>CETY01014250.1_pt1 | contig 47893 bp, 43 predicted proteins | sample 361551 | NCBI WGS metagenome assembly CETY01 (sample SAMEA2623135, study PRJEB7988) | marine metagenome | biome: marine biome (ENVO:00000447); feature: deep chlorophyll maximum layer (ENVO:xxxxxxxx); material: "saline water (ENVO:00002010), including plankton (ENVO:xxxxxxxx)" | depth 45 m | reverse complement strand
CTGATGCTTTTATTATTGAAAAAATAATTCTTTGTGGAATTACAGCTTCTCCACCGAATAAAGATATTCAAAAAACCGCATTAGGCTCAACTGAGAGTGTGGATTGGGAATATCAAAAAGACATTAGTTTAGTAATTAAAAACCTAAAAAAAGAAGGAGTTTATATTTGGAGTATTGAACAAACTGAAAACTCAAATAAACTAAATGATTTGGAAATTGAAAAAAATAGAAAACATGCTATTATATTAGGAAATGAAGTAAAAGGTGTTTCTCAAAATGCCGTAAATTTATCGGATAATGTTATTGAAATTCCTCAATTTGGAACAAAACATTCCTTAAATGTTTCTGCTTGTTCAGCTATTTTAATTTGGGAATTTTACAACTCTTTAAGCTAATTCTTTTTTGATCTTAAATAATAATTCCAAATAGTCTAAATTATTTTCTACAAAATCAATATCAGTAATATCAATAAATAATATATTCCAGTCTTCTTTAGATTTTAATGATTTTATGTAAGCTTGATTTATTTTTTTTAAATAATCTTTTTTAATATTCTTTTCAAAATATCTTCCCCTTTTTTCAATATTTATAAGTAACTTTTCAGGTGATTGCATTAGAAATATTATAAGATTAGGTTTTAATAAGTCTTTTGTCATGAAATAAAAAATATTTCTATAGAGATTAAAATCATTTTCTGATAAAGTTACTCCGGCAAATATTAATGATTTAATTATATCATAGTCAAAAACAACTCCAGTCTTGAACAAATCCAGTTGATTTTTATAATCATTCAACTGCCTACACCTATCCACTAAAAAAGTAAGCTCTAAATTCAGAGCATATCTTTTAGGATCTTTATAAAACTTTTCTAAAAAAGGATTTTCCTTAAAAGTTTCTAGGATTATATTCTTATTTAGGTCCTTGGAAAGTTTTTTTGAAAGAGAAGTTTTTCCAACCCCTATATTTCCTTCAATAACAATATTATCATAATCTAATAAAGTATTAAATACAGGGTTGTATAATTTAGCTTTCAACTCTACAACATCACTAAAACCTTCTAAATCCTCTCCAATCTCTAAAATTGATCTTTTGAACAAGGGATGAATTTTTGACTTTGCAATATCCAATAAAGGTTTTATTACAAACTCTCTTTTGTGAAGTTTGGGATGTGGAACTTTTAATTCTTTAGAATTTATTATTTGATTATCGTAAAATAATATATCTAAATCAATAGTTCTTGAAAAGTAACCTTTTTGAATTTTTCTAATTCTACCCCCCTCTTTTTCAATAACTAATAATTCATTTAAAAGTTCTTTTGGACTTAAAATTGTTTTGAGTCCGATACAACAGTTATAAAACATATCTCCTTTAAATCCAATAGATGGATTTTCATATAGTTTAGAAATTGAAATAACATCACCTAACTTTTTATCAATTTGATTTAAAGCAGATTGGATGTTAGTTTGTCTATTACCTAAATTACTTCCCAGAGATAAATAAGCTAATTTTGTGTTCACAAAGCCAAATTAAGATTATTTATCTTTATTTAAAATGCTATTTTATACTTTTATAAAAAAAGATAGAGATGAGTGAATCAAAAAAAATATTAGCAAGTAAAATTTATCTTTATTTAGCTGCTTTATTTATAACCTCCCTAGTTGTTTCAAATTTAATTTTTCAAAAATTTTTCTACTGGTATCCGTTTGATATGTCAATTGGTGGTATAAAATTATTTGAACTTTCTGTTGGTATTCTTCCTTATCCAATAACTTTTTTAGTAACCGATTTAATTTCTGAAATATATGGTCAAAAGAAGGCTACACAAGTAGTAATAGCTGGAATATTTGCATCTTTTTTTTCTTTATCAATAATTTTAATATCTAATTATGTACCAGCTTTAGATTCCTCCCCAATAAATGACGAAACCTTTTCTCGAGTTTTTTCTCTTTCTGGTTTAGCTGTCTTAGCTTCTATGTTAGCATATTTATTTGCTCAATTTATTGATATTAAAATTTATCACTTTTGGAAAAGATTAACAAAAGGTAAAATGCTTTGGTTAAGAAATAACTTTTCTACTTTCAGTTCTCAAATTATCGATTCTGTAACTGTAATATCTTTATTATGCTTATTTGAAGTTTTAAATTGGGAAAGTTTTACTGGACTAGTTTTATCAGCTGTTATTTTTAAAATATTAATAGCATTTTTAGACACACCTCTTCTATATCTTTTTGTTTACCTTTTTAGAAGAAAGTTTAATTTAAAAGTAGGTGAAGAAATAAAAATTTAAGCTAAGTCTAATTCTAAGACAACACCTTCGTTAGACCTGATATTGAATACCGTATCATCTGAAAAAATCAAGTATTGACCTTTAATACCACAAAGCTCACCTTGAAATTTATTTTCTTTTACAATATTTAAACTTTTAGGCTTGATAGGGTATCTAGTCACTGGATACTTAATATTTAAAGTAGAAAAAGAATTATCTTTTATAAATTGTTTTGCCTCTTCAGGAACAAATTCTAAAGCCTTTATTCTTTCTCTTTCTAAATCTATATTATTTCTGTCCAGTTTAAGCATTTCTCTCCAATTTGTTTTATCAGCATAAAATTTCTTTAACTCGACTTCACTTATTCCAGCTAAATAACGATTAGGTAATTCCAAAATTTGGATTGCTTTTATTGCGCCTTGATCAATCCACCTGTAAGGGACCTGTGTTTTTCGTGTAACTCCAACTTTTATTGAACTTGAAAAAGCTAAATACAAAATATGGGGTTTTAATTGCACTTGTTTTTCGAACACCAAGTCTCTTTCTTCAACACCCAAGTGTGCTTTACTTAACTCTGGTTTCATAATCCAGTCGGCTGTACTTGGTATTTCAAAAAAACAATTCTTACAAAAACCTTGTCTATAAATAATTTTATTTGACTGACAGTTCAGGCACTCAAATCCAATATGTTTTAACTTTATTTTTTTTCCAATTAAGGAATTCATATGTAAAAAATCATTTTTAAAATCTAGATAATAATTGACATCATCTGTCAACTCCACTTTCATTTTGGTTAAAACATCTGTAAACATTTTAAAAATTTAATTTAAATTTATAGAATAAATATACTATAAAAATGCCTTTTTCTTTCTTAAATACTGTTATGTCTTGGTTTTTGAAAAAACGAATACATCAAATAGAGTTATTTATGAAATACCCAATTGAAGTGCAAAATGAAACCCTAATAAATTTATTAAATACTGCAAAAAAAACAGAGTTTGGAAAAAAATATGACTTTCAATCAATAACCAACTACAAGACATTTTGTGAAAGGATACCAATAACTAATTACGAAAATTTTTACCCATATATTGAAAGATCGATTAAAGGAGAGCAAAATATTTTTTGGAATGAACCAATAAAATGGTTTGCTCAATCAAGTGGAACAACCAATTCAATTAGTAAATATATTCCTGTGAGTAACGACACATTGGAAAAATGTCATTTTCAAGCAGGAAAAGATGCTTTATGTCTTTATATTAACAATAATGAGAACTCAAATTTGTTTTCAGGCAAATCATTAAGATTAGGCGGCAGTAAAAAATTGTATGAAAATAATAATCATTTCTTTGGGGATTTATCGGCTATTTTAATAGATAACTTACCTATTTGGGCTGAAATGATAAGTACGCCAAATAATGAAATTTCATTAATGGAGAAATGGGATGAGAAAATTGAAGCTATTATTAATAATACTGTTAATGAAAATGTGACTAGTCTAGCCGGTGTTCCTTCATGGATGTTGACACTTCTTAACAATGTATTGGTGGAGACCAAAAAAACAAATATTTCTCAGGTTTGGAATAATCTTGAAGTTTACTTTCACGGAGGAGTTAACTTTAGTCCTTATAAACAACAGTTTAAAAAAATACTTCCAAAAAACACACATTTTTATGAGACATATAATGCTTCCGAAGGATTTTTTGCATTACAAGATTCTAATAATTCTAATGAACTTTTATTAATGCTTGATTATGGTATTTATTATGAGTTTATAGAAATGGATAGTTCTCAAATTATGAATCAAAAAGTAGTAAACTTATCTCAAGTCAAAAAAAACATTAATTACGCTATGATTATCTCTACTAATTCAGGTTTATGGAGATACAAAATAGGAGATACCATTGAATTTACCTCTATAGATCCTTTTAGAATTAAAATCACGGGAAGAACAAAAAACTTTATAAATGCATTTGGAGAAGAATTAATAATTGAAAACGCTGAGAAAGCAATTGAAAAAACATTATTAAAACACAAGTTGAGTGTAGTTGAATATACAGTTGCTCCATATTTTATGAAGAAAAAGAGATCAGGATTTCACCAGTGGCTAATTGAGTTTAAAAATCCACCAAAAGATTTAATAAAATTTAAAAAAGATTTAGATGAAAACATCCAAAATACAAATTCAGATTACAGGGCAAAAAGATTTAAAAATATTGCTATGTCTGAAATTGAAGTAATAGTAGCCAGAAAGAATCAATTTTACGATTGGCTTAAAGCAAAAAAAAAATTAGGTGGTCAAAACAAAGTGCCCAGACTTTGTAATGATAGAAAACTAATTGATGAATTATTAAGATTAAATTAAGAGGCTGCCTTTAAAACATTAAGTTTAGATTTTGACAACTTACTGTAAATGTAATTTTTATCAATCTTTAAAGTTTTTCTTTTAGAACCAGGCAATTCATACATAGCATCATTAAGTACTATTTCACAAATAGACCTTAATCCTCTTGCACCAAGTTTATATTCCAATGCTTTTTTTACTATGTAATCTAATCCTTGATCCGAAAATGAAATTTTTATTCCATCCATTTCAAAAAGTTTTTGATACTGTTTGATAATAGCATTTTTTGGATCAGTTAAGATAGATCTCAAAGCTTTTTTATCTAAACTATTCATGTGAGTTAAAACAGGCAATCTTCCGAGTATTTCAGGGATAAGTCCAAAATCTTTTAAATCTTTTGGAGATATATAACTCAATATATTCTCAGAATCATTATTATTTAATTCAGAGGAGCTTTTATAACCAACCACCTGCATATTTAATCTTTTAGAAATAATTCTATCAATTCCATCAAAAGCTCCTCCTGCAATAAATAAAATATTTTGGGTATCTAGCTCTATAAATTTTTGATCAGGATGTTTTCTTCCTCCTTTTGGAGGAACATTTACGATAGTTCCTTCTAATAATTTTAATAAAGCTTGTTGAACTCCTTCACCTGAAACATCTCTAGTTATCGAAGGATTATCATTTTTTCTAGCGATTTTATCAATTTCATCAATAAAAACAATTCCTCTTTGAGCTTTTTCTTGGTCATAATCAGAAGCTTGTAATAATCTAGTCAAGATGGTTTCTACATCTTCCCCTACATAACCTGCCTCTGTCAAAACTGTTGCATCAACTATTGCTAAAGGAACATTAAGCATCTTTGCAATGGTTTTAGCAACCAGTGTTTTTCCTGTACCTGTTTCTCCAGCAATTAAAACATTACTTTTTTCAATTTCTATATCATTATCGTTGTTTTGTTGGGTTAACCTTTTATAATGATTATAAACTGCTACAGATAAAATTTTTTTTGTTTGCTCTTGACCAATTACATAATCATCTAAAAAAAGTTTTATTTCCTTAGGCTTTGCAATTGGCGCTTCTTCTTTTTTGGGTTTGGACTCTTCTCTTTTAGACTCTTCGACAATTATACCATAAGCTTGCTCAATACAACTATCACATATGTGAGCATCTTGGCCTGCTACAAGTAAATTAGTTTGGACTTTACTTAAACCACAAAAAGAACAGATTAAATCTTTATCAGCCATAAAATTACTTTTTGGTTAAAACCTCATCAATCATCCCATATTTCTTAGCCTCTTTTGCCTTCATCCAATAATCTCTATCGCTATCATCATAAACCTTATCGTATTTTTGTCCAGAATGATTCGCTATAATCTCGTACAATTCCTTTTTCAATTTACCAATTTCTCTTGCGGTGATTTCAATATCAGATGCTTGACCCTGAGCACCTCCCAATGGTTGGTGTATCATCACTCTTGAATGTACCAAACCAGATCTTTTGCCTTTCTCTCCAGCGCACAATAAAACTGCAGCCATAGAAGCAGCTATTCCGGTACAAATTGTGGAAACATCTGGATTTATGAACTGCATTGTATCATAAATTCCTAGGCCAGCATAGACTGAACCTCCTGGTGAATTAATATAAATCTGAATATCTTTGTCCTTATCAGTACTCTCCAAAAAAAGTAGTTGTGCTTGAATAATATTGGCTATAGAATCATTAATCGCGGTTCCAAGAAAAATAATTCTATCCATCATTAATCTAGAAAAAACATCCATTTGAGCTACATTCAATTGTCTTTCTTCAATTATGTATGGTGTCATACTTCCAACTAACTCATCGTAATACAGTGAATTGATTCCGTGATGTTTGATTGAGTATTTCTTAAATTCTTTAGAGTAATCCATATTTATATTATCAAATTTTATTTATAATAAAGTTAATTAATTTTTGCTATAAGCCATTTCAATAAATTCATCATAGGAAACTTTAATTACTTTAAACTTTAATTCTGCTTTAAATAAAGTAATTAATTTTTTACTTAATAGTTGATCAGAAATCCTTTTAACTTCCTCCTTGTTTGAAAGTATTCGTTGAGAAATTGATTCTAACTCTTTTTCGTCAGGATTTTTCTGACCATATTGCATCATTTGAGCTTTTATTAAGTCTTTTGAAAAAATTTTGATCTGTTCTGAATCAATTTTAATTTCATTTTTTTCAATTATTTTAGATTCTATTAATTGATACCTTAACCCTTTTTCAGACTTTTCATATTCTGCTTCAGCTTCTTCTTTGCTTAATTTTTTTTCTCCAGCTGTTCTCATCCACTTTTTCAGAAAGCTGTCTGGTAAATTAAACTTTGTATTATCTACCAAATGTTGTGTCACATCATTTAAAAGTTTTTGATCTGATTGATTCACAAAATTCTTTTTGGCATCAGCTTTAAGTTTTTTCTTTAATTCGGTTACTGATTTTATATTATTTTTTCCAAATAGTTTATCAAATAAATCTTGGTTTAAATCTGCAGGAATTTTTTCATTAATCTCATTTAAACTAAAATCAACTTGATCAATTATGTCCCTATTATTATCATTTAATTTTAAATGAAAATCAAGATCTGAATCTTTTAAAAATAGATCCTTGATCTTTAAAGATACTATATCTCCTATTTTCATCTTTTTGATAATTTCTTTATTTGACTTGCCTTTAATATTCTTTAATTGAAAAGTACTTAAGTTTTCAATCTCAAATTCTTTATTAGTAAATCTTCCGTTTAGTTCATATCCCTCCTCAACATCAGATTTAGAAACTAGTTTCCCATATTGATTTTGAATGTTTTCTATTTGACCATTAATCATTTTGGCATCTGCTTCAATTTCAAATGATTTAATTGCTTTTTTGTTTTTTAATGAAACTTCGAATTCTGGAGAAAGACCGATTTCAAATTCAAAAGACAATTTCTCTGAATTCCAATCTAAATCCTTACTAACTTTTGGAATAGGATTTCCTAAAATAGCAATCTTTTCTTTGGTCAAAAAATCATTTAAAGTTTTTTGAATTAACTTATTCACTTCATCAACTTTAACCGATAGACCATATTGTTTTTTTATTAAACCGATTGGATTATGTCCTTTTCTAAATCCAGGTATATTAGCTCTTTTTTTATAATCAACTAATACTTTATCTACATTTGACTCATAATCATTTTTAACAACTTCTATTGATAAAACAGAATTAAGCTTGTCAATGTCTTTTCGTGAAATTTTCATAATTTAATCTAAAAAATTAGGGCGTAAAAATAGGTTTTTTTAGAAAGGTTACCAACTTTTAATATTTTAAAAATATTAATGTTTGTTTAACAAAATCACCAGGGTTTTCTACGTGAACCCAATGTCCAGCATTTGAAACTTCTACTATTTTAGAATTTGGAAATTGATTGTTAACGATTTGATTATTTGAATTATTAATGTACTCTGAATTTTGTCCTTTTATAAATAACGTTTCCCCTTCATAAAACAAATTTGATGGGAGAGCCTTTTCAATTTCATTTAAATTATTTAACATTATATCTAAATTTATTCTAAATACTAATTCGTTTTTACTCGTCCTTTTTAAATTTTTTAATAAAAATGCTCTGAAAGATGGTTCTTTAAAAGTTAATTCTAAAGCTTTGTCAATATTAACCCGAGTACCATTTTTTTTTAAATCCAAAGATTTTAAAGTTTTCAAGATTTTAACGTAATCATTTTTATAAAAAATTGGTAAAATATCAACTATTATTAATTTATTTAACATTAAAGGATACATATTAGAAAACATCATAGCTGTTTTTCCTCCCATGGAATGCCCTATTAATGAAAAACTTTTGATTTTATGATAATCAGTATAAAACTTTAAATCTTCAGCTAAAATTTTATAATTAAATTCATTGCTATGAAAACTTTTACCATGGTTTCTTTGATCAATTAAATGAACTTTAAATTTTTTTTTTATAATTTCTATAGCAAAAGATTTCCAGTTGTCTGACATTCCAAGAAACCCATGCAAAACAATTATATTTCGACTTCCATCTCCATAAATCTTACTGTTCAAAAGCATTAACTCATTTTTTGCAAATATAAATTAACTACATTTTCTATTCCTAAATATAATGATTCCGAAATTAAAGCATGACCAATTGATACTTCATCTAAGTATGGTAAATTAGAAACAAAATAATTTATGTTATGAAGGTTTAAATCATGTCCTGCGTTAACCCCTAAACCCAATTTATTAGCCAATTTAGAAGATTCAATATACTTGTTTAATTCTTTTGGATTTCCTTTTGCAAAATTATTAGCATATGATTCTGTGTATAACTCTATTCTCTCGCCCCCTAATTCCTTAACCCCTTCAATGTATTTTAAATTTGGATCTACAAAAACTGAAGTTCTTATTCCATTATTTTTAAATTCTTGAATAACATCTTTCAAAAAACTTTTGTTTTTAATTGTATCCCATCCAGAGTTTGATGTAATTGAATCTATTGAATCTGGAACTAGCGTTACCTGAGTAGGCTTAACTTTACAAACAAGATTTACAAATTTATCAATAGGGTTTCCCTCAATATTAAATTCTTTATATACTACTTTAGGTAATGCAATCGCATCGTGATAAGTTATATGTCTTTGATCAGGCCTTGGATGAATTGTGATGCCATCTGCTCCATATAATTGAATATCTGTTGCCATTTTAAGAAGATTAGGATTATTTCCTCCTCTAGAATTTCTCAACGTTGCTATTTTATTAATATTCACACTCAGCTTGGCCATTATTTTTTTTTCAAAAATACAAACTTTAAGGTAATGGTTTCTGACTCTTTTTTAATTAAATTGCATTAGTATTACTTCTTTGTATATGAAAATTGCTATTTATAGTCAACATGCAGGAAAACACACTAAGTTTGTTTTAACAGAGCTTTTTAGCTTTGAGAAAAATCACAATATTAGCTTTTTTTTGGAAAAAGAGTTTGATAAGGCTTTGAAGAAAGATTCCAAATTTAATCTTGAATACAATATTTTTTCAAGCTTTAAAGATTTAAATAATTCTTTTGATTTGATGATAACAATTGGAGGTGATGGAACTCTACTAAGGTCTATTTCTTTTATAAGGGATTTAAAAATCCCTATTATAGGAATAAATACTGGAAGATTAGGCTTTCTTGCCTCATTAAATAAAGATTTATTAAAATCCAAATTAGAAAAAATAATTAATGGAAAATACAAAGTTGAAAGCAGAACATTATTACAAGTTATTATTAATGGTGAAATTGAAAATAATGAATTTCCTATTGCATTAAACGAAATTACAGTTGGCAGAAAAAATACTACCTCCATGATTAAAATCAAAACAAGTTTAAATGGAGAATTTTTAAACTCCTATTGGGCTGATGGTTTAATTATTTCTACTCCTACAGGGTCTACAGGTTATTCTTTAAGTTGTGGAGGACCAATAATGAGCCCTTTAAGCCAAACTATTGCTCTTACACCAATAGCTCCTCACAATTTAAATGCTAGGCCAATTATAATCCCTGATAACACCAAAATTGAGTTATCTGTTTCAGGAAGGGAAGATTTTCATTTGCTCTCTTTAGATTCCAGAATAGTTTCAGTTAAAAATGAAAATTCTATTACAATAAAAAAAGCTAATTTTAAAATTATGATTGCTCATTTAAATGAAGATAATTTCTATAAGACTTTGAGAAATAAACTTCTTTGGGGAGAAGACAAAAGAAATCTCTAGGACTTAAATTAAAATATTTTTTAATTCTATTAGTATTCGAAATTTTTATATTTGTATATCTAATGATTAAAAACAATTTTTATTTAATAGTTTGCTTAATTTCTATAAATTGTTTTTCACAAAATAATGAGATTGGGTTATTTGTTGGAGGTACAAATTACATTGGTGATGTAGGTCCTACAAGATATATTGATCCTGGTAGATTTGAGGGATCAAGAACTAAATCATTAACTAATAACTATGCTTTTGGAGTTTTATACAAAAAACATTTTAATGACAGAATAGCCGCAAGAATTCAAATTAACTTTGCCAAAATTGGTAGTAATGATAATTGGAAAGGCTCAGCAGTGTATAGAAAACAAAGAGGTAAAAAATTCAGTAATACAATATCAAATGAAATAGGTCTAGGAGTTGATTTTAATTTTTTTAAATTTGATATTAAAGAGGATATTTTTCAAATGACCCCATATATTCACACAGGAATAGTATTCCTCAGTTATAATGCTTTACATTATCCAAATGGAATTGATACTGCAAAAAAGTATGATAAGAAATCTACTTTTGCAGTTCCAATTACTCTAGGTTATAAAATAAAACCATTAAAAAGTTTTATTATTGCATTTGAAATTTCTGCCAAACAAACTTTTAGTGATAATTTGGACGGAAGTTATCCTCAATTTGAAAATATGAATTTAAATTCTCAAAAAGCTTTTGGAAGTGATCTAAGTAAGGATTGGTATATTTTTTCTGGATTTACTTTTACATATATTTTTGGTTCTGAGCCATGCTACTGCCCAAACTAATTTGATGTGAAAGAAAAAATATCTAAAAATAATATTCCAAATCATGTCGCCATAATAATGGACGGTAATGGCAGGTGGGCAAAAAAAATTGGAATGCAAAGAGGTTTCGGACACGAAAAAGGTGTTAAATCTGTGAACCTTTGTGTAGAAGGAGCCTCTGAAATAGGTGTAAAAAATATGACACTTTATGTTTTCTCAATGGAAAATTGGAAAAGACCAAAAATTGAAGTCAATGCATTGATGAAATTATTAGTTAACTCCATTAAAAAAGAACAAGAAAATTTAATGAAAAATGATATTAAAGTTTCTTTAATTGGTGATATCGATTCGCTAGATTCAAAAACTAGAAACAAACTCAATGAGGTTATTTATAAAACTTCTAAAAACAAAAAACTAAATTTAACTTTGGCAATAAGTTATGGTTCGAGACAAGAATTAACAAATGCTTTTAAAATTATCTCCAATAAAGTTAAAAATAACATAATTTCACTTGAAAACATTGACCAAAACATAATAAATGAGCATCTTTACACCCGAAATTTGCCAAATGTTGATCTTTTAATTAGAACAGGTGGTGAACAAAGGATAAGTAATTTTTTGCTTTGGCAAATTGCCTACGCTGAACTTTATTTTTTAGATACTCTTTGGCCGGATTTCAAAAAAGAAGATTTTTTTAAAGCAATTATAAATTATCAAAAAAGAGATAGAAGATTTGGGAAAATTAATTGATAAAGGAAAATTGAAAAAACAAATTTCAAGAACTTTAGTAAGATATTCATTAATTGGGTTTTTAATGTTAAGTTCTCATGTTTTTTCTCAGGAAAATACCTATATTAAGGGAAAGGAATATATTATTGAAGAAATTTCTGTTTTAGGACTGAAATCATTTAATGAGCAAACTGTGATTACTTACACCGGATTAAGAAAAGGGCAGCAAATAAGAATTCCAGGTGAAGAAATTAGTGCGATTATAAGCAAACTATGGAAACTAGATTTATTTAGTAACATAAATTTTTATTTATCAAAAATTAATGGGAATAATGCAAGTCTAGAGATTGTTATTGAAGAACTCCCCACCTTATCTGAATATAAAATTACTGGCCTAAAAAAATCGAAAATCGAAACTATTGTTACAGAAACTGAATTAAAAAAAGGAAAAAAAATTACGCAAAATTTTTTAAAAACTACAAAAAACTATATAATTAATAAGTATAAAAAAGATGGTTTCTTAAACACTAAAGTTTCTATTGATATAAAAGCTGATACAACTAATTTAAATTTCAGTGAAATGTTAATCCACGTTGATTTAGGAGAAAGAGTTAAGATTAATAAAATTAATTTTAGTGGAAATAATATTTTCAATAATAGAAAGCTTAAAAAGAAAATGAAAAATACCAAAACTAAACTATTTGGAAGGTTTTGGAAAAAATCAAAATATATAGAAAAAGAATATAAAGAAGATTTAACAGCAATACTAGATTTTTATAAGGAAAAAGGCTACCGTGATGCCAGAATAATTAAGGACTCCATAATTAAAGATAATAACAATATTACTGTGAATTTAAACATTGAAGAGGGAAATAAATATTATTTTGGAAAAATATCTTTTTTAGGAAATACTGTTTATTCCGACCAACAATTATCGAGAGTTCTAGGATTATCTAAAGGAGATACTTACAATGGGATTCTGCTAAAAAAGAGAATTGCTGATAATACTAAACCTGATGGTGATGATTTAACAAATTTATACCAAAATAATGGCTATTTGTTCTCCAGTATAAATCCAGTTGAAGTAGCCGCTATAAATGATACTATAGACTTTGAGATCAGAATAATTGAAGGTAAGCCTGCTTATTTTAATAAAATTAGTGTCATTGGAAATACCAGAACTTTTGATCATGTTATATATAGAGAACTACGTTCTAAACCTGGAGAACTTTACAGTAAAGATAAAGTTGTAAGAACTGTAAGAGAATTAGGTCAAATGGGGTTTTTTGATCCAGAACAAATTAGTCCTGATTTTAAAAATGTAGATCCAAATAATGGCACTGTGGATATTGAATATGGATTAGTTGAAAAAGGAGCTAGTCAGGTTGAATTACAAGGGGGATATGGAGGAGGTGGTTTTATTGGTACTCTAGGTCTATCTTTTAATAATTTTTCGTGGAAAGGTCTAAGGAATAAGAAGGCTTACAAGCCTGTACCAATGGGTGAAGGTCAAAGTTTAGCTTTACGTTTACAAGCCAATAGATTTTATAGTACATCTAGCTTCTCTTTTACAGAACCTTGGTTGGGTGGTAAACAACCTACTCAATTTTCTTTTTCAATTTCTAAAACTAAACAATACAGATACGATTATATGACAGGTTTAGCAAATAAAAATCAGTCATTCGAGGTCTCTGGAGCTTCAATTGGATTTGCAAAACGTTTAAGATTTCCAGATGACTTTTTTGTTTTCTCTCAAACTCTAAGTTTTCAATATTATAATTTAAAGAATTATTATACTGGTCTTTTTACATTTGGTGATGGTAGATCTAATAATATTGCTTATACTGCAGCTCTTTCTAGAAATAATACTTACACTAATCCAATTTATCCACTAGGTGGGTCTTCATTTGAACTAAGTACAAAATTTACTTTGCCATATTCATTGTTTAATAATATAAATTATGCTGACTTAAAAAATCAAGCTGAGTATCAAAATGAAGATGGTACCGCAAACCGAGCAAAAATTGATCAAGAAAAATATAAATGGTTAGAATTTTATAAAATTAAATTTAAAGGAAGTTGGTATACAAGATTAATTGACAAATTTGTTTTAAAAACTCATGCTGAATTTGGTTTCTTGGGAGCATACAATAAAGATAGAGGAGTAATCCCATTTGATAGATTTTTCTTAGGTGGAGATGGAATGTCTCAATATGCAATGGACGGAAGGGAAACTGTTAGTTTGAGAGGTTATCCAAATCAATCTTTATCCGATCTGGATGGATCCACTATTTATAATAAATTCTCCCTTGAACTGAGATATCCTATTACCTTAAAGCCAAATGCATCAATTTATGCTCATTCATTTTTAGAATCTGGAGATGGATTTAATAATTTTAGAGAATTTAATCCTTTCAATGGGAAAAGATCTGCTGGATTAGGAGTAAGAATATTTATGCCTGCATTTGGATTGTTAGGTATTGACTTTGGTTATGGTTTTGACAATCAATTTAGCGGTGAAATTGATTCTCATGGATGGGAAACTCACTTTGTAATAGGACAACAATTTTAAATTTGTAGCGTTATTTTAAAAGAATGAATAAAATTTTTATTTTTTTTTCAATAATAATATGCCTTGTTGGTATTAACGTATCATTTTCACAAAAAACAGAAAGGATTGGATTTGTTAATATGGATTATATTTTATCTAATATGGAAGACTATAAGTTGGCTAATCAACAGCTAGAAGAAAAAATAAGTAAGTGGAAAACAGAAATTGAAAAAAGTAAAGTCAAAATCAATATTCTTAAAGATAGTTTAGAAATTGAGAGACCACTTTTAACATTTGATATTATTGAAGATAGAGAGTCTGAGATAGAATTTGAAGAAAAACAATTAAATGATTACCAAATCAAACGCTTTGGAGCTGATGGAGATTGGGTAGTTCAAGAACTAATACTAATTAAACCAATTCAAGATCAAGTATTAAAAGTTGTTCAAACTATTTCTGAACAAAAAAAGTTTGATAAGATTTTTGATGAATCTGCTGATGCAATTATGTTTTATTCCGAAAAAAAATACGATATTAGCGACCTGGTTTTAAAAAGTATACAAAAAGCAGAAAAACTTGAAAAGCTGAAACTCGAATTTGATGATGAAAAAGTCAATTTAGAGAAGGAGGCAAGAAAAAAACTAATAGAAGTAAAGAAAACTAAAAGAGCTGAAGAAGTAAAAACCAAAAGACAAATGCTTTTAAAACAAAGAGAAGAAAAAAGAAAAGCCTATCAAAAAAGAAAAGATAGCCTTTTAGAATTAAGAAAAAAAAATAACCTTAAAAAAAGTTAAAAAATGAAAACTTTTAAAAAATTATCATCAATTATTCTAGTATTATTTAGTGTATTCACTATGACTGCACAGAGTAAGGTTGCTCACATAAACTCCCAAGCTTTAATTAGCGAAATGCCTGAAGTTATTGAGGCTCAAGCCCAACTTGAAAAACTTCAAAAAACATATGCAACCGAAATTGAAGCATCAATGAAAGAGTATCAAACAAAATTACAAACTTACTCCGCAGATGCACAAAATCAAACTGAGGTGACTAATCAAGCACGTCAAAAAGAATTGGCTGGAATGGAACAAAACATTCAACAATATCAACAAACTGCTTCTCAAGATATTCAAAAAAAACAAGCAGACTTATTAAAACCACTTATAGATAAGGCAAAAGCAGCAATTCAAAAAGTTGCTAAAGCTCAGGGTTTTGATTATGTGATTGATGCTACAGAAGGCGGAAGTTTAATTTTAGCAAATGGTAAAGATTTATTAGAAGAAGTTAAAGTTGAATTAGGCTTTTAAACAAAATTTTAGAAAAAAACTTAAACTGTCTAGAAAATTTTTAGACAGTTTTTTTTTATTTTTATTTTATGAAAAATTCACCAATTGGAATGTTTGATTCAGGAATTGGGGGAATTACTATTTTAAATTCGATTAAAAAATTATTACCTAGAGAAAATATTATTTACTACTCAGATAATTTTAATTCACCATATGGGAACAAATCTAAAAGTGAAATTAAAGAATTGAGTTTTAAAAACGCTGAATTTTTAATTAATAAAGGATGTAAACTAATAATTGTTGCTTGCAATACAGCAACAACAAATAGCATTCAAGAGTTAAGGTCCAATTTTAACATTCCTTTTGTAGGAATAGAACCAGCTATCAAACCTGCTGCATTACAAACAAAAACAGGTTGTATAGGAGTTTTAGCAACTAAAGGAACCTTGTCTAGCTATCTTTTTAACAATACGAGTAACAACCATGGTTATAATGTTAAAATAGTGGAAAAAAATGCACAGGGCCTAGTAGAATTAATTGAAAAAGGAATTTTTGATGGAGAAAAAATTCGAAGTATATTACGACAATGTTTAAACCCAATGATTAAGCAGAAAATAGATTTTTTGGTTCTTGGATGCACGCATTATCCAATTTTGATTAAAACAATAAAATCATTAATTCCAGATAATATAGAAATTATTGAAAGTGGTCAAGCTGTTGCAAGACAAACAAAAAAAATATTGTTACAAAATAAAATAGAAAATACTTTTTATGGTGGAAAAGATTGTTTTTATTGTAATGGGGAGTCCAAATCGCTGAATAAAATTTTAAATAATAAATTTGTAATCAATAAGATTTAAATGGATAAACATATAATTAAATTTAAAGAAACTAGTAGAGAAGAGGAATTAGAATTTTATTCTAATAATTTTTTATCAGATGACAGAATAGAATTTAACAAAATTGAGGAATCAAAAAATTTTCCTTTAATTCAACAAATATTTTACCTCCCATTTATAAAAAAAGTTGTACTTAACAAACGTTCTGTTTATATAGAAAAACTAAATATTCTTGAGTGGAAAGACGTTCAAAATGAATTGTGTAAACAAATTCAAGATTTTTTAAATGAGGGTGGTTTAGTTTTTCAATCTGAAACAAATAAAATTTCTCCAACAACTGTTTATGCAGAAAGCACTCCTAATCCAAATGTCATGAAATTTGTGGTTAATAAAAAGATAGTAAAAGGTGTGTACGAATTTAAAAGTATAAATGAAACAACAAATGCCCCAATAGCAAAATCATTGTATAACTTTCCATTTGTAAAAGAAGTATTTTTAGATTTTAATTTCATCTCTGTTACTCAAAATTCTAATTCAAATTGGGAAGAAAATGTTATGGATGTTAGAGAATTTATTCGATCCTATATTCAAGATGGTAATAATTTAATTAATGAGGAACTTTTTGAACAAACTCAAAATAATATTGAAGTAAACTTAGAAAATATAGATGATGTTTCTAAAGAAATTATTGACATAATAGAAAAGCATGTAAAGCCTGCAGTAGCATCTGACGGAGGAAATATTGTTTTCCAATCTTACGATCAAGAAACTAAAAACGTAAATGTAATTTTACAAGGTGCTTGCAGTGGTTGTCCTTCTTCTACAATTACTTTGAAAAGTGGAATTGAAAACATGCTTAAGGAAATGCTTCCTGGAATGATATCTGAAGTTAATGCTATAAACGGATAATCTTATTTCTAGCCAGAAATGAAATTTTTTAAATAATCCGGTTCGAAATATGCAATATCTTCAAATTTTGAATTATTAAATTTTTCAAAAGATAAAAAAGCCATTTCATTTGCAGAAGGAAATTTGCTTTTACTCGAAAAAATAAGATTCGGATTGGTTTTCATTAATCTTTTGCATTTTTCTTGTCCACTTCCAATAAAATGTAATTTATTTTTTGAAACTAATTCACTAAAAGAATCTTCATTTATAATTTCAGGTATTTCCTCTCTAATCTTGTTGTAAGATTTATCGTAAACAGCTGAATAAACTTCATTTCTTCTAGCGTCCATCACAGGGATAATTAATCCATCTTTTTTAAATTTAATTTGCTTGGCTAAAACTAAAAGAGTAGATATTGAAATTAATGGAATATCAAGGGCGTAACAAAGGCCCTTTGCGGCAGCTACACCAATTCTTAGTCCTGTGTAAGACCCTGGTCCATTACTAACTGCAATGGCTGATAGTTTGTTTATAGATACATTAGACTCATTTAAAACATATTTAATAAAACTGTGTAGATTGGTTGAATGAGTATATTTTTCGTCGTTATTCTCTTTGATTGAAATCACCTTTCCTTCTAAAGATAAAGAAATAGAACAATTAGTTGTTGAGGACTCTATATTCAGAATATAGCTCATTTTAAAATTACTTTACACTAATTGGGACACCAAAATAAAATTCTAAAACCTTTAATTTGAAAATATAATCGTATTTAGTTCTTATTAGCTCTGATTGTGCTAACTCAAATCTTTGTTTAGCTTGAGTAAAATCAAAAGAATTCATTGCTCCAACTTGAAATTTATTTTGTGCATATTCAAAAGCTAATTCTCTTGCAAAAACCAATTTTTGGGAAGCTGCATAAGCCTTGTAAGCCCCTTTAGCATCATTAAAAGATTGATTAACGGTATTTTCTAAATCCAACTTTTTCTGTTCTAAAGAATTTTCAGTTCTTAAAATATTTATTTTAGTCTGGTTAACGTTATTCCTTCTGGAGAAGTTATTTAAAATTGGAATAGAAAGACTCAATCCAAAATTTTGACCAGCATTTAAATCAAATTGGTCAGAAAAAGATTGTGGACTTGCAGTGGTCATTTTATTGTAAGGGGCAACCACTCTTTCTCCAGTTCCCTCTACAACACCAATAGACCTAAATGCTATCTCATCAGATGCAACTAGCCTATCAGAATAACCAATTCTAGAACTATAAGAGTAAAATGCCGATAAACTTGGTTTTAATAATGCTTTAGATATCTCTAAATCTTTTTTTGCTATTGCAACATTAGTTTCAAAAACTTTAATTTCTTTTTGATTTGCTACAGCAAATCCAAATATTTCTTCTGGTGTTTTACTCATTACATCAGAAATTGGTATCTCATATGTCTGATTTGCAATCTCAAAATTTTCAAAATCATCAATTAATAATAACTGAGCTAAAGAAATTTTTGAAAGATAATAGTTGTTTTGAGCATCTACTAAAGTTTTTTCTTGAGATGCCAAATTAGCTTCAATTTCATAGAGATCTCCTTTAGGAACTACACCTGAATCTATTAAATCATTAATTCTATCCAATTCTTTAACTGTAATATCTAATTGAATTTTTTGAACAGCTAACGATTCTTTACTAAATAAAATTTGAAGATATGAATTAGCAACCAACAGAGCTATATTTTCTGTCATGTCCTCTAACTGATACTGACTAGCTAAAATAGATAGGTTAGCTCTATGTAATCTTTTTATATTGAGAAGTCCACTGTAAAGATTCACATTCATATTTAAACTCATTGAAGTAAATTGAGTAGTTACATTCTCTAATAACCCAGTTGTAATATTTTGGTTCAGTCCAACATTCCAAGAATGGCTACTTCCAACATTAATAGTTGGTAAAAAATTTCCAACTGCACCCTTTTTTTCAATCTCAGAGCCTACATAGTCTAATTTTGATTGTTTAATTGAGATATTCATTTCAATAGCTCTTTCAACACAAGCTTCAAGAGTCCATGGTTCCTGAGCAATTTGAAATCCAGAAATAAAAAAGGTTAATATTAATAATTTTAGATTTTTCATACTATTTTTTAATCATTTGTTTTTTCATCTTCATTCTCTTCCTCATTATCACCTCTTTTTAATGGTTCTGTTTTATTCCAAACTTTGATTTTATCAGATGGTGTTACCCCATCAATTAATTCCGCATTAACACCATCAGAAATACCAAGTTTTACATTTTTTCTTTTAAATTTTTGAGAAGAAGTTTCTATTTCGACAAATGGTTTTTTTGTTTTGTTGTCATATTGTAATAAAGCTTCACTGATAGCTATAACATCGGTTTTTTTATTAGTCACTATTGAAGCATTAGCACTGTAACCAGCCCTAACCACATATTCATCATCTAAGTAAACTTCTCCTTCAATTTTAAACTGAATGGCTCCTGCGACTTCTGTACCTTTTGGAGCGATTAATCTTAGTTTAGCTTCATATTCTTTACCCTCAATTGCCCCAAGGGTAACAACCAATGGCATGTTTATTTTTAATTTTCCTACTTCTCCTTCATCAACTTGTCCCTCAAAAATCATCTTATTAAGATCTGCAATAGTAGCAATAGTAGAACCCGCATTAAAGGTATTTGCTTGAATCACTTGATCTCCTTCTTTTATAGGAATTTCTAGTATTGTTCCAGAAACGGTAGCTCTAACATTAGTGTTAGTAATTGAAGAACCACCAGAAGATCCTAGTTTTATAATTTGAAGATCACTTTTAGCATTGGATAAATTCTGCATATCTTGATTATATCTTAGCTCTGATGAATTATATTCCTGCTCAGATATAATTTCTTTTTTAAATAGAGCTTGATTTCTTTTAAACTCAATTTCTGAATTCTTTAAAACAATTTCTGCACTTTTAACCCTTCCTTCAGCACTATTGAGGGTCTGTTCGTTTGGTACAACTTTAATTCTAGCAATTAAATCTCCTGCTAAAATTTCATCTCCCTCTTCCACATATATTTCCTGAATAATTCCAGCAATTTGAGGTACTATATTCACTTCATCTTCAGGTAAAACTTTTCCAGTAGCAACAATTTTTTCTTCTATAGTTGTAGTTATTAAGGTCTCTGTTTCGTAAACGATTGAAGATTTGCTATTAGATTTTATAAAAAAAGCACTAGCAAACAAAATTCCTCCTATTAGTAATGTAATTCCGATGTATTTTAAATATTTCATGTTAATTAATTATAATTTATTCTTCTCTTAATGCGTCTATTGGTTTTATACTAACTGCCTTTTGAGCTGGAATGATTCCGATTAATGTTCCAAGGATAATCATAAGAGCTAAAGCACCCAAAACATAAGGGATAGGAACAGTTGGATTAGTATACGGGAAATCGGTCATATCAACCGTTGCAGCATTAATACCGTATAAAACTAATGCTCCTAAAATAATTCCTATTATTCCAGCTAAAATTGTTAAAAAAACTGATTCTAAAATAATTTGAGATCTAACTTCAGATGGTGTTGCCCCTAAAGCTCTTCTAATACCGATTTCTTTTGTTCTTTCCTTAACAGATATCAATAGTATATTTCCAATTCCAATAATACCTGCTAAAATTGTAGCGATTCCCACAACCAGAGATAGAAATGTTAGTCCATTAGCAAAATTCATTGTTTTTTTAAAGACTTCCCCGAGATTGAAACCGCCTATAGCCCTTTCATCATTTGGATCAATTTTATGAATCTGTTTTAAAGTCGCTTTAATATTTTTTTCCACTTCAACTCCATCAATATTATCATTAGCAGCTATCATAAAAAAATTAACATTATCTCCAGTGTTAAAAATCTTTTTAAATGTCGCAAAAGGGATATAAATATCTCCATCATCACCAAATCCTCCCCCTTGAACAAATTTATGAACACCTACTACCCTAAAATTTAGTTTATTAATGCTTATAAATTTTCCAATGGGATCTTCTCCTTCTTCAAAAAGTTCAGCAAGAGTTCTTTCTCCAATAACACATACTTTTCTTTCTTTTTCTATATCAGAATTATTTATAAATCTTCCACCATCAAAAATTTTTGCTGTAGCTATTTTAATATACTCAGGAAATTCACCATATATAGCATAAGTCCCTGTCTTGTTTCCTCTTACAATGTTTCCGCCAGCTGAACCAAAAACCCCAGCTACATTTCTTGGAGCAATAAATTTAATTCCTTTAACTCTTTTCCTAAGTATATCAGCGTCACCCAATTTTAATTGAATAGCTCTTTGTGACTTGTATCCTGCATATGGAAGACTGGTATACTGAGCCCAAACAAAGATACTATTAGCAGCAATGGATTGAAAAGCTCTTTCAAATCCGTTATCAAGACCTTTTGAAGATCCTGCCAGTGCTATATATATAAAAATTCCCCAAAGAACTCCAATCATAGTAATGACAGTTCTAACTTTATTTTTTTGAATAGATCCAAAAATTTCTTGCCATGTATCTTTATCAAATAATCTTTTCATTTTTTACTTATCTGTTAATGCTTCAATAGGTTTAATTTTTGCTGCTCGTTTGGCAGGAATATAACCTGCAAACGCACCAAAAATAATTAATAAAAAAGTCGCAAAAATTGCAGTATTTAAATCTACATAAGGGTCTGTTATATAATAATCTTCTTCCAAAGTATTTCCAACTACTTTAAGAATTCCTATACCAGCAAGTAATCCTACATATCCTGAAATTGAGGTGATAAATATTGCTTCCTGAAGAATCATCCCTATTATCGATCCAGGGGTCGCTCCTATTGCTTTTCTTATTCCAAGCTCTTTTGTTCTTTCCTTAACAACAAAAACCATAATATTAGAAATTCCAATAATACCAGCTAATAAAGTCCCTATGCCAACAAACAAAATAATTGAGGAAAGTGCACTTTTAAATTGATCATTTTCTTTTAAATCTGAGGCAGCACTTCTAATAAAAATTCCTCTTGGGTCTGTTGGATCAATGAATTTTTTTTGTTTTAAATATTTTTTTAGTTGTTTTTCAAATGCAACTGCACCACCATATCCAATCTCAGGTTTATACGAAATAATAATCTGCCCTAATTTATCTGTGTTTTTTTGAATAAGTTGAAGAGTAGTATATGGCGTGTAAACAATTCTTTCCTCGTTATCTCCACCATCGTCCTGATAAACTCCAATCACTTTCCATGACCTCCCGCCACCAGATACAAATTTACCAATTGCAGCTTCATCTCCGAATAAATCTTGTTTTACCAATCTTCCAATAACTACATTTCTCTCTTTATTTTTAACATCAAGTCCGTTAATATATCTGCCCTGCATCATTATAGTCATCTCATTTTTCTGATGAGATGGAGCGACTCCGCGAATAGAATAATTATTTGATTTCAATTTATACCCAATATCGGCACTTTCAGAAATTCTTGGTGTTATTCCCTCAATATAAAATGCAAACTGTGAAGAAATATCCTCCAAATCTTTATTGTCAAATTCTATTCTACGATTAGCTTTATAGCCCATATACGGCTTGGAGGTTCTACCTGATCTAACCCACATAGTATTTAGAGCATCATCTTTAAAAAATTTATCAAAGGTGTTGTCTAAGCCGTTCCCAAAACCAAATAGCACTACAAATATTAGAATACCCAAAGCCACAGTAAACCCAGAAAGAAAAGTTCTAAGTTTATTCTTTTTTATTGAATCAAATATTTCTAACCAACGATCTCTACTAAACATTATATAGCCTTTACCATTTTATTTTTTTTGTCTTCCATTATTACCCCATCTTTTAACCTTACTATTCTTGAACACATTTTTGCAATGTCTTCTTCGTGAGTAACAATTAAAATTGTTTTACCGCTTTTATTTATATCTTGAATTAGGGCCATTACCTCTTTAGAAGTTGTAGAATCTAAAGCTCCTGTAGGTTCATCGGCAAGAAGGACCTTTGGCTTAGAAGCTAAGGCTCTAGCAATGGCTACTCTTTGTTTTTGCCCACCAGAAAGTTCACTTGGCAGGTGACCAGCCCAGGGCTTTAGGCCTACTTGATCTAAATATTTTAATGCAGAAACTTCTCTTTGTTTTCTTTTAATACCTTGGTAATAAAGTGGAAGTGTGACATTTTCTAAAGCGGTTTTATAATTAATCAAATTGAATGATTGAAAAACAAAACCAAGAAATTTATTTCTATAGTTAGCAGCTTTTGTTTCATCTAAATCTTTTATTGGAACGTCATCTAAATCATAAGTACCCTTATCCAAAAGATCTAACATTCCTAGAATATTTAATAAAGTAGATTTACCAGAGCCTGATGAACCCATTATTGCAACTAATTCACCTTCTTCTACTTCAAAATCAATTCCTTTTAAAACATGTAAAGAGTTAGAACCCATTTTATAGGACTTATGTAAATCTTTTATTTTAATCATAAACTAGTGATCGTTTTTTTATTTTTAAAGTATCTATCAATAATAGTGCCCAAATTTAGTGTTTTTATTATTCATTCTTTTAAAGAACCTAATTGTTTGAAAAACTCTTCAAATGAATTTTTTCCTTCATTTGTTATTGAATAATCAGTTGTTGGATAACTTTTTTGAAAATACTTATCTATTTTAATTAGTCCAGCCTCATTTAATTTTTTTAATTGAACACTTAAATTGCCTTTACTAGACCCAGTAACTTCGAGCAGTGCTTTAAAATTACAAGTTTCAACTGTCATTAAAAATGAAACCGTTTTGAGTCTTATCGGATTAAATAATAATTTTTCGATCTCTTTATTCATGTTTCTTTTGAAAATAAAGTGACAAGCCTGGAATTAACATTCCAAAAGAAATTCCGATAGCATTAACAATAAGTAAATTTAAAGTTGGATTATAATAAGTGTACACAGTAAAAATTAACAATCCAATTCCTCCAATTGTAATCCACCTAAATTTTATTATAATTCCGGTCATCAATAAAACTGCCCCAAGAAGAAATAAAACATCTTGAGTTGGAACCACATTTTGTGATAATGAAATACCAACTATGAAAATCCAACAAAATCCAAAAACTCCCCAAATAATTCTAATAACTCTATCAAGTTGTGTCTCATAACCGATTTTAATTCCACTTTTAATATTAAAATAAGTTGTATATACCATACCTAGCATAGGAATTGAAACCCAATAAATTGCAGACGAATAGTAGCTAAACTGGACTATTTCTGGAAATAAATAATGAAATAAACTCATAAAATTTATTAAAATTCCCCAGAACACAAGATTGAATCCAAGAGGTTTTAAATTATTTTTTGTTTGGCTGATAGCATCGTTAATAATGATTAATTGTTCTTCTTTAGTCATAATATTTTTTTACAAATATAAACTAGTTTACTTTATAAACCAAATTTCTTAAAATTCTTCCCAAAAATTTGTTGTAAACTCATCTAAAAACTCTGGTAAAACTTTATTTTCTTCCTTAATTTTTTGGAAATTCTTTTCATCAATAACTTTGGATTCAAAAACTTGTAATTCTTGTGAGTAAATTGATTTAAAAACTAAATCTAATTTAAATGATATCTGATTTTGCTTTTTTCTTCCTTTTACATATTTGTTTTTTTCAATAATTTTAAAAGGTCTATCAACTCCTAATTTTCTAGCTGAAGAAAGCTGAAAATAACTCAAAGAATAATTTTCATTATTTAATTTAGAAAATACCATTCGGCCCTCTTCCAAATAATTATTTACAGAAATTCCTAAAAGTTTTAATTTGAATAAAGGTTTCACATTTTTAAAATCAATTCTAACTACTGCGAAATCTTCTGAATTAATATAAAGAGTTCCTTTAAAATCTTTAGATCCTTTTGGTTCACAATTAATAATGTATACCAACTGATTTCCTAAATAGGTTAGTTTGGGAATACTAAATTTATATCTACTGGATTTTAAAATAAAATCTAAATCGGTTCCATCATTATAAAAAAGTTTAGAATAAATATTGTTAATTCTAGATTTTCTTGAGTTTGCAAAATTTTGTTTTCTTTTAAGTTCTGAATCTTGAGCTTTTTTAATTGCCTCTTGACTAATGCTATCCTCAACATCCCAAAGACCATCGATTTCTAGATCTCCTGAAAAAGGTAATAAACCAGATCGGATTTTAAAATAGGAATTGGATTTAAGATTTTCTTGCAAGGACTTTTCAAGTTTTGAATTTAATGATTTCAACATCTCATCCTCTTTATTGTAAGTTTCTCTAGATTTAATTAAATTAATTTTTTGGTTACCCTGAGCTTGATTACCATAGTAATAACATAAAATCTCACTAATGCCTTTGTTTTCCTTTGGCAAACTATTTAGCAAACTGTCAATGAGAGGAGAACTAATCTCACTTATTGATGATTTAAACTTATTTAGTTCAAGTTTTTCTGTTATTCCACTAAATTCACTTCTATAAAAAATCTTGTTTTCACTTAATTGAGTTTGATAATTTTTATCAATTGCGTTTTTTACTTTCTCAATGATTTCTTTTGAACTTAATTTTCTATTGCTAAGTAGCACGTTGTTCAACACTATTGCTTTTGGACTTAAAAAAACTATACTATCATTAAATTGATTTAGGTCAAAAGAAACTTTCTTGTAACCCATTGAAGAAATGAACAAAGAGTCGTAATTTCTTAGCTCTTTTTTTATTAATTCAAAATGTCCATTTTCATTAGCTATAATACCTTTGTTATTTGAAAAATAAACTGTAGCAAAGGGTACTGGAGACAAAGTTACAGAGTCTAATACCTTGACTATGGTGGATTGTGCACTAATGTTGCAAACAATTAATATAGATATAAAACAAAATATTTTTTTCATGCAATTAGTAAAAAATCTGATATTTATATTCAAAATTATTTAAAATTAAATCTTTAAAAACATCATTTTCATATAAGTCTGTAATTATAGCAGGAACGGATATTATTTTAACTAACAAAAGAATAAACCAAAATGCAAAGATGACAATAAACATGTAACGATTAATTACACTTTTTTTAAAAACTATTTTAGTAGTTAAAACAATTAATATAAAAACAAAAACCATAAGATTAAGGCATAAGGCAACAGTAAAATAAAGAGGAATTATTTCAAAAATTTGATTTAAAAAAACATAACCTGTCAATTTAAATTGAATAAGAATTATAGAAATTGTAACACAGATTAATAATAAAGAAACAAAGGAGACAGCAAAAAATAATATTAATTTTAAAATTTTCACTAAAAAGTAAATTGTCTTTTCTAAAAGTGGTGCTACTAATCTCAAGGGGAAAAGAATAGCTTTCGTAAAACTATTTTCTTTATCATTTACTGTTGTCGTTTTTTTTTTTATAAAATCTTCAAGATTAGATAAATTTACATTGAATCCGGACATATTCATTTTTTCTCCAATTGTCTTGGCTTCTTTTGTAAAAAACCATAGTAATAAGTAAAACAATAATCCAGCGCCTCCAAAGAACAAACTAACAACAAAAACAATTCTTATTATACTAACATCGATCTTTAGGTAATTTGAAAGCCCCTTTGAAACCCCTCCAAACACTCCATTTTCTTTATCTCTATAAAGTATTTTTCTTAAATTGGGATCAAAATCTTTCGACGGAATTCCTATCCAAAAAATTATATATACAATTATATTTAATGGAACAGCTATAAAAAATAAAGTTCTAATAATTATTGGATCAATGTGAAAATATTCCGCAATTCCAGAACATAATCCTGCAATAATTCTATTACTTGAGTCTCTGTACAGTTTGCCACTTTTTTGATCTTCTTTTGGGCTTTCAGATTTGGTTTCCTTATAAATCTCTTTAAAATCATCCAATGAACCCATAATTTCAATCATTTCTTTTACATCATTTAAATTAATGCACTGCTTACTTGAAGAAATTTTTGACAAAAAATTTTCTGCAATTCTAAGTTCAAAATCTTTAATTATTTCTGAATCATTATCAATTGTAGAAAAATAAGCTTTTATTGAACTTAAATATTTATTTAAAATATCATAGGCTCTCTCTTCGATATTAAAAATTGAGTAACCAATATTAATTGTAAATGTTTTGTTCATTTTTTATTTTTTAATAATTTCTTAACGGATGCATCTAACTCATTCCATGAAACAATAAGTTCTTTTATATGTAAAGTACCCTCATACGTAATGGAATAATATTTTCTGGGTGGACCCTGATCTGATTCACGCCAAACATGTTGAATATATCCAGATTTTTTAAGTCTATTTAAAAGAGGATACACGGTCCCTTCAACAACTAATATTTTAGAATTTTTAAGTTCGTCAATAATATCAGATGTATAAACCTCGTCTCTGGAAATTATTTGCAAAATGCAAAATTCTAAAAGACCTTTTCTAATCTGTATTTTAAAGTTTTCAGAACTCAAATTAAACTTAATCTATTTCGTTTTTTTTAATAGTTATAATTATTATTTCCTTTTTACCCTCTTTTTTGTCTTCTTTTTCTTCGACCGAAATAGTCCATTCTCCTTGAATGCCGTCAATATTTTCTCCGTCAATAGTTAGATTTATATCATTTTTTACTGAAACATTCGGTTCAACATCCCACCTACAAGAGCTAAGTGTTAAAATTATAAGTAATATAAATACTGATTTTTTCATAATTTTTTTATATTATACATAGTACTTTGTTATACATAGTAGCAAAGATAAAAAAAATAATCTTTTTTACAACTTTCTTTTAAAAAATCTGAAATAAAGAAAAACTAAAGTCAAAAACCCAAGTATGTAAGGTATAATCATTAAATAAACTATCCCGTTATTAAGACTTTCTGCTACTTTTTGATCTGCTCCAGACTCCAAAACAGCTCTGCACATTGCGCATTGAAATTTATATGTAATTAAAAACAAATTCATTTAGTAGTAGGGGGAAATCATTAAATAAACTACAACCCCGGTAATCGCCACGTAAAGCCATATTGGAAAAGTAATTTTTGCTATTTTTTTATGCGGATCAAACTGAGCTTGAATTGCCCTAACATAGCTTGTCAAAACCATCGGAATTAAAATTATAGACAAAATAATGTGAGAGATTAGAATAAAATAGTAGAAATAAGCTATCGCCCCCTCTCCTCCAAACGGAGTCGGATCTGACGTCATATGATAAGCTATGTACATAACAAGAAAAACTAAAGACAATCCAATACAAACTTTCATCAACCTTTCGTGTAATAATCGCTTCCCTTTTTTTATGGCCCTTAATGCGAAAATTAATAAAACAGCCGTAAAAGCATTGATAGTAGCATAAATAGGCGGAAGAAAAGTTAATGGAGTTGCATCTGGGATTTTAACAGTAAATAAAATTGCAACAACAACAGGAATAGCAATCGAGACCACCACTATTAAAATATTATATATTTTAGATTTACTATTCTCCATCATTTAATAATTTTAAAATATCTTCTTTTAACATGTCTATTCCCTGTATATCCAATTTGTCATCCTCAATCCCTAAATAATAAACAATAGGGGAACCCATTGTGTTTTCTCTTGAACGAATATAACCGTTCTGGTCAATTAATGCAAAGAAACCTTGGTGTTCAAAACCTCCCGCAACATCTGGATTTATTGATGAAAAAATATTAAATCCAGAATTAGAAAGATCGTAAACATCAGCAACCTCACCAGTTAAAAAGTGCCAATTTTTAGAATTAACCTTCAAAAGCTCTGAATATTCTTTTAAAACTTTGGGAGTGTCATACTCTGGATCAATTGTAAACGAAGCTATTCCAAAATCATTTCTATTTCCAAACTCCGCGTCTAGTATTTTCATGTTTTTATTCATTTCAATACAAATAGAGGGACAGGAGCTAAAGAAAAACTCTACAACATATACTTTTCCTAAATAGTCTTCATTACTTATGTATAGGTTGTCTTGATTTAAAAAAACAAAATCTGGAACTTTCTTTTTTTTTCCATTAAGTTTTATAAAACTCAATTCTTTAGAATTGTCTAATCTAGTATTGTATTTAATATTGTTACTTTCAAATCTATTCATGATTTTTGGAAAAAACCAGATTCCAAAAACTAATATTATAAAAGAAATTCCAACGTAAGAGTATTTCTTCATTTAAAGCTGGTCTTTGTAAATATTATTTTTTTTGAGCGCCATTCTATATTCTGCTAAAATAACTTTAACATCATCAACCATATTATTATTAATATCTGCAACAAATCTAGAATCGTAACCAAACTTTGTTCCCTCTTTGTCATCTCTCCCTCTTAAGCAACCTTTTCTATCTATTATAAAGACATGAGAAGTGCCTAAATTTGAATCTAACTCAATATCTGTTTTAAGGCTATTAAAAACACTAATTAGATCTTCATCACTCATCGTTACAAATTTCCAGTTTTTAAAATCTGTTTTAGTCAGTCTGTTCATCTCGTTTAATAATTCTTCTGTTAACTTTTTAGTTCCTCTTGGTTGAATCATTACAAACTGAAAATCCTTAAATTCATTGAATCTTTTGAATATTTCCTGATTTAGATTACCAGCATCACCATATTTTTCTTCCACATTTTTACCAAAAAAACCAAGAATAGTAATCTTGTCTTTTAGACTTTCATTTGTGAGACCAGAAATATCTTTTACATCCTTTGTCAAAACTGGAAGTTTAGCAAAATGGTTTATTCCAGAGGCAAAAAAAAGATATACAACTAAAGGCAAAACAAAAAGAAGAGTGAGTACAAAATACTTTCTCATAAAAAAGAAGATTACTTATTTACATTTAGAAATTCCAACTAACAAAACCTTCATACAACACATCAAATATATAATTTCCTTCGACAAGTAAAATAAATGCTAAATAAGCTATTAGAAAAATAAGAGTAATTACTATTGAAGCTTGCAATCCACTTGTTTCATCTCTGAGATGCATAAAGTCCCAAGCGATATAATACGCTTTTACTATTGTTAGAATGATAAAAATCCAATTAATTATTTTAGCACCCAAAAATGTGTTCATAAGTATTTCGGGTTTCTCTATTCCCAAAACAACTTCAATGATCGTAACAACGGAGAGAAATATTAATACTCCCCAAATTTTTGACTGATTAGACTTGAACTTTAATAGTCCTCTAAAAATCTCTAATTTATGAGTGTTACCTTCCATATTAATAAATTAAACTAGATAAAAAAATGTAAAAACAAAAACCCAAACTAAATCGACAAAATGCCAATACAAACCAACTTTTTCCACCATTTCATAATGGCCTCTTTTCTCGTAAGTACCAAGAAGAACATTAAAGAAAATAATAATATTGATTACCACTCCAGAAAAAACATGAAAACCGTGAAATCCAGTAATAAAAAAGAAAAAGTCAGCAAAAAGTCTATTTCCATATTCATTACGAATTAAATTAGCGCCTTCAACCACATATTTAGCTTCATTAATCTTTTTTAATGATTCTTCTCTGCTTAAAATGACTTTCTGACCTTTTTCATTAATTTTTTCGGTTTTTATGACTATTTCAGAATTTGATTTAAACCCTTTAACAATTTCCTCAACAGTGAAAGAAGGTAACGTTGGCTCGTCAGAAAACCATATTCCTTGTTTACTTTCATGCTGCACTCTTTCACCTGGAATTTCAAAAGCTATATCTTCTAATCCAACTCTTTTCTTTGGATTATCTTTATAAACAAATTGATAAATCTGTCCTCCAGTTGTTTCAATAGCACCATATTCTCCTTTTATAAAATTCTTCCATTCCCATGCTTGCGACCCTACAAAAATAGCTCCTCCAATTATGGTTAAAGCCATATAAAAAGTAACTTTATCTTTTTGCATATGATGTCCTGCATCGACAGCTAAAACCATGGTAACCGACGAAAAAATCAAGACAAATGTCATCAATGCAACATAATACATAGGAGCATCAACACCATGTAAAAAAGGAAAGTGATTGAAGACTTCGTCAGCAATTGGCCAAGAATCAATATTTTTAAATCTGGAAAAACCATAAGCCACTAAAAATCCAGAAAAAGTTAAAGCATCTGAAACTATAAAAAACCACATCATTAGTTTTCCATAACTAGCTTTTAAAGGCTTTTTACCACCTTCCCACAAATCCTCTTCTTCTGTTATTGTTGAAATTGTTGAACTCATTTAAATATAATAGTTAAAGTTACAAAGTTACATATTTTTACTATCTAAAGAAATATAAAAAAACAAACAAATAAAGCCACAAAAATCCAAGGAAATGCCAAAATGTGACAGCTAATTCAAATCCTAATTTTTCAATTTTATATTTATTTTGATAATTCTTAATTATCACTACAATCAAAACAATCATTCCAGCAAAAAGGTGAGCTAAGTGTAAAACAGTTAATACATATAAAAACGAAGTAGTTATGGTGCTTTGCGCTCCAGTAAAAAAATATCCAAGCCCAATTAGTTCATTAAAACCTAAAAATTGTGTTATAATAAAAATTATACCCAGTCCAAGTGTTATAAAAAGCCAAAGTGTTGTTTTATTTAGTTGATTTTTTTCTACATTTTTTTTGGCCACATAAATAGAAATGCTACTTAAAATAATTACTATTGTAGAAATTACAAATGGGAACGGTAATTCAAAATCTTTTATCCAATCAGGCCTTGCTTTACTGACAATATAGGCGCTGGTTAAACCAGCAAAAGTCATGGCAATACTAAGCATCGAAAATAAAAGCATCATTTTTTTTGCTTTTATCGTTTTTAAACGAATTTCTTTTTCATTTAACTCCATATATAAATTTTATCGATTACGTAAACTATTTGAACTAGCGTTAAACAAACTACACTTGCAGTAAATAATTTTTTTGCTGAACCAGTAGTCATTTTAATGTAAAGATTAATTGAAAAATAAAGCATAACTAGTCCAATTATGCCAATTAAAATTGCTGAAAAAACAGAAAGATTTAAATCACCTGTCAAGCCACTGACTGGGAAAACAGAAATCATGATCATCCATATTGTATAAAGAACTGTTTGAAGGGCAGTGGCTTTATCCTTTTTTTTTGTAGGTAACATATTTATTCCTGCTTTTTTATAATCATCATCAAGCATCCATCCTAGTGCCCAAAAATGAGGAAATTGCCAAAAAAACTGAATAGTAAACAATGCACCCGCTTCAATTCCAAAGTTATTAGTAGCTGCAACCCAACCAAGCATAAATGGAATCGCACCAGGGAAAGCTCCAACAAAAACCGATAAAGGAGTTTTAGTCTTTAATGGTGTATACAAACAAGTGTATATAAAAATGGATATGGCTCCAAAAAGGGCGGTTTTAGGATTTATTTTATATAAAATTACAATACCAATGAGAGTTAAAAATGTAGAAATCACAAAAGCTCTAGGAACAGAGATTCTGCCAGTTGGGATAGGTCTATTTTTTGTCCTGTCCATTAAAGCGTCCAAATCTTTTTCAATAATTTGATTAAAAGAATTTGAAGCTCCAACCATGCAATAACCTCCAATTATTAGTTGAAAAATTAAATATAAATCATAAGAGTCCGATGCAATTAAATATCCAGCTATTGTAGAAAAAACAACACTAATTGCTAACCTAGCTTTAGTTAATTCAAAAAAGTCTTTAAAATTAATTAAATACATAAATGGACTTATTGCCGATTAGAAAAATCTATTTAATTGGAACTAATATCCAAAGATTTAACAGGGCGCAAAGTTAATACAGAATAATAGAGAAAGCAATTATTTAATTGACATTTAAGATCTTACAGACCTATCTAATTTAACTTGAAAGTTACAGGAATACTAAAAGGAACCCTCACAGGTCTTCCTCTTTGCTTTCCAGGCGTCATTCTAGGTAATTTTGAAATAATTCTATTAGCTTCTTTTTCTAGATTTTTATCAGGACCTCTAGTTCTAATTCCACTAATGGTTCCGTCCTTTCCAATCATAAACTGAACAAAAACTCTTCCTTGAATACCCATTTCTTGAGCGATTTCTGGGTACCTGAATTCATTATAAATATGTTTTTGGATTTTTTCTTGAAAGCACTTTCTTCTTTGAGATTTAGGAACATTTTCACAACCGGGATATAATGGTACATCTTCAATAATTGCAAATGGGACGTCGATATCCAGTTCCTCCTCCATTACCTCGACCTCCTCAACAACTTCTTCTTGATCCGTTTCTGTAGATTCAATAATAGTTTCTTCAATTTCTTCCTCATCTTCAACAATCTCAATTATTTCTGGAGCTGGTGGTGGTGGTGGTGGTGGTGGTGTTTTGATCTGCTCAGTAATTGGAATTTCCTCATCATCATCGTCATCTATATTTAAAGATTCTAAATCGTATTGTTTCTCATACGATTTATATTCAATAGCCTGCCAGGATATTAAAAGAACTATACACAGGCCTAAAACGAACATTAAACCGCTATATCTTCTTAAATCAGCCTGTGGATTTTTTTTTCTTTGCATAATTTTTTTAAATACTTAAAGCTAAAATAATTTTTTTTTTTTAAAATGAAAGCTATAAGTGTTTATTTTTCAGTAAATAATAGTAACTCATTGAAAATCCTAATAGAATTCCTAATCCATTTGCTATAATATCTGCAATTTCAAAATATCTTCCAGTTGGAAGTATGTATTGAAAAAATTCTATCAAAAGTCCTAAAAAAAATACATTGAACAAATAAGACCATTTTAATTTTTTTGTGTTTAAAAAACCATTTGTAATCCACATCATTGACATAACTAAATATACAAGTGTATGAAAAAATTTATCCCATTGAAAAAAACTCGTTTCGGGAAAAGGAATTTGAGGGATTGGAATTAATGATATTATTACAATTAATAAGGTGTAGAGTATTGTGACTTTTTTAATTAAATCTTTACGCACCAATAAGCTCTTTGTATGATTCAGAGTCTAAGAGTTCCTCTAACTCATCTGGATTTTGAATTTTCATTTTAATAATCCATCCTTTGTTGTAAGGATCTTCATTAATTAATTCCGGATTATCTTCTAAACCTTCGTTCATTTCAGTGACCGTCCCTGAGACTGGTAAAAACAAATCTGAAACAGTTTTTACCGCTTCAACAGATCCAAAAATCTCCTCCTTTTTCAGGTCTTCACCTAAAGCTTCTATTTCTACATAAACTATATCCCCCAGTTCACCTTGAGCATAATCAGTAATCCCAACAATAGCTTGATTTCCTTCAACTCTGACCCATTCGTGGTCTTTGGTATATTTTAATTTTGGTTTAATTTCCATTTTTTAATTTTTATTTTTGTAAATGTAAGTTTTAAAAATATTTTTTCATAACAATTTTTAATCTCCAAAATTATACCTAAGTGTCATACCAGATCTAATAGTAGTCTGTGGAAATGCTGTAGAAATTGCAAATTCTGAAAATAAATGATCATAAAAAAATACTGCTGTAAAACTTTTACTTAAAGAATAATCTGCAGAAAATTTCAAGGACCAAATTGATTGACCTGCTGTTACTTTATTGTCAATAATTTCTAAATTTCTAATTATTGTAATATTATCTCGCATGCTTAAATCTGCTTTCATATTTAGATCTCCTTTAGATGAACTCCTGCCTTGACCAATTCTTAGATCTTTAATTCTATATCCTAGGCCTATGGAATAATCCATCCCAGAAACTTCTGTTAACAAATTATTATCAAGACTTAGAGACAGAGCCCTGTCTTTTTTTAATTCCATAACCATTCTCAATGAATTTTTAAATTCCATATCTAATTTCAACAAAGGATTAAATTGTTCTACTAGATTTATATTAGAATATAATATTTCATTTAGAAAATTTCCTGACAAATCTTTTAATTGATTATTAGATGAATCAAAATCCAAATTTGATTTAAAATTATTTAAAGTATAACTAGATCTATAGGAATGTCCTAAACTAAACCTTTTAAATCTCTGCTTGAAAAAATCTAAAGATATTAAACCAGTGTATTGAACAGACCAATTCGGTAAAGGTATTTTTCTAACCGCATCTAGAGAGATATCGTTTGGATCTCTTCCAGAGTAAGCAGAAATAAATGCAGGAATTAAAACAGATTGATTATTTTTTCCATATCCAATAGGGAAACCATCTTCATCAATTCCTCCACTTGAGTTGCCATTAATAGCTGCCAATCTTTTAGCAATTATGAGTCTGTTATTTTGGAAATCTTGAAAAGTTTGAGACTTATATTGATCACTACTTTTAAATGATGTATTAATTAAAACTGAAGAAATAGCAAAATTTCCCGAAATATTTGGATTTAGAGCGTTATACTCATTATTAACTATTTTAAAATTTTCTGAAAAGTTTTCTGAATAAGTTCTATTAGCATTTATATCTATTTTCAAATCTTTTACTAAACTTATTTCTGCTACTAAATCAAATTTTGTATTATGAACTTGAGTATACTGTTCGTTAAAACTTGGGAAATTTGTCAACCAACCTCTTTTAGCAGATTCATATCTTATATCTGACTGACCACCAAAAACAAAAGCTAGTGAAGGTTTTGAGGTTCCAAAAAAACCTATTGATTGTGTGTAACCAGGTAAAACTTGACCATTATTCTCGGTATAGTTTAATTTAAGTCTTGAAAGACTAGTGGCTAAATCAACCAGTGAATTTATAATTTTTTCAGTGGTTTTTTTGGGTTTTTTCTTTTTTTCCAGTCCAATATTTCTATAAAATTTAGACATATTAAATGAAGTGTTAATTCCTTGAGTGTTGGCATTTTGAATGGTATTTACCCTACCAAGTGTATTTCCTAAATCATCCTCAACTTGAGCCATAGCATCTGAACCTCTTTCCCAATTAAAATCACCAGAGTAATTATAATTACTTGAGATGAAATTAACGAAAGGGAATAATTGAAGAGGAAGTTCATAGCTTAATTGAAATGACTGATTATGAGAAATACTTTCACCTGTATTCCAAAAACCATCCCATATTTCAAATTCATTATCTACTACTTCATTTCCTTGAGTGTCATTCTTATAATAATTTTTTACGATTCTATTGTTTGATGCAGAAAAATCTAAGCGAAGGGAATTAGTCAAATTTTGACTTAAACTTAAATCCCAATCAAATAGAAAATTTCTTTGTTGAATTTCTGGCAACGAAATTTGTTTTGAGGCATCAGTACCCTCCAAATATACCTCTCTAAAACGTTGGCTATTAAAAGTTCTATTAATATTAGTATTAAAAGAAATACTAGACAATAAGGGGTTGATATTGAATTCTGTTAACCAATCTAAATATTTTTTTTCATTAATAAAAGCAATTGATTTAAAGGGAGATATTACAAGTGGCTCCATACTAAAAGCATACTGAACTCCAACTCTAGCAGTTTTTTTAGTCAGATTTTCAATCTCATAATCATGCTCAACTTCTTGATTATAACTATAGGAAAAATCAAAATTTTCAATATCATATATTCTTTCTTTTTGATCTTTTGATCTGTTTTTCTTCAATCCAATTAAGCTTATGCTCTTGGCTTGTTTAAACGAAATTGCTTGTTCTCGAATTGAATCTCTTTGACTTTTTCTTTGAGCAGAACTCAATCTATCCTTTAACTTAATGTCCTGATAAAAAGGGTCATACTCAGGAGTCGTTACTTGCTGGTTAATACTGTATGATAATGGAATTTGAATTCCCCATTTTTTTGGAAGAAATTTTCCAAAATCAGCACTTCCAATAAATCCAAATTGTTTGTAATCTTCTTTACTTCTTTGATTAGGTGTTTTATCAATTGACCCAAATCCCACAGTTGAAATTTTACCAGAAACTGAAAAATTAGCAACATCAGCTAGATTAGTTTCCAAAGAACCTAAAGCTGCCCAACCACCCTTTCCGTCAATTTCTGAAAGTCTAAGCTCATTAAACCAGACCTCACCAGAAATTACATCTCCATTTTGAGTTGAAGGATTTTTAACCCCAATCATTAATGTTTTTATTGAACCAGTAGATGGATTTCCTTTGACTGAAAATTTATATTTTTTATCACCAGGCAAACCTGATATCAAAGAAAATTCATCTATTATTTCAAGGTTTTCATTAAAATATAAAGCTTGGGATAAGTTAGATTTTCCAGTAATTGAAAGAGCTTTTAATTTTGTTAATATTTCTAAAGGAAAATCAATTGAATTAGACTCAGGTATCCAAACTTGATCAGATGAAAACCTATTTGATGAAGCTTGAGAATAAGCAGTAGGTTTTAAAGGAACCTCGATTTGATAATAATTATCAGTAAAGTCTGAGCCCAAACGAATAAATCCTACTAGCCTTTTATCAAAGTTTTCCAAGGAACCCTCACCAGGTAGCTTTGGTTCTCCTTCAATTGATTCCGCATGAATAAACATCTTTAACTTTTTATACTGTCTCATGTCAAAATCTAAATTTTTATAAACAGCTCTTGAATCTTTCGGCTGAAGGTCTACTACTTTAATTGACATTGATTGTTCATTTTGTCTAATAATAGAATTATTTGAACTTATTTCTTCTCTTTGTACACCTGGTGGTAATATATAATTAACGGGAACTCTATTTTCATTTTCTAAAATATTTACTGAACTAATATCAAAAGTTGTATTTGGATGATTAATGTTTTCGCTATTTAAATTTTTAGAATATCTTTTCCAATCTGTTCTCACTAAATCTAGAGTTCCAAACCTAATGGTTACAGGGTCAGAAAAATCTTTTAGTAATATCCTCATAAATTGAATTGACCTTAAATTATCAATTCCATTTACAGCATTAAAATAGGAATTGTAATTATTACTGTTATAAAATTGTTTAAAAACCGGAACTTTAAACTGAATCCACCTAGTAATTTTAGTTTGTCCATTAGGCAATTCCACCTTTACGTTATCTCTTACATCGCTAATAAAAGGATGGTTTCCAACATTCATATTTTTCTTAATTGGAATCCTATACTCAAAATAACTGTCAATAGTATTCATTGTATTATCTTGATTTACATCCTCTGTATCTGGAATTGTAGTTGACCCTCTATTGTTTTCACTAGTAGAAACTGGTGAATTGCCCTGAGTTCCATTATAATTCTTATATCTATTTAAAATACCTCCTCTTGCATTTAAATAATATTCATAATTATCTCCTGCTGGGTCAGTATTTATCCCATTAAAATATTTAGTTACTTCGTCTTCATCATTTAAGCCATCATATCCTAAATCTTGTAATTCTCTGTTATTGGCATCTGAATCAAAAGAGTATATTAATGATTGAGTGGCTGGAGATATTCCCCAGTTTGAATTGTTAACAATCTGTTGAGAGTTATTGGTTGGCAAGCCATTTTCGTAAAGCTTTTTCCCGTCTTTTAAAATATCTTCAGAAATACTACCAAGATTAAAAATTAAATTACCAAGATTGTTATCTTTTGATGAGTTTTCTTCAAACGTATCTAGAAGCCAAAATTGAATGAATTCAACGTTAGATTGTTCAAAATTCGTTCTATTTATTTTTCTTGTAATACCTCCCCAGTTTTTAGTAACATTATTATTAAATGAGCTGTTTTCATTATTGTTGTAAGGCCCTTTTTCACTTGGAATATAATGTAAATCAAAAGTATTTTGGACTCTTGATTGACCTTCTGTCAAATCTTGCTGAGGAAAAATTTCATCAATAAATATTCTTCTTGTTTCGTTTTTAGACAATTCGTCATCATCAATATCTGAGGGTCTTTGACTGGAATAGAAAACTGGATCAATATTATACCAAGACAGTTTAGCTCTATGGTAGCCTAATCTTAGATCATCTATGCCAAATTTTGAACCACTAACATTTAAAGGAACACTTGATAGTTTCCAAGACATATTATCTTTTAAGTCTATATTAGTTTCTGCCCCCTCAAAATCATCGACATAGACGGTTGCACTATCTTCATATCCAGAATTTTTTGGTTTTCCTGCATGTAAGTATGCTACCTCTCCTTTAAATGAAATAAATGAAGGAGCATTTGTTTTGATATTAGGTAATTTATTTACAATTCTTGTTAGAAACGGGACTTCGGTTGAGAAAACACCATTAATACCAATCATAGTATTATTTACGGGTTCAACCCCATAATTAGCTTTTTGACTGACGGATCTTTCACTTAAATTCATCAAAGTTCCTCCTAAAATAAAATTCTCATTGAATTTATGTTCTACATTTATTCCTGAAAATCTTTTTTTCTGCTGAGCAAAAAACGAATTACTTTCGGTTGATATTTCAATTGGAATATTGGAATCTTTTAATGTTGGATCCAAAACTTGTACTAAACCTGCTCGATAGTTGACAGTGTAATCCAACCCTTCTTGTAATAATCTTCCCCCTGCGGTAACTTTAACTGATCCTCTTGGAACATTAAATTGACCTATCGGAATTCCTCCCGAATCACCAGATGTTTTGTAAGACCCTTTTATTTGAAATTTATTTTTTTCTATTTTTTCTTCTGCATTAGTCTTTGAATAGCTATAAATTTCATGGTATACATATTTTTTTTGATTTTCATTATATGAACTCAAGTTCTTATAATTTTCAGATGTCGAATTTGTGCTTTTTAATTTGTTAAATAGATATTCTCCAAAAGGTTCAACAGATGTAAAAATTATTAAACCATTATTCGAATCTATGGTTAAATCAGGTACAAAATCAAAAAAACCATCTCCTCCTATTTGAATATCATTGTTCATATTTAATTTGTCTAGATTAAAAACAGACAATAATGTTTTTCCATTTAAGGCAGAAGGCCAAATAGAAGAGTCTATGGGCTCAATATAATTTAAAGGAGATGGATTTGAGTAAAAAATATTTAATTTAAAATCACTTTTATTAATTTGATTTGCATCAATTGAATAAATATTTTTCATCATTAAATTCCAAACTGGCTGATTTATGTTTGTTAAACTACTTTTTAGCATTTTAACAATTAAACTGTTATTTGATATTTGTAATTTCCCATTATTATCAGATAAATCAGTTGCATCAATCCCGTCATTTGCAAATTCTCCTACTTGAAAAACTTGCCCACCAACAGTGTACTGAAAAGCTACAGCTAAAATTTCATCATTATTTAAGGACTGATTCAGTGAAATATATCCAAGTTTTGAATGAAGTTTGTACTCGTTTTGTTCTAGTTTTCTTGCATTTTCCAATACTGAATAATCATTTCCTTCACTAATTAAATTAGAAATTGGTCCAAATCCATTTTTAACGTTTGAAATTTCCCTAACAGATGAATTTAAAAAACCTGTTCCAATTGTTAGTGGGTCATATTTATTTACAGAGTTGTCAGGATAAATATTAGTTCCAGGCTTTATAATAAAACTTGGATAAATTTCATCAATTTTTGTTTTATTTGGGTCGGATTCTCCCAAATCTTGTAGAGCCAATATATTACGTACACCCTGAGTTTGATTTACTCTGTTTGTAACCCAGATTTCTACTCTAGTTATATTAATTTGAGTATTTAAATAGGGATAGGTTTTTAAGGTTTTATCATATTTGTCTCTAAAATATTGACTCAAAAAGAAATGTCTGTTTTCATCATAATCCAAAGGATACTTTGAAAATTCTTGAAAACTACCGTCACCTTTAGCCATAACAGTTTGTGATTGAGACCTTTGTTCTGATAAAATAGTTGTGATTTTAGTATTACCAAATTTCAATTCAGTTTTAAATCCAAATAAGCTTTGCGCTCCAGAAATTAAAGTTCCACTTAATGGCATACTAACATTTCCAAGCTCAATTTTTTGTATAATATCATCCTCTGTTGGTGTGTATTCTAGTTTTAACAGATTTTGAAAATCAAATGTTGACTGAGTATCATAGTTGGATTCTATACTAAGCCTCTCTCCAACTTTTCCTTTCATACTTAAGCTTATAGCTTGATCAAAATCTAAATTCAGACTGCTTTGATTTCTTGCAGATAAAGAAGGATTATCTCTTTTTTGATACCTCGCTCCAATATCCATTGATATTGACCCTTGAGGATTAAGTTCAATCTCATCTCCTCCAAAAATTGATTCAAAAAAGCTGGAATTAACATACATTTCAGGAAGTAAATTCTTAAGTTTTTCAGAATCTTTTGAATCTTCATCCTCCAATAATTTTATTTTTTCTTGAAAATATTTTTTTATATTTTCTTTCTTAATTAATTCTCGATACTCCTTTGGACTTAATAATAAAGGAATCCCAACATCAATTTCCCCTGCTTTGGTAGTATAAATATATTTATCTATTAATGGATCATATGTGTATTTTGAAATGAAAAAAGAAGGAGGCTTTAATTTAAATTTTCCTAAATAGACTGTGTTGCCTATCGTATCTAAATTTATGATTTTTTGACTTGATAGATTATAGTTGCAAATTGTTATTAAGAAAAATGATATTAAAAATATTTTTCTTTTAAAAAAACCTTTGTTCAATACTTTACAATTTATTTAATGCTCCTTTGATCAATTCTTCAACTGACATTTCGGGTGAATTATTTATAAGCGTTTCAATTACTCTACTAGTTTGTTTTTTATTGTATCCTAAAACCTCTAATGCTGATAACGCTTCATCTTGATTTGTATTGTTAATATTTTCAATAAATTGGTTGTTTTCTGTGCTTAAACTTACTTTATCTTTTAAATCTATAATAACTCTTTGGGCTGTCTTCAAGCCAATTCCCTTAACAGACTGAATTGTTGATACATTGCCAGAGATTATAGCACTTTGAATTTCACTGGGACTTAAAGATGAAAGCATGGTCCTGGCCGTACTTGCACCAATTCCCGAAACAGAAATTAGCTTTCTAAATAAGTTTCTCTCGGTCTTTTCAAAAAAACCAAATAAAGTATGTGAGTCTTCCTTCACTTGAAGATGTGTAAATAAAGTAATATTTTCAGTATCCTTAAGTTTAGAAAAAGTGTTTAGTGAAATATTAACTAAGTAACCTACCCCACTACAATCAATCACCAGTTCAGTTGGTGATTTTTCAACCATTCTCCCTTTTAATTGTGTAATCATTTCTTTAGTTTAAATTTTTTTTGAGCATCAACTACAGCTACAGCTGACATATTGACCATTTCTTCAACACTTGCTCCTAATTGTAAAACATGAACTGCCTTAGACATACCCATCATAATTGGACCAATAGATAAAGCATTGTCTAATTCTTTGATTACTTTATAATTAGTGTTGGCTGCATCTAAATTTGGAAATATTAGCGTATTTACATTTTTGCCTGCAAGCTTTGAATAAGAAAATTTATCCTTAAACATTTCTTTATTTAAAGCAAAATCTGACTGAACTTCACCATCAACATTTAAATTAGGGAAGTTCCTATGTAAAAACTTGACAGCTTGATTTACCTTCAAAGCCATTGGATGAGAGGAAGAACCAAAATTTGAATAAGATAGCATAGCTATTTTGGGTTCCATACCAAACATTTTAACTGTCTCGGCTGTCATTTTAGCTATTATTGCTAAATCTTTGGAGCTTGGATCAATATTAATTGATGTATCAGATAAAAACAGTGGACCCTTACTTGTAATCATCAAGTTGGTAGTTGCTACTTTATTAATTCCTGGAGCCTTTCCAATTACTTCTAACATTGGCTTAACAGTAACTGGGTAACTTCTAGAATAACCAGAAATTAGAGCTTCCGCTTCTCCGTCAAGTAACATCATTGCAGAATACAAATTTCTTTGCTTCATTTTATTAACTGCCTCAAATAAAGTAACACCTTTTCTTCTTCTTAATTCCCAATATTTTTTTCCATATTTTTCTCTATTAGAAATTTCTTCATTTGATTTTGGATCAATTATTGGGATGTCGTCCTCAAATTCTAATTCGGATTTAAGTTCAAGTATTACTTCTTTATCCCCTAAAAGAATAGGATATCCAATCCCTTCCTCATAAACTATTTGAGCTGCTTTAAGAACGTCTAAATGATCGGCCTCCGCAAAAATTATTTTTTTAGGATTAGCTTTTGCTCTGTTTGTTAAAAGTCTAACAATTTTATTATCATTTCCCAATCTAGAATGAAGTTCATCTTCATATTTTTGCCAATTTTCAATTGGCTCTTTGGCAACGCCAGATTCCATTGCTGCTTTTGCAACTTCTGGTGGGATTTTAGTGATTAATCTAGGGTCAAACGGTTTAGGAATAATATAGTTTTTTCCAAAAGCAAGTTTTGTTTTATCATAAGCAATATTAACAAATTCGGGAACAGATTCTTTTGCTAATGATGCTAAAGCCTTTACCGCTGCCATCTTCATTTGGTCATTAATTTTGGATGCTCTAACATCAAGTGCTCCCCTAAAAATAAAAGGAAATCCTAAAACATTATTAACTTGGTTTGGGTGGTCCGATCTACCTGTAGCCATTATAATGTCATCTCTTGTCTTCATAGCTAATTTATAATCTATTTCTGGATCAGGATTAGCCATTGCAAAAACAATGGGATCTCTGTTCATGGACAATAACATTTTTGGAGTAATCATATTAGCCTTAGAAAGACCGATAAAAACATCTGCATTTTTCATCCCTTCTTCTAATGTGTTGATTTTTCTATCGGTAGCAAACTCTTTTTTTTGAGTTGTCAATTCTTTTCTGTCACTTCTTATTACCCCTTTACTGTCTGTCATAATAATGTTCTTGGGGTTTAGACCAAAAGCCTTATACATTCTTGTACAAGAAATTGCAGCTGCTCCTGCTCCACACACTACCAATTGAACCTCAGCAATATTTTTTTTGACCAAATCTAGTGCATTCAATAGTGCTGCAGAGGAAATTATTGCTGTTCCATGCTGATCGTCATGCATGACAGGGATATCTAACTCATTTGAAAGTCTTTTTTCAATTTCAAAAGCCTCTGGAGCCTTAATATCTTCTAAGTTTATTCCTCCAAAAGTTGGAGATATATTTTTTACTGTTTCAATAAATTTCTCCGTATCTTTTGTATCAATTTCTATATCAAAGACATCAATTCCAGCAAAAATTTTAAAAAGCAGAGCTTTCCCTTCCATCACAGGTTTTGAGGCATCTGGACCTATATCTCCCAACCCCAAAACAGCTGTTCCGTTTGTTATAACAGCAACTAAATTTCCTTTTGATGTATATTTATAGACATTGTTTGTTTCTTTTTCTATTTCGAGACACGGATGAGCAACACCTGGTGAATATGCTAGGGAAAGGTCTCTTTGGCTATTATATTTTGTAGTAGGGATAACTTCAATTTTTCCAGGCTTAGGTTTAGCGTGATAAACTAGAGCTTCTCTTCTATTTCTTTTATTTTTCATTTAAAAAGATTTTCCCTTTAAAATTAAGTAGATAAATTTATAAAAAGGATAATCAATAACATAGTAAAAGCAAACTATTATATTTACAATAGAATATCTCTTAAATTTGCAATCAATTTTATTTGTTTGAAAAATATATTTTTATTTATAGTCTTTTTTTTATTTGTTAATGAAACTAAGGCTCAACTGAGTAAAATTCACTACATCCCCCCAATAACAGCAACTGATGACCCAGGTGATCAGTGGATGTATATTTCTACACCTAGTACCAGCAAAGTGAATTATGTGGTGAAAGTATGGGGAGATGATGGAAACTTAGGAACTATTTTTTCAAGCGGAACTGTGGACAACAATAGTCCAGTTGCAATTGAATTAGCTCAAGATCCGGGAGATAGTAACGGATGGTGGAGTAATTTTATTATAGAATCCTCAGAGACGGAACAAGTTTTAAAAAAAGGCTATATAATAGAATCCGATTCTGAAGTTTATGTTTCAGTTAGGGCAAATTCTGATGGTCAACAATATCAAGCTGGGGCTTTAGTAAGTAAAGGAAAATCCGGATTGGGAACAAGATTTAGAGCTGGAATGTTTGAAAATCAAACATTAGCTCATGTTGGTTTTATTTCTGTTATGGCAAGCGAGGACCTCACTCAAGTATCTTTTAATTTTACCAAAGATAGAGAAACAATTAATGGTTCAAAGCTGGCAGCAACGCCCCTTAATATTACTTTAAACAAAGGGGAGAGCTATGTTTTAGCCAGTCAAGCTGTGTTTGATGGTTCATTTGCTAATGGAAATGAGTTAATTGGGACTCTAATCACTTCCAACAAACCCGTTGTTGTAAATACCGGATCCGCTAGTGGAAGTTTTGCTGATTTTACAAATGGTCAAGATTATGGTTTTGACCAATTGGTGGGTTCAGATCTGGTAGGCTCAGAATATATTTTTATTCGAGGAAATGGCAGAGACGAATGGGAAAACGTTTTAATTATTGCGGACCAAGATAATACCGAAATATTAGTTAATGGACAAACTTATGAGACGATTGCTAAAGCTGGAGACTTTCTTATAATCGAAGGGGATAAGTATAGCTCAAATGAAACAGGAGCGAACATGTATGTAAATACAAAAAATAAAGACCATAAATTATTTGCTTTTCAAGGAACAGGTAGTGTCTATGAAGAATCTGCAATGGCTGCCGCAGCAAACCAGGGAATGTTTTTTGTTCCCCCCTTAAATTGTTCTTCTAAGGGAGATGTCGACAATATTGCTTTTATAGATAAGGTTGGTAATAAAACTTTTGAGGGAGCCGTTACTTTCATTACAAAAAAAAATGCGAGTATTTTAGTAAATGGAAATGCAATTGAATCTTTTGCTGAAGTTTCTGGACCTCTTGAAGTGCAAGGAAATGATAATTATGTTACCTATATAGTAAAAAAGCTAACTGGAAATGTAGTGGTTACTGGGAATGATGAATTATACGTTGCTTACTTTAATTATAGTGGGGCTGCAACCACCGGGGGCTTTTACTCTGGATTTGCAACTCCACCTGAAATAGTTTACGATGTTGAATTGGAAGTCCTAGGTTCCTGCATTAAACAAAACGGTGATTCTAATATTATTTTGACTGCAGAAAATATTGAAAATTTTGATAGCATTAGATGGTTAATTGAAAATGAATTTGGCACTTTTGTTCCCACTGGAAATATCAATACTACTTTTAAACCAACCCTTGCAGGGTCTTATAAATTAGAGGGTGTTTTAGAATGTTCAAACCTTAATTTTCTTTCCAATAAAATTGTGGTAAGTATATGTCCAAGCGATTCAGACTTGGACGGTATAATAGACAATATTGATAAAGACAAGGATAATGATGGGATAAGTAATTCTATAGAATCTTTTGGAAATGCTTCCATTGATTTAACTAATAAATTAAGTCCATCAATTAGATTTGAAAAAGACCAGTCTGTAAATAATGTTATTCTTGAAAATGGTGGGCTAATTACAAGCATTCCTGAAAACATCAATACGTTTGAGGGTGGAGAAAATGGTGTTTTCAAACTTACTGTACTTGCTGGGACGGATTTAGAGTTAAATTATACGCTTTCATTTAAAGAAAAACTCAATATTAAACTAATAGATAATCCAAACAACAACGATTATAACAATGAGGATGCTTTTTCTATCAAAGTTTTTCCATCCAATAAAAACATTACTCTTTTAGATCCTAGTGATAATATTTTAGTTGACACTAATTTTGATGAAAAATTTGAAACAAATGTTTCTAATTATACAGCAAACGAAATTATTTTTAAGCAAAATACAGATGAAAATAGTACAATTAATTATGAATTTCATGCTAGTGAAATAACAGGGTTTTCTATTACCCAAAAAAGAAGTAATACTTCTTCCGACGGGGTATTTAGTGGAATAATTTCTGTACAAGACTATAATATTGATACAGACTCAGATAATACAGCTGATTATTTAGATTTAGACAGTGATGGGGATGGGTGTAACGATGTAATTGAAGGTGGTTTTATTGATCAGGATAAGGACGGGAAAATTGGTATAGGAACTCCTAACACACAAAATAATGGAGTGGATGAAAACGGAGGAGTTTCTGGGCATGATTATACTGTTGAACCATTAAAAGACTCCAATGGAATATATTTTTTTCAAAAAGTAAGTGTTCCTGTTACTATTAATTCTGTTCCTGTGTCTACTGTAGCATGTCAGCCAGGTGAAAGTGCTGTTTTTAGTGTTGGAATACAAACTCTAGACAATCCATCTTTTAAATGGCAAATTAATAATCCTAATTCAACTAATTTCGAGCCATGGGATGACCTTTCGGACTCTGAGTTTTATTCAGGAACAAATACTTCATCTTTAAAAGTAAATAATATAACCATTGCAATGAATGAAAATAAATACAGAGTTTTAGTTAGCTCAGATCAGTATTTATGTTCAACTGAAAGCGATCCCGTTTCTTTAACCGTTTTTGAAAGACTACCAATTGCCAATGCAGTTAATACCATTGTCAAGTGTGATGACGGT
>CETY01155081.1_pt1 | contig 48245 bp, 50 predicted proteins | sample 361551 | NCBI WGS metagenome assembly CETY01 (sample SAMEA2623135, study PRJEB7988) | marine metagenome | biome: marine biome (ENVO:00000447); feature: deep chlorophyll maximum layer (ENVO:xxxxxxxx); material: "saline water (ENVO:00002010), including plankton (ENVO:xxxxxxxx)" | depth 45 m | reverse complement strand
TGGCGTATACACGTGGTAGTGCAAGGTAACCCCCCTTCCACCTATGTCTTATTAAAAACGAACCTAACAAAGTTCTAGAACTTGTGTAGCGAAAAACAAATTTAATTCAATAATGAAGGTGCCAAACTCCTACTGTCCTTTTGTAACGCCAATTGTTACCCTATGAGTATGGAGACGGCCTCGCTTCTAGCGATCATTTCGGGAACATGCTGGGCGATCAATATCACAATTGTGAAATGGGCTTTAAATCGATCCAACGCATCCGCTCTCATAGGGGCGACAGTCGGGGTGACGATAGCTGCATTCGTTTCACTTGCTTTGGCAATTTCATCGGGTAGTGCCGTCCCTGATTTTGGAATCATTTGGAAATTTGCACTAGTCGGGATAATAGCGCCCGGCAGCTCTCAAGGTTTATTCGTTTCTTCGATTGGAGCGATTGGCCCATCTCGAACTTCAATTCTTATTGGGACCTCTCCAGTATTCTCAGTTTTGCTTGCAGTTGTATTTCTTGATGAATCTTGGAAGACAACAATAATGGCAGGCACACTACTGACTGTTATTGGCGGCGCAATGATTAGTTGGGAAAAAGGAACTCGTTTCCGCAACATGGGAATCCTGTTTGCACTTTCCACATCACTCACTTTCGCAATTCGCGATGTAGTAGCGCGACACTTCAATATCGGAACCGATGTTTCATCATGGTGGTCAGGAACAATCGTTCTCGTTGCCGCTGCAGTGACGCTATGGATTTTTGTCTTTCTAAAATTTGGGTCTTCCTGGAAAGCTCAGACACGAAAGGCGCTCCCTGAATTTATTCCATCGGGGATAATGATTGGAATAGCGTTACCCCTTTTACTAGAAGCTTTAAATAAAGGAACAGTAAATATAGTCGCACCCCTTGCTCTCGCAGCTCAAAATGTTGTTATTGTTATCCTTAGTGGCTGGTTTTTTGGGGCACGTGAACGGACATCACAAGTTCTAATAGCCATGATCCTAATTTTCTTAGGGGGATTAGTGGTCACGGTTTCGTGATAGACATATGAAATGGCTCAATTATTAAAGATCTGGACTAAACCTGCGAAAAGGCAGCAAATGCGCTCCCATGAGTCTATTGAATGCATTTTTGAGAAAGGCTTGCAGGGTTGTGCTGGAGGAAAATCAAAACATCGGCAAGTCACTATTCTTTCTCTTGCGGCATGGAATGAAGCACAAGAAGAAATAGAACAGCGACTGGATCCCTCTAGCCGACGCGCTAATTTACTTGTCGATGAACTAAATTTTGAAGACTCAAAAGGGAAGATTCTCACTATAGGTGATCTAGAAATAGAAATCACAGGAGAAACAAAGCCTTGTGCTTATATGGATGAGTTACATGAAGGTCTTCGTGCAGCAATGAAACCTCACTGGCGAGGGGGAGCGACAGGCAAAGTCTTAAACAGTTGCACGATAAGTATTGGCGATTCAGTAATTCTTCAAGAAAAACCACATAAGTAACCATTGAGGTTGTTAGGTATACTTTATATAGTTAGGTAAGCTTCCTAAATTAGGAACTTAGTCGTACATACCTACTGGAACCTTTCATGAGATCCACAAAGCAAAAAATTGTAATTGTCATAGCGTTAAGTTTTGGACTTATACCACTTACTGCTTGCTCATCATCCCAAATAAATGAATCTCAAAGTTCATCAATAAATGTAGCCTCTCAAGCAACGGAATCTGATAGCTCGTCAATAGCAGATACGACCCCACAAGCAGATAACGTTATTATTCCTGAATTAGAGCCAGTGCTTCCGGTAACAGTCACCGATGCTCTCGGGAATACTGTCACAATTAATTCAGTTGAACGCATAATTCCTCTTGATGGCTCAGTCGCAGAAGTTATTTTTGCTCTCAATTTAGGGGCAAATGTTGTTGCAACTGATCGCTCCGCAACTTGGCCACCCGAAGCAGCAGAACTTCCACAAATTGGTTATCAACGATCGCTTCTAGCAGAACCGATTGCTGGATTCACACCAACTGTTCTTATCGGAACAGAAATTGCTGGCCCTGAAAAAACACTTGATGATCTCCGACGACTCGGATATCCAGTTGTTATTGTTCCAAATCCAGCAACCATGCAAGGACCAGCTGAAAAAATACGAGCAGTAGCTGAAGCACTAGGGGTTCCAAACAGAGGAGAAGAATTAGCTACCCAATTAGAAGACACTATGGTTTCAAACACGCAAGTCTTTGAAGAAGAGAAAAGACCAGTCGTTGCCGCCCTCTATATACGCGGAACAGGAACTCAACTTGTCTTAGGAAGAAACTCAGCTACGCACTGGCTTATTAACGCTGCAGGTGGAAAAAATGTCGCAGATATTCTTGATATTGACCAATACAAAACTATTACTGCCGAATCTTTACTACTCGCAGAACCAGACATTTTGCTTGTTCCATCTGCAGGACTGGATTCAGTAGGTGGAATTGACGGGCTGGTAGAAGTCGGCGGAATATCTCAAACCCCAGCAGGAATCAATCGAGCCGTACTGGCCTACGATGACCAGCTTCTCTTAGGGAATGGTCCGCGAACAGGTGATTTACTCAAACAGTTATCTACAGATTTCAAAATTATTGTTACACAAACGACTAATAAGTAAGGAGAAAATATGAGCATTGTAAGAATCAACGCAATCACAGTTCCAGACGAGACAGGCCCCGAACTATTATCACGATTCCAAAATCGAATAGGTGAAGTTGAAAACATGGAAGGATTCGAAAATTTCGAATTACTAAGACCAAGTTCTGATAGTAACACCTGGTATGTGTACACCCGTTGGGAATCAGAAGAAGCATTCATGGCATGGGTTCATTCACCTGAATTCGCGAGAGGTCATGCAGAAGCAAATGCTCAACCAGTGGCACACGGATCTGAACTCCTTGAGTTCGATGTCGTACTACAAGCTGAAAAAAATCATTCCTACGAGCAATGAAACAAAAAAGTGGTCAATCCTAATTTTGCACTCGAACACGTTGGGATTAACTAATGATTACCATTGCTCTGATTTTCAGTGCAATAACTATCACTCCAATCTTGGCAGGTCTCTTATCAAACCGTCGTGAGAAAGACGCAGGCCCCTTTATAAGTAACCACGTACTTGGACTTACGCTCTCACTCATACTCGTCGTTGTAATTATCTTGATTAGTCTTCGTTTCGGATCTCTGCAGATTACATGGGAGGCAGCATGGAATGCCATTTTTGATTATGACCCAACAAATCAAAGCCAAATAGTTGTCAGAGAACTTCGCTTACCACGAACAATACTGGGATTAGCAGCTGGTTCTTGCCTTGCCGTAGCTGGAGCGCTTACACAAGGCATCACCCGTAATCCACTGGGCGCCCCTGGAATATTAGGCGTGAATGCAGGAGCAGCTTTTGCAATTGTGACCGCTATATACGCCGCAGACATTGTCACCCCTGAAGGATACGTGTGGTTCGCATTCTTTGGAGCAGCTGGTGCAAGCATCCTCGTTTATTTCATAGCTCAATTCGGTAATGGAGGAGCTACACCAGTGAAACTTGTTTTAGCCGGAGTAGTCGTTACCGCTCTTCTCGGTGGATGGACAACATCGCTTCTTATCCTTGATTTGGAAACACTTGATGAAGCCCGATTCTGGCTAGCTGGTTCAATTGCTAGCAGAGGGACTGATGAAATCGCTGTACTATTTCCAATAATTATCATTGGATTACTGCTTGGCGTTGCTTTAGGTAAACAAATAAATATTCTGAGTCTTGGAGAAGATATCGCAATGGCTTTAGGCCAACGCATTTCCCTTATCCGAGTAGTGGCAGGCATAGTCATAATTCTTCTATGCGGTTCCGCAGTAGCAATTGCAGGACCAGTAGCCTTCGTGGGCTTAGCTATCCCACACATGGTCCGTTCATTAGTCGGACCGGACTATCGATGGATTCTCATATACAGTCTTTTCTTAGGCCCATGTCTTCTCCTAGGAGCAGATGTAATAGGGAGACTCGTAGTCCGACCTACAGAACTTCAAGTTGGTATCGTGACCGCAGCAGCTGGTGCTCCGTTTCTTATCTACCTTGTCCGCTTCACCAAACTTTCAGACGTTTAGACATGCACTACCTAGCCATTACAACGCCCACATTACAACGCTCGCTCACGGTCCTTGCAGGAATAGCTTTAACCATATTCCTCATCCGATTAGCAGACCACATTCAACCTCGCCACCATACCTTCCGATGGCAGAACATCTCTAGTCGCATCCAGTTACGAGTCGTATGGCTGTCATTGGGGGCAACTATTGCCATAATTGTTCTTTCCGGTATTGGATTAATTGTTGGCGATTACCCAATTCCAGCAACTAAAGCAATCGCAACAGCACTTTGGGAAAGGAACGGAGAATATGACTTCATTATAAACTCTCTCCGTTTCCCAAGAATCGTTGTCGCCATTCTCGCAGGAATGTGCTTCGCGTCTTCAGGCCTAATCTTCCAATCTCTAATAAATAATCCACTTGTATCACCCGACATCATTGGCATTAATAGCGGAGCAGCAGTTCTCGCAGTAGCAATCCTTGCCATAGGGGGTAACACAGAACATCTGCCCTGGGCAGCATTTCTTGGAGCTCTGTTAACAGCAGGGCTAATCTATTTGCTCTCATGGAGAAAAGGCATATCGCCAACACGACTTGTGCTTGTCGGAATAGGAATTAATTCTGTACTCGGAGCAATCATCACGTACATCACAATTAAATACCCAATCGAAAGAGTTGTTGCAGCAGCTCGTTGGCAAGCTGGAACACTCTTTGGAGCGAGATGGGATGATGCCAGAACACTCGCGATAGGTTTACTAATTCTTCTTCCTGCAGCATTTTTCCTCACAAATCGACTAAAAATTCTCCAACTTGGAGACGAAACAGCAATCACGGTCGGTTCAAAAATTGAACGAGATCGCCTAGCTCTTCTTTCCGTAGCTTCTCTGCTGGCTGCCTTAGCTGTTTCAGTTGTAGGGCCTCTTGGATTTGTTGCTTTGATAGTTCCTCAAGCCGCCAGACTCCTCGTCGGTTCCATTACAGGTGGAGTACTAATTTTCACAGCACTGCTTGGAGGGTTCTTCTTATTAGGAGCTGACTTGATAGCACAACGTCTCTTTGCTCCTGTCATGCTTCCAGCTGGTGTAATCACCGCAACATTTGGAGGCCCTTATTTTCTTTATTTATTAGCGAGGTATAACCGTGCAAACTAACCCAAACAACACAACAACTTTTTCCGGACAGGATCTTCATTTATCATACGGCGGTCCAATGATCGTTGAGGGATTAACAGTAACGATCCCAACACAAGAAATAACTGCCATTATCGGACCAAACGGCTGTGGAAAATCCACGCTACTCAAAGCACTCGCAAGAATACTCATTCCCGCACAAGGAAAGGTTGAGGTGAATGACATCAATATTCATTCACAACCAACAAAAGAAATTGCTCGACAATTAGGTCTTTTGCCTCAAAACCCTCGTTCGCCCGATGCGATTACTGTTTCAGACCTTATACGAAGGGGGCGCTACCCACACCAAAGTATTTTTCGTCAGTGGTCGAGCGATGATGAAACATCGGTCGACATGGCACTATCGTTAACCGGATTAACTAACTTTTCTGAAAGACCAATAGATGAACTATCAGGAGGCCAACGACAGCGAGTTTGGATAGCGATGCTCCTCGCACAGGAAACCCCAATTATGCTTCTTGATGAACCGACGACTCATTTAGATATTGCTCACCAAATAGAAGTACTTGATCTCTTGAAAGAATTAGCCAAAAGAAATAATAGGACTATTGTCATGGTTCTTCACGACCTGAACCTTGCAGTTCGATATGCAGACAATTTAGTAGCTATGCGAGACGGCAAAATAAAAACAGCTGGAAAGCCAAACAATGTTGTGACAGCGCAAATGATTCATGAAGTTTTCTCTATTGAAGCTCAAATACTACAAGACCCTGTAACAGGGTCTCCATTGTGTATCCCAATGATGAAAAGCACATAACAGTTTTCCTCACAATGGAACTTTTTGTCTTACTCATATAATCTCGTTTCTCTAACGAGAGAATCGGTATGTAGGAAAACATGAAATTACGAGAAATAAAAAAACTCATTACGTTGCGAAATAGAACAAAAAAAGCAATTCAAACAGTTGATGATTCACGGGCAAAAGCGAAGAGAAAAATACCCCGTGCCGTGTGGGATTTTATAGATGGAGGCGCCGGTGAGGAACATGCGATTACCGCCAATAGAGATTCACTTAACAAGGTAGTGTTCCAACCAAAATATTTAGTTGACGTTTCTAAACCAGATACCTCACTCACGATTTTTGGCAAACCTGTCTCTAACCCACTTATTCTTTCCCCTTCCGGTCTCGCCACATTGGCTCACCCCACAGGAGAAGTTGCGACTGCTCGGGCAGCACACGAGTTAGGAGCAGTATTTTGTTTAAGTACTGGCTCTGGAAACTCAATTGAAGAAGTGGGCGAGCAGTCCCAAGGCCGACTCTGGTTTCAGTTATATCTTTGGAAAAGCCAGGAAGTTATTGATTCTCTAATACAACGAGCTAAAAATTCAGGGTACGAAGCACTGATAGTCACTGTCGACGTTCCTGTCGTTGGGAAACGAGAACGAGATTTACGGAATGGAATGTCACTACCTGTAACAATTAGGCCTGGTCAATACCTGCACTATCTTTCTAGACCCAAATGGTTATCAGGAATAGTTAAAAATCCGGCAATAACGTTCGGGAATTTAACAACTGTTACATCTGGAGGTGATGCAAGTTCAATAGGGCAGTACGTTAATAATGAATTAAACGACCCTTCAAAAACATGGGATGATTTGAAAAGAATACGACGTAATTGGGACGGACCACTTCTGGTCAAGGGAATCATGCACCCTGAAGACGCAAAAACAGCAGAAAGCATAGGTGTGGACGGAATCATTGTCTCGAATCATGGAGGACGACAATTTAGTAGCGTCCCAGGGATAGCAACGGTGTTCCCTCAGATCAGAGACGCAGTTTCAGATACGGTAGAGGTTTTCTTTGATGGAGGTATCCGACGTGGTGAGGACATTGTAAAAGCGCACGCATTAGGTGCATCCGCAGCGTGTTCCGGACGATGTTGGTATTGGGGATTAGCTGCTGATGGAGAACAGGGAGTCAAAGACGTGTTAGAAATCCTTAATCAGGAAACCAAAGACACATTATCGCTCATTGGACAACGAAAACTCAGCGACGTTGGAGCACACAACCTATACCTACCCTGATAGCCATATCAATGAGATATCCTCAGCTCTGTCACACCGCAGATCTACCATGAAAGTATGTTGAACCCCGGAATTGATGAACTATTCCAAAGGCTGTTGAAATCGAATCAGAAACGCTACGCGTTCGAAGATCTCCAAGCAGAAATGCTCAAAAGAGAAGAAGAACAAAACCAACGACTCCGCACCGGTATTGGTAATATCCCAGGGTTACCTTGGTATAAAGTGCCTGAATAGGCGGCTTTTTTCTCAACATATAAATGTAAGTTACAATACAACCGTGGGGAAACTGCACGATAAAAAGCGAAGAAGAACTCAAAGAATGGTACGAACACTCTGATCTATGGTTTCATAAAAAAGCTGCATTCGGACCAAATTTAGGTGGAGGAATTTCTCTAATCCTACTTTTTGCTCTTACATCAATTATCGGATTCATCTCAACGCTCATTGGCCTATTATTATGTGTCATTTATGGAGCGTTCATTGCATATGTCTATAGAGGTTGGGAACTCGCTGTCCGTTCTCCCAAGGGATCAGGGTTATGGATTCAAACTCAAGGATTCAAGAAATTTATGAAAACATCTGAAGCAAAACACGTTGAACAAGCAGCACAAGATGGAACGCTCAGACTATACACCGCATGGGCAGTCGCCCTAGGGGAAATTAAACATTGGAATAAAAGTTTAAACAGTTACAAGCAAAACTCAGCAAGTCTTGATGATGGTTACGACGACGTGTTTTTCTTTGTCGCAGCAGCGCATGCTTTCGATTCACACGTTCCTGTTGATTTTGGAGGAGATGTAGGATTTATCGCCGATTTTGGTGGCGGCTTTGGTGGCGATGACGGCGGTGGCGGAGGCGGAGGCGGTGGCGGTGGCTGGTAATCAAAAATTTCCAGTTTCTTCATAAACCACTACAGTACAAATAAGAAACTATGAGTATCACTGAAAACAATTTCTCTGCCGAAGAGCTACGCGAACGCTACAAGATTGAGCGAGATAAACGCGTACGGAATGACGGCCCAGACCAATATCAAGAACCAACTGGCCGTTTCGCCCATCTCCTTGAAGACCCCTATACAACTATTGAGGAAAGAGCACCCCGAACTGATGAAACAACCGTTGCGATAATTGGCGGTGGGTTCGCAGGGCTATGTACAGGAGCACGACTTAAAGCTGCAGGCATTCACGACATCACCATAATCGAGAGTGGTGGGGATTTCGGCGGAGTTTGGTACTGGAACCGTTACCCCGGAGCAATGTGCGACACCGCAGCAATGGTGTACCTCCCACTCCTTGAAGAAACAAATTACTTTCCATCAGAGAAATATGTACAAGGATATGAAATACACGAGCATACCAAACGCATAGCCTCAACTTTTGATCTCTACGAAGGGGCACTCTTCTCTACCAGCGTCACGGAAGCACGATGGGATGAAAACAGCAAAAGATGGATAATCAAAACTGATCGAGGCGATGAACTCAAAGCGCAGTTCCTTGCCATGGGAACAGGCCCGATCTCAAAACCAAAACTTCCAGGAATTACTGGTATAGAAGACTTCAAAGGACACATGTTCCACACTGCCCGATGGGACTATGACTACACCGGAGGAGACCGAACCGGTCAACTCATGGAAGGCCTATCAGACAAAAGAGTAGGGATCATTGGAACAGGAGCAACTGCCGTTCAATGCATCCCTCATCTCTCGGCAGCAGCAGGAGATCTCTATGTGTTTCAACGAACACCCTCATCAATAGATGAACGAAACAACCGCCCTCTCACAGATGACGACTTGAACGACCTTCGACCCGGATGGCAACGAGAATGGCTGATGAATTTCGCAACGCTCCAATCAGGAGGAATTGCTGACAAAGACCTCGTCAAAGACGGATGGACAGACATCGCCATACGCATCCGAGACCGCATCATTAACAAAATCCTAGACACCCCAGGAGCAAGCCTTGACGATGTCTGGATCGAAGCATTCAGCGAATCAGATGATGAAAAGATGAACGAAATACGGGCCAGAGTAAACACCATCGTCACCGACGACGAAGCAGCTGAAGCGCTCAAACCCTGGTACCGACAACTATGCAAACGGCCATGCTTCCATGATGAATACCTCCAATCATTTAACAACCCTTCAACACATCTCATTGACACAGACGGGAAAGGAGTTGAGCGCATAGATGAAAACGGCATATGGGCAAACGGCAAACACTACGATCTCGATTGCATTGTTCTCGCATCTGGATTCGAAGTACATATTGTCCACACCGCACACTACGAAACATACGGTAAATCCGGTGAAAGCCTCAGTGAACACTGGAGTCAAGGTATGAAAAGCCTTCACGGCATCAACATTCACGGGTTCCCTAACCTGTTCATACTTGGGTTAGCCCAAGGAGGAAACCTTGTGGCCAACGTAACCCATAACTTCAGCGAATCCTCAACTGCGATAGCAGCGATGGTTCAAGAATGTGTAGAAAAGGGCCACGAAACTCTTGAACCCACTCTCGAAGCTGAAACACAATGGGTAAATAGTTTGGAAGTCCAAGACCGTGGTTTCCTAGCGAACTGCACACCTGGCTACTACAACAACGAAGGACACACGACAACCGGTCAGGACCTTTTCAGCTCAGCACGCTACCCAGAAGGATCTGTAGCATTTTTTAACTACTTAAAGGAATGGGTTGAAAATGAAAAATTCGACGGCCTTACATTCACTTAAATGCTGAGTTACGCTGATCCACCTCTCATTCTGCGTGACGTTTTCCCAAATATTCAACAGGTACAAGATCTACTATCAACCTATGCCCCATACACACCACTTGGTGGCTGGTATAACCCCGGGGCTAATCCTCACGCGAAAACGCGTCCCATGTGGTTCCAAAATGATTGGGTTCACGACACATATATCGCAGAAGGATCAGAAATATTTCTCTACAACGACACATACATTGATCAGTCAAAAGCGTTCTACAACGCTGACGTCATAGAACCACACAGCGTATACGTGAATATCATGGCGGCAATAAACGATGGTGGTCCCGCACATACAGATAATTCACGATTCCACGGACGCGAACGAGCAAACACCCCCATGTGGCTATTAAGAGCAATGACATGGTCTCACCTTTTCAATGAGTATGAAATCGTCCAATCCACAGCGATTTGGTGGCTTGATGATGTTGAAGGTGGAGGGCTCTCGTACTGGCCTGACGGGCCAAACATGCCACCAACGGAACACGTCGGAGATATGAAAAACACTGCGCTCCTTGGAGATAACCATGGAATGTTCCACCAAGTAGGACCAGTCGGTCCCTTTGACAACGGCACACTTCTCGTAACTCCCTCAGCGCAACTCCACCCGACACAAGATGAAACCTGGGTTGTAACTGATCATGATGAGATAATTTATGCGGCGCCACTTAATGAGTACCGAGTATCAGTTTTATGGAAAGCAAATGTGTACTCAAACATTGAAGAGCAGCAACACAAACAATCAAACCCGTTATCAATAGAAAATGTCATAATGATCTTCAATGCTGACTTGGAAGAGCGTAGACATGAACTTCGGCTCTCTAAAGAAAACATTGAAGCAAAGAACATTATTTCAGAGATGTCAAAAATCTATCCTGAACCAAAACCAGTAAATGCATTACCATCCGTCTTTGAAACGATTAGACAATAACGGTTTTAGCCCCCTCTTCCAGGTTGTTTAACTGGTGGATCTCCAGGTTCTAAACCTTTGGGGATGTATGGAAGATCTGGGTTTTCAATAAATTCCATTGAACCATAATCAAAAATCCACACATCTAAATATGTTTCAGTATTTGGGAACCATCGCCACCCACACGACTCTGTAAGTGCCTCGCAGCGTGCTCCCACATCTTCAAATTCTTCTTTGAGTAACCAGTACGAACCATCAGCACTTAACTCCCACAAATCAACACTCACATTGTTTTGATAGTCGTATCCGTACCCACATTCTGTACTTAACGCCATACAGCGCGAAGCGGACTCATCAACTTCACCAACGACTATCCGATCATTCTCTTGCGATACATTAGATGAAGAATCTGAGCATCCAATCAACGCAGCAAATATCGTTAACCCTAAGAGGATTAGTCTAAATCTCTTTATATCTCTATTGAACATAGGTGAACTCCTCAAATCTTTTGAAAGCCACTTTTGCTAGGTGGTATGTATGTTTTGACGCCGGCTTGTCCCATTTTGTTCCCGACTATTAATTTATTTTGCGACCAATGATCGTTATCTAGCTTTTGCTCCACCACCGACACGAAGAATTTCACCACTTACCCAACTTGCCGCATCTGAGGCTAAGTACAGGCACGCAGCACCTATATCTTGAGGTGTGCCTAACCGACCCAACGGAATATTCCATTCATCTAATATTTCATCCAACTGGTTTTCATCCTTACCAATGGCTTTCATCATGACTTCAGTCGGAATGGCACCAGGAGCAACAGCGTTGACTCGAATATCGGGAGCTAATTCAGCCGACAAGGTCCAAGTCAGCGAATTCGTACCAGCCTTTGATGCTCCATAATGCCCACTTCCAGGAACAGGACCTGAACCTGCTCCGGATGTGATATTAATAATCGATCCCTTTGTCATGTATCTCGCCGCTGTTACACATCCGATATAGATAGATGTGAGATTCAAGGCAACTGTGCGATCCCATTCCTCACGAGGCAATTCTGACAAAGGCATCCTCATGGAAGACCCACCAGCGTTATTCACCCATGTAGTTAATTTACCATATTCTGCAATCGCTGCTTTCGCGAGATTTTCTACTGCTTCATCATCTGTCACGTCTGTCGTGACCGCTATAGCAGAACCACCAGATTCGTTAATTTCAGTTGCTACCCGATCTATTTCTTCAGTTCTTCGGGCAGCGACAACAACAGATGCACCCGCCTCAGAAAAAGACTTAGCGATTCCTTCACCGATTCCGCGACCAGCACCAGTTACGACTGCCACATGATCTGACATGTCAAATAGCTCAGGTGTAGTTATTTGGCTCATGATTCTCTCCCTTACATTGACTCAAAGGAGTCTGTTTCAAATTTCTTGATTTCTCGCTCTGAAGTATCCCAACTACCCATTGATTCCCGAAATGCATTAACGTGAGCAGTCCCAAAATGGTTTGTTAACGCTTGTTCATTCTCCCACATTTCAAATACACGCAAGACATTGCTATCGAGTGGATCAGGGTAGAAAATGTATTCATGGCATCCTTCTTCCTGATGTGTAGCTTGCATAACTTCCTTGCATACCACCATCACCTCATCAGTTACTCCGTCATCAAGCCTGAACGAACCTGCAATAACTATCATTTCTCTACCTCTGTATCATTTTCTCTATTTATGTATTAGTTGTATCTTCAATCGTATTTTCTGGAGACACGTACGGGTTACTTTGCATCAATCCGCAATGCATCATTCCTGCTTTCATGACACCAACAATTCGGTCATGGTCCTGCAAGACACGAACATCAACAGATGGGTCACCATCGACAATAATAAGGTCAGCGTATTTTCCGTCCTCAAGTGTTCCAACCATTCCCTCAGTATTGGCGGCGGCTCCGCCATCCCGAGTCGCACATAACAAAGCTTCCACATCGGACATTCCAAACAAGTCAACGAAATACTCTAAGTCTTTAGCATTCGTCCCATGAGGCGTAATATTAAGTCCGTAATCTCCTCCGACTAACACACGGACGTTACTTTCGCGAAGTCTTTTGACAGAAGTAATCGTTTCATCAACTTCGCGTTGATAACCCCGTTGTTCCATAGCATCACGAGGAAGCCCTAATTGAGCGCCTTTATCTAGCAGAGAAACTTCCCATGCTATTCCAGGCCCAACAAATATTCTGTGGCGTTCAGCTTCTAGCATCGCAACGGCCTCTTCATCAAGGTAATTCGCGTGGCCGATAATATCGACTCCGAAACGCACAGCCTGCTTGACCGCAGCAGCTGAACGCGAATGGCATACAACCCGCATGCCCCGAATGTGAGCTTCGCTTACAGCAGCATCAACTTCCTCATCGCTGTACGTCAAAACACCCGGGGGAGCATATTCACTGAGAGCTTCTCCATCTAAAAAAATTTTTACAATATCGCAACGCTTTTTGGCTAAGGACCGAACCGCTTTCCGAATCGCCCAAGGACCATCAGCAATAATCTTCTTCGTATCATCACCGCCAAAAGTCCCATCAGCGTTACTACCAGTCGACCCAAGGTCGCGATCAGATGCTGCAAGTCGAGGGCCACAAACCCTTCCATCATTAATTGCGTCACGCAGAGGAATGTCTAATCCTTGAGCTGATCCAAAACTTATCGCCGAAGTAAAACCAGACCCAAGTAGCACACGGGCATTATCAACAGCATCCAACATAGCAAGAGGCAAAGGCTGGTCATTTAACTGCTTCGGATGCGCATTGTTATAAGAAAGATGCACATGCGATTCCGTCATCCCAGGCATCACAAACTTTCCGCCGGCATCGTAATGCTCAGTATCGGCAACATCAGCTTGAAAATCAACTGACGGTCCAGCGTACCTAATCAAACCATTACTAACCCATACTGCTCCATCATCAATAACTTCTCCGTCAACACCGCAAAACAAACGAGCATTATGAATCAACATAGATTTCACTGTTCCCCCCCACTTTCTTCCTCCCATGGTAGACGCAATAATTGAATTGCGTTCGGCGCGAGGTTACGGTCAAAATCCGTGATCGCAGTAGGAGTGTCCCAACCACCAAAATTTGTGCCAAATACCATTCGGTCAGAGCCAACAGTAGACACCACAAGATCATGCGCAGGGCCTTCCTCAAGGTGCGAATCAAACCACAACAACTTTACATCCTCAGCGAAATTTGATTCCGTACCCATAAAATAAGCCATAGATTCAAAACGTTGCTTAAGAAATGTAATAGCGCCCCCACCATGCGATACGCAGACATCAAGTGAAGGATGGCGTTGCATCACGCCTCCGAGAACCAGAGAAGCGACCGCTATTGTCTCCTCGTATGCGTATCCAAGAATAAGATCAAGCCCAAACCGTGAAAGTCGTTCATCGACTGATCCACGAATCCCATTATTCGTCGCTGGATGAATGAACAAAGGAATATCAAGCGCCACCACAGTCTCATAAAACACATCTAGTTTTGGGTCATCTAACGAAAACCCGTAGTCAGTTCCTATATAGGCTGCTATTAAACCCAAATCATTTACCGCTCTCTGAAGCTCCTCACATGCAATCTCAGGATCCTGTAACGGTATTGCAGCAGCACCAAACAATCGATTCTTATAGGGTTCAATGTGGCCAACCATTGCGTCATTAGTTGCTTTTGCGAAGCGCAAAGCATCCGCAGTATTAATATGCCCAAAGAACGAAAGAGGGTTTGGTGAAAGTAATTGCACATCTACACCCAAAGCATTCATAGCATCGACACGCCTATGCGCGTCCATAAAGACACTTCCACGATAGGGAACACGCATCTCATAACCACCAACTCGAAATACTTGAAGATTCTCACCTGAACTCAACTCAGGGCCATACCTACCTGCAGTCCCAAAGCTATCTTCAAGCACCACATGCGCATGAAGGTCTATAACTATCGACATCTTTTATGTTGCTGTTCCGTACGCACTCGATACTGCATCAAACCGAAATTTCTTGTCACTGCCATAAACAGGTCCTCTATCTTCTGAGACGTACAACCTGTTCTCTGATGCAAGAAAACCATCGCACCCATGTAAAACCTCAACCATTGCTGCATAGTTTGGGTGATCAAAATGAGCAGCAAGATTTTCAGAATCTGTCCATAATTCAAACACCTGAATATGCGTTGGTTCTGCTGGGTCAGGGGCAAAGCAATACGCCAAACAACCAGGTTCATCATTTCGAGTAGCTGCTTGCACAGCCGCTGTCTTTGCCACTGTTACGTCACGGTCCTCTTGAGTCTCAAATGAAAGCGTCGCAGTGATAATTATCATATTCCCTCCAAAGCGTTACTAGGACCGTAGCGCGTTTATGAAGATGACGGTAGTTAACTAGCTAAAGGCCTACCGAACAATTTCGTATCATGCCAGCTGGAAAGGAATGACTCAGCCCGATAACACGCACCCAGAAATAAGCCGTCTTCATGGTTAGAAGACTCTACTAAAGCACTACTAATTGAAGATGTAGCAGTAGCAATAATGTCAGAAACAGATTCACCTTCATTTGGCCAAGAAGCAAAGATCGGGCCTGCGACAGCGAGAAAATCAGGAGCAACAGTTGCTCCTTTTCGCTGAAGCATTGCAAGAGCCCTAGCCGTGAACGGTATTGGTTGATGAGGGATAAGAGCATCTACTTGTAATTTCTCTGCGGTGACGTGGCTTACTGCTCCCATTTTTGAACCAGCAAAGAGAACATCAGCACCCGATTGAAATACCTTCCATGCAGGCTCGGCTTCTCCATCAACAGATTTCACAAAATCAATACCCCGTTCCTCCCATTGACTTCGAATTTCAGAAGCATCTAAACCGGCAGCATCGCTGACCGAACCAGACAAAGTCGAGATAGCAACGACCGTACCGCCACGCTCAGCAATCAGATCCATCATTGCAGGGCTATGACCACCAAAACCTTCAATCGATACTGTTTTTCCATCAAGCCCATCAAGTTGTTCCGCAACGACAATGGGTCCTAAAGCAGTTAAAAACGTTCCCAAATCGTCTGAACCATGTTGAGAGAACCGAATATCAGACCTGGAATCAACTGCAGTTAGTTTCTCAAAAGATGAAGGGGTAATACCTTTCCCCGCATCTAAACCAAGGTTGCCAGAAGAAACATCATCAGTAAGTTCAGAAACGAAGCTTCCGATTGCTTCCTCTTTTTCGTCAGGAGTAGCGTTAATGCCACCAGACGCACCGCCTTTTTCCATCTCAAATGAAGCAAAAGTGTACGTCATCGAGCGTGCAAGATCCTTTGCCCCTCCTTGAAGAATTTTTTTTGCACTACGAACAATCCCGAATGATGGAACATCAACCAGGTCAGTTACAACAAAAGCATTCGCAGAAGATAATTTTCTTAACCCCACTATCCCATTGTGGCATGACAATACCGCGAAGTGACTAACTTTAGGAATCTAATTAATAACTTCGGTAAGCAACAAACAGCGCTAACTCACGTAACGCACCTAAAGCTTTGGTTTCCAGCGATGACGAGTCAAGTTCCGTTAACGCCCTATCCGTAAGTTCACGAATTTCTGCTTCAATTATTTGCTCAGCTCCAGTTTTAATAATCACGTCCTGAATATTAGCAACATCACCATCGGTCAAATTACTGGAACCAATCAAGCTAAGGACTTTCAGCTGCTCTGCATTAGCTTTTTCGTAAGCAGCAGCGACAAGCGACGTTGGCTTTCCTTCCCTCAAGTCATCACCAACAGGTTTTCCCGTTTCTGCTTCATTTCCAAAGACGCCCAAAAGGTCGTCTCGTAATTGAAAAGCAACTCCTACTGGTTGACCAAATGCAGTAAATGATTCAACAAATTCGTTGTAACGACCAGCTATCGCAGCTCCCAAATGCAAAGGCCTCTGGACAGAATAACGACCCGTCTTATACTCAAGTATTGTCCGGGCTCCTTCTTGGTTAAAATTTCGCGTTACGCCGGAAAGAACATCAAGGTATTGCCCAACGTTTACCTCTAACCGCAACTCATTCCAAATATCAGACACGTCTGGAGACAAATCTCGTATTAAACTATCAGCAATAACGTGGGCAAGATCCCCGACAAGTATCGCGACTGCTTCACCGAAATCTCTTGCGTTGCCCTCCCAACCATTATCAACATGCAAAGTAGAGAATCGTTGCCATATAGATGGTTCACCCCGTCGAGAAGATGAATGGTCCATAACATCATCATGGGCAAGAGCGAATGCATGCAACATTTCAATAGCAGCTGCAGCATCAATAGCAATTGCAGAATCAGAGTCACCACCAGCACCTACATGGGCCCAATGAAAAAAGGCTGGGCGGATTCTTTTCCCACCACTAAAAATTAACGCTTCAAGAGAATCAAAAGGATCTGTTAACGATGCATCAACTGATACCCATCGAGCACGTTCAGCATTCAAAACCTCAATCAGACGCTTATCTATTGGGGCAACGATATCTACGATTGCAGGAGGATTGCGCAAAGGATCAAATGACATATTCTGCTTTTTAGTCATATTTACTCCGTGTAAAGCGCATGATGCGAGACTACCTTCAGAAAACCCATTACCTGCCATTTAGATGACAGAACGAACAAAATTCGGTTACGGTATAAACACAACGAAATGGGGTGATGGCCGTGACAGATGTAAAAGCCAACGAAAGTGAAGACGGAAAGAACACGACCGACAATGAATTCACTTGGCCAGACCAACCAGAGGTAATCGATTTTGAAGCAGAGCGTCTTCATAGAAAACAACGCTTAGCAGCCGGATTACGGGTTTTAGGAAGACTCCGACTTGCTGAAGGTGTCGCAGGCCATATCACAGTGAGAGATCCTGAATTCTCCGACCGCTTCTGGGTTAACCCTTTTGGGAAAAACTTCAAATTAATGAAAGTATCCGACCTTATTTGTGTTGACCATACTGGAGAGGTCGTTCATGGCGATCAACCAGTCAACGCAGCTGCTTTTGCCATCCACTCACAACTCCATGCAGCGAGACCTGATGTGATAGCAGCAGCGCATTGTCATTCAATGTATGGAAGAACCTTCTCATCTTTAGGGCAGCCTCTAAAAATGCTTACCCAAGACGACACCATGTTTTTTAATGACGTGGCGTTATGCTCCGTTGGAAGCGGCGCAGTCGTATTAGACACAGCCGTTGGGAAAGCAATGGCCGAATCACTCGGCGACAACAAAGCTCTCATCCATCAAAATCATGGAATTATCACAGCAGGAGAAAGTGTCGATTCAGCAGTATGGTGGTTCGTTGCATTAGAACGAAGTTGCCAAAGCCAAATTCTTGCCTTATCTGCCGGAACTCCAATTGAAATTCCTGACGAACTAGCACAATCTGGCTATGACCAACAAGGACATGAGCTCGCAGGATGGTTCCAATTCCAAACATGGTGGGAAGAACTTATACAAGACGAACCAGAATTCCTAGAATAACTTATTCTTGGTGTTTAGAAATCGGTGTGATGGGCAATGCCCCAAAATGCTCTTCAAGTTTTGAATTTGCTGCAGAGCCAAACAAAATATCAGCAACTTCCTGCAACCCTTTAGAAGACCGGATATCTTCATCTCGAGTAATCAAAGAAATCTTGCTGCGGCGACGAAGAAAGTCATCTAACTTCACAACCATCTCCGTGCTTGCCGTATTGTGAAGCTCAACTCGAAGATAATCAGAAGAATCCAAAACATCTTCTGCCATAGACGGATCTTCACGAATGTCGTCAAGCATATCAAATGCTCTGCGACCGTACCTTCGCCATAAACGTTCAGATAACGGCTCAGAACCTACCCGATCATTAAGCTCATCCATCCGCATACCCCGAGTTTGCCTGAAAAAAGCGCGCCTAGATTCACCCCCTGGCTCTCCATACCATCTTCTTTGATCGGGCAATAAATGGATACCCAACATTTGGACAGCTGAAGCTACTTCCTCTCCCACATTTAAACAATCCGTAAGCTTGCCCCCGAAGATAGAAACAACTTGCTTTGCATGATCAACTTCAATCTCATGTTTTCTAGATAACGCAGTCCAGTCAACATCTTTTACACTTCGTGATTGCCTTCGAACAACAAGCGGCCTGACACCTGAACGTTCCGCAATAACATCTTCATTTGATAATGGGGTCATTAAATCCAGGCGGTCATTAATTTGTCCTAAAAGAAAATCACGATCCTCATCAGTAACTGACGTATGGGGGTCCTCAACACGTGTGTCAGTTGTTCCAATTACTGATCTATTACCCATAGGAATCACATAGAAAAGGCGTTGACTATCATCCCAAAAAGCAAGGACTCTTTCGTTCGGTGTTAACTGATCAACAACTAAATGAACCCCTTTTGAGTACACAATCTGATGCCGTGTTCTAAGACTCCAAGAATCATTCAATCCATCCAAGAAAGGTCCTGCAGCATTTACAATGACTTTGGCGTGCAATGAGATCTCAGCCCCTGATTCAACATCGCGAAGATTCGCCCGCCATTTCCCATGAATCCTTTCGGCTGAGGTTAATTCAACATAATTTGCCGCTATTGCCCCAACATCCATCGCTGAACGAATAAATCCAAATACGAACCGTGCATCATTATCTTTTAGATATGCGTCTGCGTATTCAATTCCACCTTTTGTTCCAACAGTATTAACCACAGGCTCTATTTGCTCTACCGTCTCCGGGCTCATAGGGCGAGGAGCATTCGTTTTGAAATTACCTATACCCCAGTATGCAAATGCTCCGACTCCAACAAGCCATGGAGGAAAGGGGGAAGTTTCACCCATAACTCCTAGAAATCCGATTTCTTTGACATTGGCAGGGTATGAGCGCATCAAACGATTCCGACTCATACACAATTTTCGAACAAGAGGAATTTCATAATTCTCTAAATACTTGATTCCACCCCACACTAGATTAGATGATTGCTGACTCGTAAAACCTGCAAAATCACCGCGATCAATTAATGCTACTGATACCCCTCTAGCAGATAATGCAGCGGCAGAAACAGCACCATTGATTCCACCCCCCACAATAAGGACGTCAAAATCACCTTTATCTAATTTGTCAAGATTTGTATCTCGTAAGCTCACAATTTGACATTATCGCTAATAGCGGAATCTACAACATGAAGACCAAAACTAGATAGTGAAGCGAAGATTATGAGCGGCTCGTTCGCCCCAAGAAGCATCACCTGACCAACTAATGCGACCCGCATCAATTTCTTGCTGAGGGTCGATTCTTCCACATGCAAGCATCATGAAGGTCCCCATCTCCGCTGAAATCGTGACGGTCGGGTCCTCAACGCCGTCAACGACTTTTGCTTTCCCATCAACCTCAGCAAAAAGATCTCTTTGCATAGCGCCAGAAAGACGAAACGCGATACTCATCCCATCTTCCAATCCAATTTTTTTTCCAGTGATATAACCCAATGAACCATGAACCTCATCTAAAGCAATTTCCGCATGAATTCCACCATCGTCAGTATCAATGCCAAGCGGTATTGTGATATCACGTTGATGCACCCAGAAATCAAAAATACGAACATTCATAAACCTGCCATATGTCGCAGGACCAATAGGGGTCATGCATTCTGCATTCCAAGCATCATCATCAAGGGAAGCTAACTCTTGCCTTCGTGACTCAAGAATCCGCAGTGTCATAGCCAATAATTCATCAGAACTTAAATTAGCTGTATCAGCTTCAAATTCGGCCATCTTGTGAAAAGGGGGCCATTCATCCGCACTTTTTGGGGTCCAACCCGATAACAGATTCTCAATACCAGCAAGATGCGTCACAACACCTCGAATATCCCAATCGGGACATAGCGACTGGATTCCCCAATCGTCCTCTCCGAAACCATTGATCACATTCCTGAAATCAGTAAAACAGTTATCTAATGCCGTTAAAGAACGTTCCTTACTCATAAATTTGACCTAGCCGATCTGTGAATTGCTACACATATGAAAATAGATCAAATTGTTCAAAATAAGAAATTTCTTAATATTCGTATCCCTTCACATAGTGAATCAGGTCAAGAAAGACATAAGGTGAATATATAAATTCGTAACGGAGGAATATCATGGCCGGCTTAGAAACCACACCAGAAATGTTTGATCTCAGAATGTCAGAACAGGCACGCCCACTCTTTGACGCAGTAACAAAATTTATTACTGAAGAAGTAAACCCCCATACTCAAGAGTTTTTCAGACTAGGAGAAGGACGAGAAGACCGCTGGGGCTACGGTGAAGGGCAACTTGAACTCCTTGACTCGATTAAAGCAAAAGCGAAAGAACAAGGACTTTGGAACTTCTTCCTCCCTGATGCAGAAACAGGAGAAGGACTCAAAAACCTTGACTACGCATATATTGCAACAGAATTAGGAAAGAACCCGATAGCTTCTGAAAGTCTCAACTGTTCTGCACCAGACACTGGAAACATGGAAGTACTTGAGCGAGTCGGAACGCAAGCACAAAAAGATCAATGGCTGACCCCACTACTCAACGGCGAAATCCGATCAGCCTATGCAATGACTGAACCCGATATTCCTTCATCTGATGCAAAGAACATTTCATGTAGCGCAGTTCTTGATGGTGATGAATGGGTCATTACAGGAGAGAAATTCTACATTTCTGGAGCTGGAGACCCAAGATGCAAAATTATGATTTGCATGGTTCAAACAAATCCAGACGGGCCACCGCACAAGAGGCAATCCCAAATACTTGTTCCGATGGATAATCCTGGAGTTGAAATTGTCGGTCCGATGCACGTTTTTGGCAAAGATGATGCTCCTCATGGCCACATGCACCTTCGATTCGATGAATGCCGTGTCCCTAAAGACAACATTTTGCTTGGCGAAGGAAGAGGATTCGAAATTTCACAAGTACGTTTAGGCCCAGGAAGAATTCATCACTGTATGCGCTCTATCGGCGCTGCAGAGAGAGCAATTGAACTCATGGTAAAACGTGGATTGACCCGAGAAGCATTTGGAAAGCCAATCGCAAGCCTTGGGAAAAACATTGAAGTTATTGCCAAGGCGAGGATAGAAATAGAATCTATGCGCCGCATGGTTCTTACTGCCGCAAAAGCTATGGACGAACTCGGCAATGAAGCTGCTCGAGTATGGGTCAGCGCTGTCAAAGCCATGGTACCTATCCGTGTCTGCCACATCATTGATGAAGCTATCCAATTCCACGGAGGAGCTGGAGTATCCCAATGGACACCACTAGCAGACATGTACACATCGCAAAGGACATTACGTCTAGCCGACGGCCCAGATGAAGTCCACTGGTTTGTAGTTGGAAGAGCAGAATTGCGAAGATGGGAAGAAGAAGGCGGAATAAAATATGATCCTAAAGTCGCCTACTACTCAGATGACGATGACTCCGTGTTGACAGCAAGAATCTAACAGTCTCGAATAGTAAATTAGGAGAAACTTGTGGACGATTCTTCAAACGCCCCAAAATTTTACATAGATAGAAGCCAATACGGTGAAGGGTTACTGCAATGGTTTACCGATGCTCACCCAAATCATTCAAACATTTCGGTAACTGATATCGATATCCCTGTAGCAACAGGCTTCTCAAACGAAACCGTTTTCTTCGGAATTTCATCAAATACTGACGATGGACCTCACAATGGGAGATACGTTGCGCGAATAGAACCTGAAGATGGTGGAATGTTTCCTATACAGACATCAGATTGTGAAACATCAGTCGCGTTGCAGCAACGTGTCATGAGTACTGTCAGCAATAACAGTGATGTCCCAATCCCAACCCTTGGAAAACTGATCACAAAGCCATACTTAGGTCTTCCATTTTTCGTTATGGCTCATGTTGACGGACGAATACCTTCTGATCGACCTCGATATACCGAAGAGGGTTTCGTTGTCGACGAAGCTACAGACCAACAACGAATACAGATGGTCCAAACAGGGTTAGAAGCAATGGCAGGCATTCACCAAATTGATTGGGAGAAAGCAGATTTGCACTGGTTGAACCCTTGTAATGGTGTCCCAACGCAAGAAAAACAAATAGAAATCTACCGAAACTATGTCAAAAAAGAGTTAGCTGGAAGAGAACATCCAGTCATGGACTACGCGCTTGACTGGCTAGCTGACAACAACCCGAATGATGAACGCATAGGGTTGAGTTGGGGCGATGCCCGATTAGGAAACATCATTTGGGACAACTACACGCCAGCTGCAGTCGTTGATTGGGAAGCATGTTCGCTATGTCCCACAGAAGCGGACTTAGGCTGGTGGCTGATGTTTGACAGAATGTCATTCGACGATGTTGAGGTAGAAAGAATGTCAGGTTATCCAACCCGAGAAGAACAGGCATCATATTACGAACAAGTCTCCGGAAAAGAAGTACGAAACCCGCATTACTGGGAAGTGTTCGCAATCATGCGATTTTGCGCTATCTTTATCCGTCTCGGTGACCGGCTCACGAATTCAGGACTCCTACCTGAAGAAATGAACCCAGCAGTTGGCAATATGGTGACTAGATCTCTTGCTAATATTCTAGAAATAGATAACCCAACACCGAGCCTCATCGGATAATACTAATTATTGCGAGCTCTCATCCCGCCATCAACCGGTATAGCTGTTCCAGTGATATAGGACGCTGACGGTAGAACCAACGAAAGTGTAATGTGGGCTACCTCTTCAGGATCACCATAACGTTTTAAAGCTGTCCGCCGGCGAGCAAATTTCTCTTTCGCATCATCTGGAATTAATTCAGTCATCCCAGTATGGATAGGGCCTGGACAGATGGCATTAACGGTGATACCCATTGGCCCTAATTCCACAGCTAAAGATTTCGTAAGACCAACAACACCATGTTTGGACGCTGTGTAAGGACTAGTCCCCGCTGACCCACCAAGCCCCTCCGTACTGGCAATATTAACAATGCGACCATCACCATTTCTCTGCAAATCTGACAGGCAACTCCGTATCAGTCGCATTTGAGCATCTAAATTAACTGAAAATGTTGCTTTCCAAACATCTTCAAAGAGTTCATTATCAATATTTCCTCCGAGACTAACTCCGGCATTATTAACAAGAATATCTATGGAGCCTAATTCCTCGCGTACACAGGAAACAAGGTCATCAATTGTTGAACCATCCTCTAAATCAATAACATAACCAGACGCAAACCCACCAGCATCACGAATCTCTTTTACAACTCGATCAACTCCTTCCGAGTTAATATCGCACACAGCGATAACAGCTCCTTCATCACTTAAAAGGTGAGCAGTTGCGCGACCCATCCCACTCGCCGCACCCGTCACAATAGCTACTCGTCCGCTAATCGACCTGCTTAATTTCCCTAAAGACCCCACAGGAAGACTTTACATCACCTATGAAGCGAAACTTCAAGAGCAATCCACGAATTTAACAAACGGCGGGTACCGTTGCCACAAGCCAACTAACTATTGGAAAAAAAATGGATGAAGTAAATGACATAATTCCGCGAAGCTCATGGCTGACTCTTGCTGTAACGTCCATCGCCGCATTCATGATCGCTATTGAAACATCAATAATTTCTTTAGCTCTACCGCAATTACGAAACGGATTTCCTGATGCAACGGAAAGCAAACTGTCATGGATAGTCAACGCCTATACCATTGGAGTAGCGTCGTTACTGCTTGTATCTGGATGGTTAGCTGACCGGTACGGAAGAAAAAAGTTATTCTTCTGGGGTTTGTTTGTATTTCTTGTTGCATCGTGCGCAGCTGGACTTGCACCCTCCGCTAATTTCCTTATTGCAGCGCGAGTAGTGCAAGCCATCGGCGGTGCGATGCAATACCCTGCGGGTCTCGCACTACTCCTCGCAGCATTCCCTCCATCAAAAATTCAAACAGCTATTGGAACATGGGGTGCAATGGGGGGGCTAGCCGCAGCGTTAGGACCTTCACTAGGAGCGCTTTTAGTTGATGCTTTCGGTTGGCAAGCAGTGTTCTTCATTAATGTTCCAGTTGCAGCACTCGTCATTATTTTCGGGCCACGATGGGTCCCTGAAAGTGTAAGTGACTCGATTCCTGAAAAAGTAGACCTCATTAGTGTGCCTCTCGCTTCACTGGGTGTTGGAATCGCAATACTAGCTATCACGCAAGGAGATACATGGGGTTGGTCTTCACTAAACTTTATTCTGTCGTTCATAATTGCATTCCTCCTAGTCACTGCTTTCATTATTCGTTCACAAAGACATTCAGCGCCACTGTTTGACTTGGGACTTTTTAAACTCAAAACATTTTCAGTAGGAATGATCGGGACAGTGTTCTTTATGGTCGCGTTCTTTTCATGGCTAATATCATTACCTACATTTATTCAGAGCGTTTGGGGATGGTCAGTCTTAAAAACTGGGTTTGCCATCGCACCGGCCCCATTATTAACAGCATTTGTTTCACCACCAGCTGGCCGAGTTGCCGAACGAATCGGAAATGGCCCAATACTCACAGTGGGCGGAATTCTTGGAGCCACAGGGTTAGCCCTCCATCTAGCTTTTACGGGAGCGCAACCAGATTATTTCAAAGGTATTCTAATTCCAGGCATCCTTATCGGTTTCGCTGCTGGTTTCGGATTTGCACAACTCATTGGAGCAGCTATGCGCAATGTTCCAAGGGACCAATTCGGGATGGCTGGAGCAGGTCGAACGACTATCTTCCAATTGGCCCTTGCATTAGGTGTTGCCCTCGCATTCACCATCATTGGAAGGCCTGACACTCCACAGGCCGCACTTAATGGGCTTCAATTTACATGGATGCTAGGAATAGGGTGTTTCATAGCGCAGGCCCTTCTCTTTGCTTTTTTCGGTGGGTCAGATAAAACACAGCACGCCAAGTCACGCTAAGTTAGCCAAATGAAACAAAAAGGCATTAACCGAATAGTCATCGGTGTTTGGGATTTTGAAAAAGGCAAAGAATACTTAGCGAAACTATTGGGAGCAGAATTTGCTCCCGAGAATACCGACGGCGAAGCAGCAGCATTTGGAGTCCGCGTTGCTATGGCATGGGAATCAGGTATTGAACTCATCTCTCCAATTCCTGGTATAGAAAGCCCCATACAAAAAGAGATGGAAGCCAATGGTGAAGGAATTAAAGGAATCGTTTTCGCAGTGGACGATGCTGATCACGCTATGGCCCAAGGCAACGAGTTAGGGCTCTCTTCACTTTATGATCTCAACTACGACCAGAAACAAATAGATGCAAAATGTCAAGGTCGCTTCAGTACATATAAAGAGCATTTTATCTCTGCATCAAATCCATTAAATACCACTGTTCTTCTTGGCGAATTCGTAGAAAAAATCTAAAACAGTACTTTGGCTTGACGATTCATGGGTCAGTACTAGGCTAAAACCAAACGCAGCTATGCGAAAATACCAAACTAAGCCGTTTGCCCTAATTGGCAAACAGTTTTCATTTGCGGGAGGGAAAATGAAAAAACAATTATTTAAGCTTGTAGCAATATTTTTGAGCTTTGTCATGATCATGGCCAGTTGTGGCGGAAGTGATGATGATGCAAGTAGCAGTAACGATTCAAGCAGTCAGGAAAGTAGTAGTGAAGCTAGCAGCAGCGAGGCAAGTAGTAGTGAAGCTAGCAGCAGCGAGGCAAGCAGCAATGCTGAAGAAGAAGCCCCAGCTGAGGAAGATGCACCAGAGCCTGAACCAGAGCCTGTTGAAGAACGCACAGCATCAGATATCGGCATAACTGAAGACACCATAAAAATTGGTGTAATAGTTTCAGACCTTCAAGGGCTAATAGACATCGGTTATCCGCTTCCTGCAGCACTTGATACTGACCACCTATCTGAACGTTTCACAAAATATTTTGATGAGTGGAACGCTGCAGGTGGCATCAACGGACGAATGGTCGAAGGGGTACAAATCACTTGGGACCCTCTAAGCCCAGCAACGATGGAACAATCCTGTACAGAAGCAGTCCTTGACGAGGGCGTATTTATGGCTATCAATGCATCTGGTTTCAGCCAAGCATTTATTCCATGTTTCACTGAAGATAATGACACGACCTTCTTCTATGGTGAAGTCGCATCACAAGAAATGATTGACGCAGCACCAAATCGTCTGTTCTCTCTGAACCCTCCATCTGAAGTTGCTGGAGGAGTAGGAGCACAGCTGATAGTGGATCAGGGCCTGATTCCAGCTGGTTCTAAAGTAGGTATCTTAGACTCAACGAATCCTCCAATCGCAGCAGCTGGAGAGGCCGCAGTATCCATTCTTGAGGAAGCTGGATATTCAACAACTACGATCACAGTCAACACGCTCAGCGGTGACAACGCTGCAGCTAATGCTGAAGGCGCAGCTGCAGTTGCACAGTTCTCTGCAGAAGGTGTAGATCATGTCTTTGTTATCCTTCCATTTATTTATGCTTCCGGATTCTGGGGTGAAGTAGGAGCATTAAGTCCTTCGTGGGATCGAACAATTCTTGACTCAGCATCTTCGAATTGCACACCATTTGGAGCCAGCCGAACTGATCCAGCAGCAGAAGGAGCTATCTGTGTTACGTCATATGACTCATATGCAAGCCCGGACGGTGGTGTAGGAGATGATGATGCATTTGAAGCACAATGCCGTGAAGAATGGATTGCCCATTTCCCTATCTTCGATGGAAAGAGCGACAAAGGAGCTCCTTCTGGTGAAGTTGGGCTTGAAACAGCAGATGGAGAGCTACTTAACTCAGATTATGCACCTGGTGAATGCACCATGCAGTATCTGATTAAAGAAGCCCTAGAAAATGCTGGAGTAAATCCAACGAGGGATTCATTTGCGGATGCAATGCGAGGGCTTTCAGGTCCTCAAGCCTTTAGGTCTAATGGCGAAGGTGCCTTTGGGCCAGGAAAGAACTATTTCTCAACACAAATGCAAGCAGTGACATTCACGCTCGCTAGTAGAAGCACAGCAAAAGGAGCGGATGGCACATTTAACGGATGCCCAGCCCCTGTGAACTGTTGGGTTCCTGTGACTGGAGAATGGTTTAAATTCAACTAAAAATTTAAAAATATAAATAATGGGGGGGTAGCTAAAGCTACCCCCCCATTTTCTATTTGGAGGAGAGATGAAAGTTTCACAAGCAGTTAAGCAAAGAAAATCTATACGCGGATTTTTACCTACTCCCGTTGAGGACAAGGTACTTTCCTCATTACTTGAAACCGCTGCGAGAGCTCCATCTGGTGGCAATGTCCAACCGTGGAGGGTGTATGTCATTAACAATTCACGTATGGATGATTTTAAAGCACAACTAACTGACTTTTCGTTAAGCGAATCGGAATACCCCATTTACCCTCCAAAACTTGAAGAACCTTATCGAACAAATCGTTTCGAACTCGGTGAAGAAATGTATGCGCTGCTAGGAATACCCAGAGAAGATAAGGCTGCAAGATTCGCAAATATGTCAAAGAACTATGATTTCTTCGGAGCACCGGCAGCATTCTTTTGCTTTATTGATAGAAATATGGGCGAAGCTCAGTGGTCAGACCTCGGAATGTTCCTTCAAACATTTATGCTATTAGCTGAAGAAGCTGGTTTAGGTACGTGCGCACAGGAAGCTTGGGCTATGCATCATCAAGCTGTATCGAAGTTCGTTTCAGCACCAGAAAATGAGATGCTCTTCTGCGGCATGTCAGTAGGTTACCCCGACTGGGACCAACCAGTAAATTCCCTTCAATCCAAACGAATGCCACTCCATCAATGGTGCACTTGGGTATAGAACTTAAAGAGAAAATTATTAAAAGCCAATGCACCAATTTACCTCTCCGGCAATGATGGAAGCTGTAGAACACAAGCACAGTACCGAACCGACTTAAACGTAATTCTCTTTTCTGAGAACATCTTTGAAGAAGGGAGGTGGAATGCTTAATCCAGAAAAAGTCGATGAACTGATAGTTTCTTACGGCCAAAAGTGGTCAACAAAAGAAGAACTTGAAGCTTTATGCAAAGCAGAGGGTGTGACAGGCTGGTTCATGTTATTTAACACAGTTGCGTAACGAGTAGGTCTGGTAGATAATCAATCCTTCATCGCCTAAACGCAGCATCATTACACTGAAATATTGCCACGTAGCATCGTCGGCTTCCATCTATGAGCTACAACTCTGATGAACTCGTTCCACTTCGCTGAATGGCCCGTTCATCAGTGCCAAGGTACGACGCAATAACGCCAGGGTCGTTACGAACTTCATCTGGTGAACCCTCAGCAATTACTGAACCAGACTCTAAACAATAAATCCGGTCACTAATAGACATCACCATAGGCATATCATGCTCAATCAATAATATTGAACTCCCTAATTCAGCTCGAATAGCATGAATAAGTGGCCCAAACGCTTCTGTTTCTTTCTGCGCTACGCCTGCTGTTGGCTCATCCAAAAGCATCAACTGGGTATCCAAAGCAATCAACGCTCCTAATTCAACAATTCGTCGCGTCCCCGTTGATAATTCAGAAATAAGCTGATCAGCGTACCGGCCAAGCCCCAAATAATGAATTATTTCCTCAGCCTCTGTTCTTTTGCGACGCTCAACAAAAGGCGATGGAGGAATGCCTAGCATTGATGGTAAGAGCAAAGACCGCTCTCTCGCTTCTAATGCAGTCATGACCGTTTCTCTTGCCGTTAAACTTCCAAACAGTTTCGCATTCTGAAAAGCCCTGCCAACCCCATTTCTCGCACGAATATGAGCAGCAGACTCATGAATAGGTTTGCCATGTAAAGCTATCTCACCTTCTAACGGAACAAAGCCTGACACTGCATTCATAAGTGTTGTTTTACCAGCCCCATTCGTACCGATAAGTCCCACAATTTCTCCTTGCTGAACGTTAATCGAAACATCTGATACTGCTAATCTTCCACCGAAACGCACGGAGACGCCAGATGTTTCTAACGCAGGAATTGAGTCATCGACATCGGAATGTTGCTTGGAATGAGACCAAATTGCTTTCGACTGTCCCTTATACGATGGGGACCACTCTGTCTTGTTCGCCATCCACGTAAGCATCGTGTCGCGTGCGTTATGGAGCAACGATATCAACCCACCCGGGAAGTACATAAGAACAACCAACATTCCTAAGCCACTAGAAAAGAGGCGAACCTGAGCACTGCTTTCAAAGACCGTAGGTATACCAACTAAAAAGACTGTGCCTAGCACACCGCCAGTAATCGATGAAATACCACCAACCACTGCAATAGACATTACCAGAAGTGATTCGCTTGGTTGAAAGGCAAGTGCTCGCAACGATCCAGTTGCTGGGACAAGAAGACCACCTGCCAGAGCTCCAATAGCTCCGGAAACAGCGAATGCCGTTAGCTTTGCTCTTGTAGGGGAGATGGTATACGCAGAGGCAGTCATTTCGTTATCGCGCACAGCTATTAATGTCCGACCTATACCCGAATGCCTGAGGCGCCAGAGGAGGTAGATCACAACAGCGACCGCTGCGACACAAAGATAGTAGTACGCTTCCTTATCAGTCCTAAGGTCATATCTTCCAAAAATTACCGGAGGTTTAACTTTTGCTCCGCCTGCTGCATTTGTATTTAATCTGTCAATTGACAGAATCCAACGTCCCGCTACCAAAGAGAACCCGAGCGTAGCGATACCTAAATACAAGCCACGTATTCGTAATGCTGGAATACCAACAATCAGAGCTAAGAGAACTCCCCACAGAACACCGATTCCGAGCGCAAGAAAGTAATTCAACGATGCCGTATAATACGACGTCATAAATGCCCCGACTGCCGCAAACGCATATTGTCCCAGTGATAGTTGTCCCGCCCACCCAGTGAGAACAACCGCAGAAAGAACAACAAGCATGACAATCATTACGCCTGCGAAAGCAATAAGGCGACTTGGCTTATCTACAACCCAAGGCAAGCTGATAAATAAGAGAGCGAGAATGACAATTCCAACGCGCGATACCCACTTATACAGTGGATATTGAATGAGGTCCTTGTGCGCTGACCGTAGACGAGGCGTCAACACCCACGATTGTTCACTTGTCTTATTCCCTCGATTAATGAACAACATCAATACAAGAAGAATCATAAAAATAGCAAGCAGATTCGATCCATTACCGATACCCCAATCATCAAGGAATCCCTTACCTTTATTCGCAAGCACCAGACGATTTACGATTCCGATAACGACCCCTCCAAGAAGAGCTTTCGGAAAGGATTGCAGCTGTCCAAACATTGCTGCAGCTAATGAGAATAATAAAAGTTCCGGTCCTAGACTTGACCCAACACCACCAGCATCTAACTTGTAGATCGGACCGATCAAAAGCGTTGAAACCCCAGCGAGAACACCTGCGATTAACCAGACTTGTGTGGACACGGACCTAATAGAGATCCCCGCTAGTTGAGCAGCACCTGGGTTATCAGCTGCAGATCGAACAGCTAAACCAAAGCGGGTCTTTTGTAGAAGGTAGCCGAGGACTATCACTAAGAAAGGAACGACAATCAGAACAGTAACTTGTTCTCCTCGTAAGAGTATGTTGAGATCTCCTAGTTTCCAATAACCCTTTATTGGAGTTGGATAGTCGACACGTTCATCAACTGTTGGTAGCCATATTTGCACGAGGGCAACTAATTGGGCAACACCCAACGTCGCAACAAATAAAAGAAGTCGGGGTTTGTCGAACAATCTACGCACAACTAGAAGTTCTGTAACGGTTGAAACTGCGGCACTTGCCCCAATGGCAAGAATTGCAGCTAACCAATACGGAAGGCCATAATTGACCATCAACATTCCCATAACAAACCCGCCAAAGGTTCCAATAGCGCCCTGTGCGAAGTTGATGACTCCAGTCGCTTTATAAATAAGAACAAGCCCCATAGCTATTAAGGCATAGACAAGTCCATCAATGAATCCTTGGAAAAGGATCTCGTTGCTATAGAGGATTCCGGCCACAACTGAAATCACGTTATGCTCCTTCCCCTGAGAGGAAAACCGCTCTAAGAAGGTCATCTCGTTCAAGTAACTCTTGTGCTGGCCCTTGGAATTGGACACGGCCACGTTCCATGAAAATGGCTCGATCAGCAATAGATAATGCAACATTCACCGATTGTTCAACAATCACCATCGTAATTCCGAGTTCTTTTAATTGTTCAACAACCTTAAGAAGGTCTTGAACAACAACTGGGGCTAAACCAAGTGAAAGTTCATCAATAAGGAGAAGTTCGGGTTCTAGCAGTACGGCTTTTGATAGCGCTAGCATCTGTTGCTGCCCACCCGATAATGATCCAGCTTTATCATTTAATCTGTCACTTAGTTGAGGGAAGATCGAGAATACTCTTTCCATACGTTCAGCTCGTAACTGCTCATTATCAATAAGCCAACTCCATACTTCAAGGTTTTCTCCTACTGTTTGGCCAGTAAAGAGGGCTTCACCACCAGGTACTTGCACCATGCCTAGCGATACGCGATATTCGGGGTCAACGAGAGTGATATCTCGACCATTCATTCGAACAACGCCTCTATCTGGCATGTGTAACCCTGAGACCGCCTTCAAAGCAGTCGACTTACCTGCGCCGTTAGTTCCAAGAAGTGCTAGTGTCTCTCCGCGTTTAACCTCAATATCAACATCAAATAAAACTTGGAGGTTGCCATAGCTTACGTTCAGTCCTTGCACTTGAAGAACCGGTACTTGATCCGGATTTTCCTGGGCTCGCCTTTCTTCTTCCTGTTCATTCAGTAATTCTTCTACCACAAGCGATATATCACGCTTCATATAACGGGATCCGTACATGATCAGGAATCCGCCAATAAGAGCAGCTGGTGGAACGACAATAGTTAAAGCTGTCCGTTCGCCGTACGCGTCGGAAAATGCGCCGGTGAGTAACCCTCCAAAAAATCCACCCATAAGAAAGATGTAAACACCTACTAGAGAGAAAGCTTGTGCGCGCATGCGGTAGGGAACCACTGCTGAGATCGTTGGACCCATCTGCGTGAATGCTGCCCCTTGGCAGGCATTACCTAGCGTATAGAAAATCATGAGCGGGACTATGTTTGTGAACCGCACTCCGATTGTTACAAAAATACCGTAGAGGGTGACAAGTAATCCCATCAGCCATAACGCTTTCTTCGGGTCTTGCCTGAAGAGTTTGTCACCAAGTTTTCCAGCAAAGGGAATTGCAATAAGAGCCGCTCCCCAACTAATCGAAATGAGCCAGCCGCGCTTGAATGCCCCATAATCATAATATTCTTCAAGCAGTAATGACATTGTTGTCGGAACCGCTACGAGGGCGAAACCGAGAACGCCAATACCGACAACAAGATAGTAGAACGACCGAACGTTTTTTAGTCGTTGAAAAGCTGATGAAAGCCTAACCGGAGGTTCTTCTTGCGCCTTTTCTAGTTTCCCACCAAGTACTGCATCTTGCTCGTAGGCGCCACGCACAGGTTCTTTTAAGAGAAAAATTGCAATAACTAATATCAACGCTGGGATCGAGAATAGGTAAAAAGCGACCCTCCAGTCGTCTGGGCCATCACCAGCCAAAAGAACAATTCCACCTGCAATAAAGGGTCCGACGACTTGACCAATTGGGCGACCAAGCGCTTCAGCGGCAAAAATTCGAGCCCGTATCGCTATTGGATACTGGTCAGCTATTAACGACGGGGAGATAGGAATTTTCGCTCCCGCACCTATTCCAGTTCCGGCTCGACTTACCGCTAACTGGAACGCATTTTGGACAGCACCGGTAAAGGCAACAAGACCTGCCCATACTCCTGTAGCTATAGATAGAACCCCGACACGCCGATAGCGATCAGCAAGCCAAGCGAAGGGAATAGTCGAAAGAACTAAAACAACTCCGCCAAAGCTACCTAACCCAAGCAGCATCGTATCTGAAATATTTAAGCTGTCTTGAATATCAGGACCAAGAACTGTGATAGCAACGCGATCGAATTCTTCAACAACAGACAGGACAAGAAGCACTAATGCCATTGAAATCCCGCCTTTTTCCACGCCTTCTCGGAACGTCATTTCGTCATCCCCGACACCAGGAAGCAGATCGTCCGGGAGAACAGTGTCAGCTGTTTCTTCGGCTAACGCAGCTTTGCGAGCCTCTTCCTCTGCAAGGATAGTTGCGGTGATGCTCGCAGTTTCATTCGTCCTGTCGACTTCGTTCATCACCCCCCCATTCCGTAAATCGCGAAAGAAAATTCGTACCTTGATGGTAGGTCAAGTTTTACCAATACGACAAAAGGGAAGCAAAGAGAAACCAGATAACTACTGGAAATTATTCACAATGAAATTGTTATTTCATACGCTCTTTTAAATTTGAAATAACCTTATTGATTTCAACAGATTCCATATCTCCGCTTTGCCTATCAACGATTTCGACAACCCCATCAGCTATGCCTTTTGGGCCAACAGTTACACGAAGAGGAATTCCTATTAATTCTGCGTCAGCGAATTTTACTCCTGCTCTAGCATCACGGTCATCTAGAAGAACCTCAATCCCGCCATCCGTTAATTCGTTATACAAGTTCTCAGCAACCTCAACGCTCTTGTCATCTTTCATCTGGATAACAGTTATTACAACATGAAAAGGAGCTACCGACATAGGCCAAACGATTCCATTATCGTCATGATGAGTTTCAACAATCGTCGCCATAGCTCTCTCAATTCCAATTCCATAGCTTCCCATAACAACAGGAGTTGCTTTTCCATCGGCATCAAGCACTTTCGCACCGAATGTTTCTGCATATTTCGTACCAAGTTTGAAAATATGCCCGGATTCAATTGTCGAAACTTTACTTAAAACAGATCCACAATTTGCACATAATTCACCATCTTGAACTTCTCGTAAATCCACCCAACCCGTAACAGTGATATCTCGACTGATATCAACACCAGAAAGGTGAAAGTCGTTTTCATTAGCGCCAGTTATCATATTCGAGCGGTTTTGAAGCGCAAAATCAGCGAAAATAGGGATGTTTTCGACATTCACAGCGCCTAATGAACCCGGTTCAGCGCCAAGGTATTCAACGGTTTCCTCTCTTCGAGCTGGGCGTATATGATTCGCTTGTGTAGCATCAGCAAGCTTTTGCTCATTGATGAAATGATCACCGCGAACTAAAGCAAGAGTGACCTGTCCATCAATGACATACACCATAGTTTTGATCTGTCGCTTACCATCATGTCCTGCTTCTTCCAATGCAGCGATTGTTCGTATTCCCGGCGTAGCAAATTTTTCTGGTTCTGCAGGTCCATCTGAATCAGCGATGTCATCTAAACGCGAAACCGCTTTTTCAATATTTGCGGCATAACCACACGATGAACATAGCATCACGTCATCTTCCCCAGATGGAGCTTGGACCATGAACTCGATGCTGTCAGAACCACCCATATTCCCTGAAGATGCCTCAACCGGAATGACATCAAGATCCAACCGACTGAATATTCTCAGATACGCCTGATGCTGTAAATCGAAAGCGGTATCAAGGCCTTCTTCATCAAGGTCAAATGAGTACGCATCTTTCATTGTGAATTCTCTGACCCGTAGCAAACCACTTTTTGGCCTCGGTTCATCACGAAATTTTGTATGGATTTGATACCACATTTGAGGTAACTGTTTATAAGAGCTGATCTCGTTAGCAACTGTTGCAAAGATCTCTTCCGCTGTTACGCCAAGAGCCGCCTCACCTCCATGCCGATCTTCAAGCCGAAACATAATGTCGCCCATTGAATCCCACCTGCCAGACTCTTTCCAAATAGATGATGGCTGCAGTGTCGGCATTTGCATTTCTTGCCCACCGATCATATCCATTTCCTGCTCAACGATCTGGATGATTTTTTTTCGTACCTTGAATGCCAAAGGAAGAAGCGTGTAGTGCCCTGAGTGAAGTTGACGAATAAAACCCCCACGAACAAGAAGCTTGTGGCTAGGCGCTTCAGCATCAGCAGGGGCGTCACGTAATGTGGGAGAAAAGAAAGATGTCCATCGCATATCTTGCCAGCGTAGTTGCCAGAACAAGAAATGGATAACCTTTTACTATGTCCCCCCATATTTTTACTAAAAGATGTTATTTTCTACTCACTGCCGTGTGTCTCTTGTTTTTTGGTTGCGCCGATCAGATGGGATCGAATACCGGTATTCAGACAACTGGAACACAGCCCGATATTCCTACTGAAGTGCAAGCAGTAGATGGATCAACCATTTCCGTTACTGATTTCAATGGGGTTCCCACTGCCTTGTGGTTTTGGTCCCCGAATTGAGGGCAGTGTAGAGCAGAAGCATCTGCGGTCGCAGAACTCAACAGAACGTATCAAGACAGCATCCAATTTATAGGAGTTACAAGCAGAGGAGACCTTTCACAAGTTGAAGAATTTATTGAACGATATGCCGTGGCCGAACTACCCCATATTTTTGATGAAGAAGGAGATATTTGGCGTCAATATAAAATCTCTTCACAACCTGCATGGATTTTCATTGATCCAAATGGAAATCAAGAAAGAGTTATTGGTTCCTTAGGTGATACAGAAATCAGAACAAAACTTCGCGGACTTCAAAAAATCAATACGGACACCTAAGTCGGTATGGGATCATAGCTTCGTTGCTAACATTAAACTGTGTCTGAGACGATAACCATTCCCCGGCCAGATGATTGGCATGTGCACCTCAGGGAGGGAGATATGTTGCATGCTGTTATTGGCTACACGTCTCGAAGATTCCGGTACGCAATGGTGATGCCTAACCTCTCAACTCCTATTGCTACAACCTCACAGGCATCGATGTATCTTCAACAGATCCGAGAGGTAACACCTCCTGATTCACCCGATTTCCGACCGCTAATGACACTGTACTGCTCTGATCAATTGGAAGCTGAAGATCTTATTCAGGGGCACAACGAAGGAATCATCAAAGCTGTGAAATATTATCCTGCGGGGGCAACAACAAACTCCCAATCAGGTGGATCAGCAATGATGGATTACAGCCACATCTTTGAAGCAATGGAGGCTAGCAATATACCGTTATTAGTGCACGCAGAATCAACTGATGAAAACGTGGACATCTTTGACAGAGAAGCAGTTTTTCTTGAGCGAGAACTTACCCTCGTATGTCAACATTTCCCCCAACTCAAAGTCACGGTCGAACATATTTCAACAAGTGCGGGTATTGAATTTGTGGAAGCACACCCACAGGTCGGAGGGTCAATCACACCGCATCATTTATCGCGAAACCGATCTGACATGATTTCACCATCTTTTCATGCTGACCTATTCTGCAAACCCGTTATCAATTCCGAACATGACCGGTTAACACTTGTTGAAACAGCAATAAGTGGAAATTCATCTTTCTTTCTCGGCACTGACTCAGCGCCACATCCCACGCACTCAAAATATGGAAAAGACGCCAAAGCAGGCATTTTCAATGCAGCCTATGGACTAGAAGTCGTCGCAGAGATCTTCGCCTCTGAAAACAAATTAGATAATCTCGCAGCATTTACATCGGTAAATGGATCCATCTTCTACGGATATGAACCCTCTCAAGACAGCGTCACGCTTCACCGATCACCAATTGATCTTGAAAAGGCAACCCACATTTCTACTGAGAATGGTAATCAAGTTGTCCTATTTGGTGTTGAAGAAGCATCCCAATGGACGATCAAGACTTAAATAGTCATGATTCGCTCGTTCGGTAATCTCCGTACTCACCGTCGCGTTCACTCAAAGCCTCAGTAAGACCCTTGTCTTTGATTTTTCCAATAAATTGTTGCATTGATTCTGTGTGTATCCCTAAAGCGCACAGTTCGGTACCAGCTCGAATACCAGTCCGTAATCCCATTATTTCCATTTGTCTATGAACGACACGTTTATTAAGTTGCGTTAAATCTGAAGGTGTTTTTGTAATTCGCTCCGCAATCTTAAGGACCTCGTTATCAAGAATATCTTCCGGAAAAGCACGGTTTGCCCACCCTTCAGCGACTGCTTCTAATCCAGAAATAGAATCACCTGTCATCATCATTTCCATCGCTCGTCGCATCCCAAGAAACCATGTATGAAAATGCATATCTGGAACCCCAAACCGGGTGGCTGGGTAACCCATCTGGGCATCTTCAGCAATATAAACTAGATCGCAGCATGTAGCGAGTTCACTGCCACCAGCCAAACAATAGCCATGTACCTGAGCAATAACTGGCTTAGCTAAATCCCAAATACTCATCCAACCCTCTGTCACATGGCGAGGCCATTGCCCTTCACCATCTGCAGAGAAGAAAGGAAGAGCGTACCCTTCATTCCCGCCAGCAAGATCATACCCAGCTGAAAATGATGGCCCGGCGCCACGAATAATTGAAACTTTAATATTAGGGTCCATGTCAGCTTCGCGTAACGCTTCCAAAATCGCACCACGCAATGGGTGAATTAACGAGTTTCGTTTCTCAGGGCGATTCATCGTCAAACGCCGAACACCAGGCAACGGGTCATCAATAAGTAGCACATCCGTTGCGCCCTCATTCTCAGATGCAATACCATTATTACTTTCGCCATAATCACTCATCTAACCATCCTCCTCTACAACGCTTTCCATTATCGTAACCGTTCCGCATTGTTGATATGAATCAAACACATAGAGTCCACAATCACCTACTCTTTTAGCAAATTCAATTTGAAAGGACCCATTATGAACGACGATCAAATCATGCGAATGATGGAGTTACGGGCATCGGATGCACGATCCATAATTCTTCCATTCACCCTTTCCCACGCCGCAATTCTCATCATCTTGGGATTCGGGGGAGATGGCCTAGATAATTCAGGTGTTCAACTCGCCATAGCAGCAATGGCAGTTTTAGGATCACTATGGTGTTTGGGGTGGCTCGATGATTGCATGCAAGACCTAATTGCTGGTGGAAAAGATCTATCAGATGACATGAGAAACACACATATGGGGCAGCGGCTTGTAAATGCTCCAATGGGAGCAGTTCGGGCTCTTAATGTCGTCGTTGTTGGACTTATCGTTGCGGCTGAAATGATTGCACTTTATTAAAAACGCACAATAAATTTCCCACACCCTAAATGAGAGGGAAGGGGGGAGCGTTTCCATGTTCGCTTTTCCTATCAAAAACCTGCAAAAGCGGGTTCGCTTTTGCGGAAAAACACCGGACCGGATTACTGGTATTTCTGTTTAGGAAAAGCGGGTTCGTTTTTCCTAAACAGAAAATCAAACCTCATCAGGAAAATCTGGCTGTATTTCCGTAGTTCCAATATTTATCGGCGCTGTAGAACAGTCATTAGAGTCCCAGATCGTTCTTTGGGGTCATTATGGTCGAATTCGACACCGGCACGAGCAGCTGCTGAACTGCCGGGCCTGCTTTCTGACTCCTCGAAATGTTTCTCTTTAACTATAAGAAAGCCGTTAGATAGAATAGAAGTTAAACCCCAAGGAATTGTTATAGGTTCGCTCAACGTCGCTTTAGGGTGAACCTCAACAAGAAGAACGAAATAACCTCCACTAACCAAAACACGTTCGATCTCTTCGAGCGTTAGCACTAAATCATCCACATGATCAAGGGAATTAAACGATGTAACAATGTCAATACTTGACGATTTAAAGGGAAGATTCTCGGCTCGAGAAGCTACGTAGTTGGAAGAATGCTTTTCAACACCAAGCTTTAGGTAATCAGTGAGTAGCGGGTCAACACCTATTCGGATGTTTGCATCATCTAACCATTCCAGGCTGCCGCGAGGCCCACATCCAATATCAACCACTTTCTTCCCAGCGTAAAGTGACTTATCTAATTCTGGTATTGCCGTAAATAAATCTTGATACCAAGAATGGCTAAGTTCTTTCTCGCGAAAGTACCTCCAGCGCCAGTACGTCAATTCGTACAAACGCTTGACATCAAGACCTAATTTCGAGAGCAGCTTACCGAACTTTTGTATAAGTGGAGCTATGACTGGTGGCGTTGGCCGCTGGTGATTCATTCCTGAATGATATTTCAAATCAGTTCACTAGAAAAGATTAAAATGAAAAGCTTCTAGACAAAGATTTAACTATCAGTATTTTTCGTTTTGAGCTTCTTTGCGTCTCTTGCTCTATCTGTAATTCCCAATATGCTTTTACGCATTCGAATAGTTTCAGGTGTGACCTCAATGCATTCATCGGCAGCGATGAATTCAAGTGCTTGTTCCAAAGAAAAAATTCGCGGAGGTGTTAAGCGAACAGTATCGTCAGAAGCCGCTGCACGAACGTTAGTCATTTTCTTTTCCTTAGTGATATTTACATTCATGTCTTCAACTCGTGAGTTCTCACCGATAATCATTCCTTCATACACGCCTGTCCCTGGTGAGATGAGAAGTGACGTTCGTTCCTGAAGAGGAGCGATGGCATATGTTGTAGCGACTCCCGATCGATCAGAGACAACACTACCGGTCATTCTCATTCGCAGTTCACCCATCCAAGGTTCGTAATTTTCAAACACATGGTGCAACAATCCAGTACCACGAGTTTCGGTAAGGAACTCGGTTCTGAAACCGATTAACGCTCTAGCGGCAACAATGTACTCGAGGCGAACCCATCCACTTGCATTGTTCGTCATTGTTTCCATCCGGCCTTTGCGACTCCCGAGCAGTTGTGTAACTGGCCCCACATACTCTTCGGGTATATCTATTGTCAGATACTCGGTTGGTTCATGAAGTTTCCCGTCTATTTCTTTTGTCACGACTTCAGGTTTCCCGACAGTGAGCTCAAAGCCTTCCCTGCGCATCATCTCCACCAAGATTGCAAGCTGTAATTCGCCTCTCCCTTGCACTTCCCACGCATCAGGTTTTTCTGTTGGAAACATTCGAATGGATACATTTCCAATTAATTCTTTTTCTAAGCGGGCTTTTACGAGCCGAGCGGTTAACTTATTTCCCTCTTTCCCAGCTAAAGGCGATGAATTTGTACCTATTGTTACGGAGAGGGTTGGCTCATCTACAGTGATGACAGGCAGCGGCTTTGGGTTATCAGGGTCAGAAAGAGTTTCGCCAATAGTGATGTCCTCAATTCCCGAAATGGCAATTACTTCCCCAGCTTCCGCTGTTTCTACTTCAACCCGCTCCAAGTATTCTGTAACATACAAGTTCGCTATTTGTGCGCTAGCAATCTCACCATTCGTTTTACACCAGGAAACCCTTGCACCTTTTTTGATCGTTCCGTGCATAACTCTACATAGCGCTATTCGCCCGACGTACGGAGATGCGTCTAGGTTCGTAACCCATGCTTGAAACGGATGATCAGGGTCATGCATCGGAGGGGGTATGGTCTCAACAAGTATGTCAAACAACGGAAGGAGATCATCTCCAGGCTGTTCAAGGTCTGTAGTAGCTATTCCTTTACGTGCGTCCGTGTAAATAATCGGAAAGTCTATTTGATCATCAGAAGCATCTAAGTCAATAAACAACTCATAAACCTCATCTATCACCTCAGCGATTCTCGCATCAGGCCGATCAATTTTGTTAATGACCAGCACAACTGGAAGGTTTTGCGAAAGCGCTTTTCTAAGAACAAAACGTGTTTGCGGTAATGGTCCTTCACTTGAATCTACGAGAAGGAGTACGCCATCAACCATTTTCAGTGCTCGTTCAACTTCTCCTCCAAAGTCAGCGTGCCCAGGTGTGTCTAAGATATTGATTTTTGTCTCACCGTATTGAATAGCAGCGTTTTTCGCAAGAATCGTGATTCCACGTTCTCGTTCAATGTCCATCGAGTCCATTACTCGATCTTGGGTTTCTTTGTAGTCGCTAAATGCGCCAGATTGTTGCAGCATTCCGTCAATCAATGTTGTTTTCCCATGGTCAACGTGGGCGATGATAGCGACATTTCGTATGGTTTTCTGTGGTTGCATGACCGGACCACAGTACAAGAGTTCAGTATCTTTTCCTCAGATGCAGGTAGATATAACATCTAAGTGTAACAGTCATGCATTTGCGTTTATATTGTAATCATGAACGGGAAACTTACCCATCTCGCTCTTCCATGCCACGATCTTGTGAAAACAATTCAATGGTACGAACGTTTTACCCCCTTGAATGTGATCCACCAGCGGGAAGATAACGGTGCCAAAGTCGCATGGATACAATCCGACGACAAAAGTTTTTTCTTAGTGTTTCTTCAGTCCCCTGACTCAAAGGAACCAACCCCTACGCTGTCACCATTTGCTCATCTAGGAATCGAAATGGCATCTAAGAAGGAAGTCAATGTCATCGCAGCAGAAGGACGAGATCATGCATGTTTGGTATGGGAACCTAGGCAAGAACCCGACCCTGTTGGCTATGTTTGTGCCCTGAGTGACCCTGACGGCAATCTCGTAGAGTTCTCCTACGGCCAAACTATAAATTAACAAGTTACTAGTGATTAAATAACCAAATATTTATTACTCCTTCATCACCGATACCACCACATTCACATCCTGTGGGGTGAGTGAACCTGATGCATGATTCTGTACTAGTTAGACCTAGCGTGACGTTTACTCATTTGATTGAAAGCAATCGCAATCAAGATTCCGGAAATGATAGAAATTCCACCACTTATTGCATACAGTACATCGCCAACTATTGCATCATCAATCCCATCTTCAATTTCATAGCCGGTAAAGTTACCAATGAAGGCAAACGCGAACGACACCCACCAGAGTATAAAACCAACGAGCCAAAAACTATTTCTCTGATTTTCAACATCTCCTTCGCCGGAAGCATTTTTCCATGCATCGCTAACGACTTGGTAAGGGACAAAAAACATCATCACTGGGGTAAACCAGCCACCGATTGCCCAGCCACTCGTCCATCGTCCTTTACGGTTCAGTGCCTCAATATTTGAAGTTGCTCTCCACGCCCAGATAATTAGGAGCACCAGTAAAGGAAGAGCGATAAGAAATTCGAAGATGAGCGACGCGCTAACAAAATTGTCAGCATTTTCCACGTCGTTCCAACTGAGGTACTTCCCATCCTTTATATCAGTCAATATTGAAGCTCTATACGAAAAGGCAATGAGAACGAAGAGTCCCACCGCTGCTGAAATCCCAGATAAAATTGAAACAGCTTTACCTAAACCAAGAAGATTATAGGTAGTTACGTTGCTGTGCTCTGAAGGTATCAGCAATGCTTTTTGTTCCTCGTATTCTTCTTTAGAAATTAAAGAGTCTTCGCGTAGCTTGTCTAACTTTCTAAGTTCTTCCATCCACTTTGACATGTGACCCCTTTGATAGTTATCAAAATTATTACAAGATATAGCTTTGCTTTAACGATATGCGACGCATTGCCTATCAGTTTATTTCCAAGCAGACATAATATGCTACTGTATGGATACATACGAAAATGGTTACAAGATAATCATGTTTCATAAAGGGGGAAAGAATAATGGCAGATTGGATGGATGAATTACGCGATCTAGACAAATTACGCGAAGATTCTTTAATTTCTGGAGAAGAGTACGAACATCAGAAAACTATGATCATGGAAAGGCGTGATGGAACAGACCTATCTGCTGGACAAGGTGATGTTGGAGTTTCAGCATGGGCCAGGCTCGGTTGTGCGCTTGTGGATGGAATTCTAGTATTTGTGACCTTAGGTATTGGTTGGGTTATTTGGGCTTTCACTTTAAGTGGTTCAGGACAAACTCCAGCTAAAAAATTATTGAACCAGACAGTGATGGACCTTGATACCGGTAAACCAATGAAATTGGGAAGAATGTTTTGGATGAGGTATTTCATCGGGTCAATAGTTGCCCAAATTGCATTCTTATTCACATTAGGAATTCTTATTTTCATGCCATTTTGGGACAAACGCAATCAAAATATTTATGACAAAATCTCAAATGCGTTAGTCATTGCGACACCAAATTCAGTTTCGTAAGGGTAACGAAAAAACTCCATACCGCATCAAATGGTTAAACGGTCATTTACCTTTTCAACAATTGATTTTGCTAGCTCTCTCAGTCCCTCATTATCCGTTGTAGCGACGCGATGGGGAACCATAACGGTTCCGGTGTATTGATCCATTCCTACAGTGGGAGCGAAACTAGAAACGATGGGTGCGAAGGGTTCAGTAATAATAAGCGATGTTGGAATTCCATGTGCTTCCATTTGAATCGCATCGTGCAAACTACACGCGGTACATGCGCCTCAATCACCGAGTCCCGAAATTATCAAATGCGCACGGGCCGCTAACATTTCGGCTTCGTCAGCATCTATAGGCTTTCCAGCACTTGACTTCGAATGCACAATAACTTCTTTAACAGGCAAATAGTCTCGTAACCCTTCAGCCACATAGGTTAGAAGTTCCTTTGCATGCGGTTTAGAGTTATCAATCACTGCAATGGTCAAAGGATCAACTAGTTCCTGGCGCTTAGCCATAGCAATTTTTAACTGATTGCCTTGTTCATATTCAGGGCTAAAAACGGTAATCATTCCCACGATCGTTGTTATCCTTTGCCTGCTTCGTTGGCATCTGATGTGTTGAATTGCACCACTTTCGTGACAGTCTTTGAGTGCACTGTAGGAGCCCATGTCGGAATATATGCACTCCACCCAGCACCAGGACTTCCAGCAGTGACCAGAAAAATATCTTCAGGGGTTCGAACGGTAGCAAGCTTCCCATCAGCATCGGGTGTCATATCATTTTGAGTTGTATGCTCCATCACAATCCCAGCAGTTTCAAGGTATGAAGGGGTGACGCGAGAGGCTTCAACGAGGTGCTCGCGAATCGCTCGCTTTGACCAACCACTTTCTACAAGAATCCGTCTATGTTCATACCCCAATACAAGTAAAACCTGATGCCCTTTCCCCACTCCGTATGTTGTGGGGTTCGTCATAGCAGATGCTAATGATGCGAGAACCCCTTCCGCAGTTCCATTCAACTGATTCGAAATTTGATGAGGGCCCTCAGCTGCTAACAGTGTCACTGTTGTTTCCTCTTCCCCAAATCCAAGCTCTACCCTTAAAGGATCCCATTGCCCTGGAGGTGGTTCTTCAGCGACCAGCATTGTATATTTCCCGGGATGACCCAGCGAAGAACCATCTAAATAATCGGAACGTGCCCCAAGAACATTCATCGCTATCAGTCTCAGTGCCCTGCCAACAGTTGCGTTAGCTCGGTGACCTGGACCGAGCGCATTACGCGTTGCGTTAAAGCCAAGGTCCTGAAGGCTGGGACCACTAATCGCTACGCATAATGCAGCACCTCCAGTACTGGTAAGAACAGTGTTACACCCGAATGCTGGATCACACATTGCATTTATCGCAGCCAGTACCACTGGAAAATGTTTCGGCTCGCACCCAGACATAACAGCATTAATAGCTGCTTTCTCAGCTGAAATCGTCCGTGAACGCTCAGGAACCATACCCACAACCTTGTCAGGTTTAACATTGGCAGAATTCAACATGGCATTAATTCGTTCAGGTGTCGGCGCAATGATCGGAAGCCCATCAGTCCAGCCACGTGTAAAAAACTCCTCCTGCACATCTGATTCAACAAGCATTAACGAAGTAGCCATGGGTGTTACATTAGCAGCGCCCCCATTGCAGAGCATTTCCGATCAAATTCAATGCGACTTACTTCACGTCGCTCAGTTGGATCGTTTATTTATTACGGATTAACCAAATCTGCTACATACCATCCGCACCAAACGGTATCGAACTCTTCTGTGTTGCCACATGTAGCGGCAAATTGGAAATAATCATCATCTTCGAATCCAGATGAAGCGAAATATAACAGATCGCAAGAGTTCCCATTATCTTGTGAGCATTCATCGTAAAGTATGTCAAGGTTCGGGTCCTCGCCGTAACTTGTCGGGAAAGATGTCTTAAAGTATTCAATACAGTAAATATCAATTTCGACTCGGTCTCCACATGTTGCTCCAAACTCCGTGTATTCACCGCCCACAGGTACGTAAAGGTCAAGATTAAATAGGTTGTCACACGCCCAATACGTTCCATCAGAACATAGATCCCAGAGATAATCACCAATTATGTTTGTGCCGTAAGCGTATCCATCACAGTTTTCTGTAGTAGCGGTCCCATCTTGTATGGAGCGTTCAATAAATGATCCTAAGTGACTGTATGTGAAGCTTTCACCATTAAGTTGCGCACCACCTTCTTTAACATATTGGGTTACTACTCCGACGACTTGCCCAGTTGCAGAAATAAGTGGCCCTCCACTTGATCCATAATCACTGGCTTCGTCCGAAATAACTCCTATGCGGCTGGAGCCTTCCCGAAGAAATGAGATAATCGTCCCAGGGCTCACCGAAAATGAATAGTACGGGGCCGGATACCCAAGGCTAACTACTGGTTCTCCCTCTCGTAACGCATTTGGGTCAGCCCATTCAAGCCACAAATCAACAGGTGTTGAAACCCGCACCACTGCGACATCTAGTTCCTTATCCTTCCCGATGACAATGCCTTCCAAGGTGTCGCCATTTCTTGAAATGAGAGTTGGTGTCATATCTGGACCTATCACATGTTCATTCGTTATGAAGATGTCCCGAGCAACAGCAAATGATGACCCTCCTGATTCAATACCGCATGCGTCCGTCACTACTTCCCACACTGCATCCCCCAGCTGCTCTCCAATATCAGCCGGAGATAGTAGAACAGGTTCTTCTTCAACCGTTGTATCAGGTTCTTCAACCGCTGTACCAACATCTTCTATATTCGATGGAGTTGCTTCCATTGTGTCACTGGAGTTGCTACATCCACTTAGTAGGATAAGAAATAAAAAAAAACTTAAAATAGAAATAGTAGTTTTAGTTTTCACATTCGTACTTTAGCGCAGATGACCATCACATAGAGTTCAGTAACTCCCAATCTATGGGTCTATATATTTAGCCCTCGTCGGCTTGAGCGTAAGGGCTTTCCAGCACACTCTCGTGACCGTCCGTAATTGGTTGGTCAATGCGCTGGCCGCTGTTGCCACCTGGACCGAATGAGTTTATGACGTCGCGTAGATCAGTTCGGTCGGGTATCTCTGGTAGCTGTTGTGGCTGACCTGGCATTCTGGCGATGTGTAGTGTTTGTGTGGGGAATGCGAACTCGACTTGGAGAGATTCGGCGAGTCGCATGATATCGAGATTGAGGACATGTCGGGTACGTAGCTCTTCATTCCAATCTTCAGCATCGATGAAGCAGTAGAGTAATACGTCCAAACTGGTGGCGCCAAAGCCATGGAACTCGACAATGTAGTAGTCCTGGCGCATACCTGTGTTGGCTTGAATAATAGCGCGAATCCCTTCAACGAACGCCTGTAGCTGATCCGGTTTAGTGTGATACGCAACTCCGAGCGTGGTCTTGTACCGTCGCCAGCGACGCTGACCCATATTATCTATCCCACTATCCATCAGATTGCCATTTGGCACGCTTATTAGTGAGTTGTAGAAGGTGCGCACACGAGTCGAGCGGAAACCCACTGCTTCAACGGTGCCTTCAACGCCATCGACGACGACCCAGTCGCCGACCTCAAACGGCTTGTCGGCGAAGATCGTGACTCCGCCCAGCAGGTTACGAACTGTGTCTTGTGCCGCCAGTGCTATCGCAAGACCGCCCAGACCCAAACCGGCGATCAGAGATGAGACGTTAATATCTAGGTTTTGTAAGACGAAGAGGAGCCCGACGAACGTCACGAACAATCGCACCGCAGTGCGCAACAATGGCACCAGGCTGTCATCAAGCTTCGACTCGGTTTCGCTGGCGCGTCTCGTCAGCACATCCATAAAAATATCTATGCCGCGGTAGGCGACCTGAAGTACTCCTACGGCTGCGACCAGACTGGTTATCTGGTTCACAACATCGTCAATCTCCGGATCAAAATCGAGCATAGGGAAGCCAACCAGCAGTGTGATCCCGATCGTGACCAATAGTATGCCTCTATTAAGTCGGCGTCGCTCAACCTCCCAAAATGTTAAATCATCGCCTGAGTATCGACGACGAACGAACATGGCGATCAACCGCAACAAAACGAAGTGTAAAACCGTCACGACGATGGCGAGCAACCCGAAACCGATGTACTGTTCAATCTCGATTCCGAGATATTCGTCTTTGAACCAGTTCGGCGCAGCTATGATCATCTCACCAAAATAGCTAGTTAATGAGGTCAGAGTGTTGATATCAGCGTTATTACGATCAAATACTTCCTATTTTTTTGGGGTGTACGCCCCCTCGGACTGGATGCCTGCGGGTCGAACTCATACAGAACCGGCTACTTCTGGAGC
>CETY01140588.1_pt1 | contig 50426 bp, 42 predicted proteins | sample 361551 | NCBI WGS metagenome assembly CETY01 (sample SAMEA2623135, study PRJEB7988) | marine metagenome | biome: marine biome (ENVO:00000447); feature: deep chlorophyll maximum layer (ENVO:xxxxxxxx); material: "saline water (ENVO:00002010), including plankton (ENVO:xxxxxxxx)" | depth 45 m | reverse complement strand
GTTGTAAACCGGGTAAATGGATTGGAATTATAAATTCTGAAACAAATTATAAATTTGGTAAAAGAATTAGTGATATAAAAAAATTAGGTAAAAATGTGGGCTGTACTGGAGACAGATATAATTAGCTACCCATTCTATTTTTTAGATTAAAAAAATAATCATTCAAACAATGTGGTATAATATTATTAATACTGGTTTCATTAACTAATTCAGAATGTCTTATTGTATCATGTTTAACTACATCTGGTAATATTTGGTCATTTATGCATTCAGGAGTATTAATCAAATCTTTTTTTTCAGCTTCATCAAGATTATCTCCAAAATTGTAGTTTTCTTGTTCACCATTCCATTGATTCTGCCAATTATTTAATCCAAAGCGTGGATTATCTTTCTTAGAAGACATAAAAAAATCAGCACACGTTATCGCATCAAATACAGGCAATCCAGTACTTTTACGCAAAGCATCACTGTATGGTGGTAATTCTGTACATTCAGATAAAATACATACTATTTCGGAATTGAATGTTAATAACCATTTGATTTGTTCAACTAAATCTTTTTCAACAATTTGAGTATTAACTTTTTCACCTTTTGCAACGGCATCGAATCCTTTAATATTTTCACATCCAAAAATAACAATTTGTTCATTTTCAATATCAGAATTACATAAATCATATATTAATCCTTTCATATCTAAAAGACTTTTTCCGTTTGCAGTCAAAACTAATATTTTTTCTTTGTTTCCATAAGACTGAACAAGTGTTGGTAATTGAACAAGAGATGACATAAGAACAGGTAATCTTGTATGTTCTCGTACAATATTTTGAATATTAATCATAAATCCACAGTCTCCAGTTATTGCAGAAACATGTTTTAAATTGAACCATTTTACACTATTAATAATATTGTTTTTGACTTTGTGAGTAATATTTCCAGATTGACACATTTCAAATGTTAATCCAGGTATAACTTTATAGTAAACTTTGTAATTAAATGTATCATAATGATCTATATCGCCTACTGCAGGTGGATAATCGTAATCGAGTCTGATTATTCCTAAAGAAATGATTTCATTATTATTTGACATAATTGTATTAAGAAACTTGTAGAAACATATTTTTAAATTTACGTTGGTTTATGGTACTATAGAAGGACTATATGTTGGATTTTGTGTGGGATCATATGATGGTTTGCTTGTCGGACTATACGATGGTCTATATGTTGGATTTTGTGTGGGATCATATGATGGTTTACTAGTCGGACTATACGATGGTCTATATGTTGGATTTGGTGTGGGATTTTTACTTGGTTTACTAGTCGGACTATACGATGGTTTATATGTTGGAATTTCAGTTGGTTCATGTGTAGGAGTTTCGGTTGGACTATATGATGGTCTATATGATGGAATTTCTGTAGGTTCATGTGTTGGATGAAATATTAAATCGTGACCCGACAAAGCAATATACATTCTGAATAATATTAATAAAGTATGAAGATTCATTTTCTAATATGTATATTTCTTAATTGATAACTTATTCTTAATTCTTTTTGTAATATATTTTAATTGATGGAGCTATTTAGTGCTTTCATTGTAGCATTAATAATAATATTAACAATTTGTTTATTCATATACATAAAAAATTCTATTAATATTGGATTATCTAATTATTTTGCTGCGAATTATAAAAGTAATTCAAAAAAATCGAATAATAAAGTAACCAATCAATATCAATACAAAATCAGACCATTTGCAAGTTTTTCGTCACAAGATTATAATAATGAAGAAGGAGCAGTATCTCAATCAGCACAATCAGCAATATCTCAATCGGTACAATCAGCACAATCAGCAATATCTCAATCAGCACAATCAGCACAATCAGCAATATCTCAATCGGTACAATCGGCACAATCAGCAATATCTCAATCAACACAATCAGCACAATCTTCGTCTGGTAACAATAATGCAGTATGTAAAATACATAACTCTAGTTCAGCAATGTCTGGTGAATTAGATGATTGGCTTGGAGGAAAAGCGGATGCACCTTTGAAATGTTCCGAAGTAAATTGGACTGCTGTAAATAATAGAAATCGTTTTAAAAAGCAAAACTCAGATGTAAAAGATGGATACGGTGGTGCCAAACATATGTGTGAAACATTGCGTGAAGTAAATAATGATGGTACACAACAAATTGGTTGTAAATGGACTTTAGATGAAAATTTGAATGGTTATGTAACTAAGGATAATAATTTAATAAATGACGAATATTTGGAAGAAGGTAGAGGATTACGAGACTGGTTGGAAGAAAATGTGGGAGAGGATGAAGAAACAGTTAGACAAAATGGACCATGCCAGCCTACTACTACATTATGTGCTAATCAAAAAGTGAAAGGAGATAATGTTGTTAGTTATTTAGAAAAATAAAAATTAAATATATTAATAATTAATGGGTGGTATATATTCAAAAATAAGTAATAATAAAAAAGAAAAAGACTTGATACAAAATTTACAAAATTTACAAGTGCGTGTAATAGCATATTTAATTAGTAAAGGAATAATGAGTGATGATTTAGTGGAAGAATTTGCAAAATATTACTCAAATACAATTAAAGATGAATTTAACCTTAAAGAAATATATAATGAAAGAAATATTATTGAAGAAGCAAATACACTTTCTAGAAAAATATTAGAGCAAAATGCAAATATTATGAGAGAAAAGTTTTCTAAAAATAAAGAAGATGCCATTGAAGAATTGGGTTATATAAGTGCTGATTTTTTTAAAAAGAACAAACGTTATCCACATATGGATGAGTTAGAAGAACATGCAAATAAATTGGGATTGTTTTTATCACAAAATAAAGACAAATGGGTATACAAAGGTAAAAATAAAATAAAACCCAGAAAAAGTGTTAATTGGGATTCTGAATTAGTAAAAGTTAATAATATAGAACATAATAATGATTTTTCAATTAAAAAAAATCCTTCTAATAGTCAAAGATATGGTAGATTTTTAGTAACAAAGGAATCAAATTTATCTGATAATGATTTAAAAGTTACTAAAAAATTAGATAAAATAGATGAAATGAAATCTTTTAAACCTATTTCTGGTGGTAAGTCAAATAAAAATAAAAAAACAAAAAAATTATACAAAAAGAAGAAAAGTAAAAAAAATAAAAAAAGTTATAAATCAAAAAAGCCTTATAAAACAGAAAATAAGAAAATCGAAGAGAATGAATCATCATTGACAAATGAAGAAGAAACACAAGTAATGCATTCTATATATGCAGCGGTTATATAAATACATATATTTAAGCAATTCTTTCCATATCTATTATGATAATATGTTCATTGTAATAAGTATCGATAAAAATGTTATGTTTTTCAAAATCATTAACAGAACTAGGTGATATAAAATGCCCATCAACACCAATTCTGATTTTTTCACCAGATGGTAATTCTTTACATTCCATAATTCGTGTTACAATTTTGTTAACAAGAGTACCATGACCAGTATCTTCATCTATATTATTATAATCAATAAACGAATCGATATATTTTATTCTATACAAAGGATATTTTGGATGCAAATATTCATTTACTAATAATTTAACAATATTATCAATATCAAATGATGACATTATTATATCATACTTTTAAATTTAACGTTTTTTATAAAATAACTTTTTAGCTTTTTTTCCACCATAAGGTCTTGGCAATAAACGTCTAGCAGGAGTTGTTTTAACTCTTTCTAGTGTTTGTACTTGTGTATTAAGAGCTTCAATGCTAATTGAATTTTCTTCAATCATATTTAAATGTGTAGTATTCATATCTGAAACTTTTTTGTTTAACTCATCAAGCATATATTGAATATTGCCAACACGTTCATTTAATTCTCTCCAGGATTTGTTTAAATGTTGCACATTTATGTTGTTTTCTTGTTGAACTGCTGAATTTTCTTGTCCCGCTCTAATAAGTTTTTTCTTATTATTCGCCATTATTATATTAATTATAATATTTAAAAATTGAAACCTTCAAGCAATTAAGAAAAACAGTTATTTAAAGTTGAGTAATCAATTCATTAATTACATCTTTCCAAACACCATATACTTTTTGTTTAATCAAAATGGAGTTTTGATACCAATTATTTGTTTTCCATCTCCATTCGTTACCAATCGTTAGTAAAACAAATGTTTTTATATTTAAACATGGACTAATATGAACTAAACATGTGTCGGTTGAAATCAATGCATCAACATTTTTAATAATATTAATAGAATCTTGGAAAGCATTTTGGCTATTGTCTAAAATATGTCCACAATACAAAACATTGTATTTTGATAACAACTTTTTTTCATTATCGCTAACATTTTTTGATATAACAATCCATTGTATGTTTTTTAGTTCTAAAACAGGAATAAGATCACTTAAATTCATTCTTCTGTTGTATTTTTCGTGCTTATTTTTAGTTCCACCAAACCAATTCAAAATATATTTTTTTTTATTGCATGATTTCAATAAATTTAAAATATGTTTGCATTCGTCGCATATATTATTATTCAAAATAGGATCTAAAGATAATTGTTTAGGTAAATTACAATAGTCATAGTTCAAATAATCAATTAGTTTTATCAAATTTGTATGATAGTCAAATTTGGGTAAACAACTCAATTTATCATATGAAAAAATATTCAAATTGGACATATTTTCAAACAATTTATTAAAAATCCATATTAATTCCCTATCTACAATAAATGTTATATTATGTGTTTTATATTTTTCGCATAAAAATGGGATGAAGCGACAAAACATGAATTTATCACCAAAACCACCGCCATCGTATATTAATAATGTTTTGTTAAAATCATTTGTTTTGAAAAAGGAAATATTATCAGAATTAACATTTGGACCGGAAATACTGTTGAAATATCCTAAATATTTTTTTGCATGATTATAATCGAGATGATTTAAACAGTTCATAACATATATTTGTTTACAAAATAGAATTTGTTGAACACTTAATTTACAATTATCTATTGTTTTCATAAACAATTCTATTTTGCTATTATGTGGATTATTTAAGCCAAATATATTATTAACATTTGAATATGAAAACAATAGATCAACATAAAAAGAGTCATAATTATCATAGTTTTCATATTCAGTCATTATTTTATTTATAATTTGATATGACTCTTTGTATTCTCCATTTTGATATAAATTTTTTCCTTTTTCTAAATTCGATAACACAGAATAATCAACTTTATTAGAAATATTATTAGAATTGGAATATATTTTCTCTTCTTTCAACTCTGATGAATATTTGGTATTTATTTTTCTTTTCATAATATATCTGATATCATTCGTTTTATGAATATCTTCACATATTTCAATATATTTATCATCGAACTCTTTATTTTTACTTTTTATTCTAATATTATCTTCTAATTCCCACAATTTTTTATTGATTTGTTCAAGTTCAGAAAATAAACTATCATTAATATTTGAAATTGGATTTTCGCTATTAAGAATATTAAGTTCTTTGCTAATATTATTTTTAATTTCATTATCAGATTTTTCAAGTTTAATATTCAATATGCTAATTTTATCAATTAATTCTCCAACACTACAAGATACTTTACATATCATTGAATAGTTTATTAATAAATTAATGTTTTTAAATAAATTTATGAATCAATTAATACATTTGTGTCTGAATATTCCTTAGTGGAAGTTATTGTTATATCATCTGTTCTATCGCGTTGTAAATCAAAATTTTTCATTACAAAAGAACCTTTACTAAAAAAATCCAAATAATTTTTCATTAGTCTATCAACATTCCAAAAATTCATAAGTGGTGCTTGTACACCATGTGTATAAGCAGATGATGGGTTAGTATTACTTTTATGGTTATGTGGTTTCATTAATGTAAAATATTGTTCATTTGAAAAAGCAAACGTTTCCGGTTCAACTGGATTTGATACATTTTTTGCTGATAATAAACGTGCATTTTTAGAAGTGTGTAAATTAATTAATTCATCAAGGTAAGTATGGGATGTTTCTCCTGAAACAATTAATATTACTTTATTGATGTAATTGCATATTGGTTGTGTTGCCATTGATTCATTTGCTAAATATGAGAATCTTGGTTCAAGTAGATATTGTCCAAATGCTTGTACATATAGATTTGCTATAATATCAATAACTTCAACATTATTCGTTTTAAGATTTAAATGTATTAACAAAGGATCACTAACTGGTTGGTGGAATCCATATGATAAAATGGTTTCGAAAACATTTTCTAACAAAATAAAATTCGATGATATTACATTATCAACTTCAGATTTAACAACTGGTTTAATACCATCTTTGAATGTTTCTGAATAAATATTGAAATCTAGAAGACGTGCTCCTCCTTTCAACACAATTTTAATCATTTCAGTACTAACAAAATTTTCTGAAGACATTGGTACATGACATGTTTGATGACTTGAAGATACATAAAAATCAACAAGTTTAGCACCTTTTTTATCGTCACATACAATTCCAGCTGAATTAGGACAGTTGCTAATATTTCTACACACAAGATCCTTAGAAGTATAAAATGTTCCGGAATGATAATTGATACAATCTGCTAAAGGAATTGGATTAACAACATTGCTATATTTTTCGTTTAATTTTATTATTTGTGAATTATTTTTGAGTTGTTCTGAAATTTGATTGTTTATATTGTAACATGTTTGGTATAAATATGATCCACAAGCTATTGCGATGACAGCAAATATTAATACAACTAAAACTATTGGTGGATGTATCGTCTTTCTCAAAGTAAAAAATATTGTTAAAAATAGTACGCAAAATGCAGAAGCTATAAAAAAAGCGCCTGCCTTGTCTTTTCTAAGACAAGCATTTACTGAAGAAGACCTTATTAGTGGTATCATAGCTAATGTAAATAACAATGCACCGATTATTAAAATTTTGATAGGATTAAAATCTTCATTAATATTTGTATTCATAAATGTCATACTTTCATTAGTTTCTTGATTCATTACAAAAGTATTATATTAAAATTTTAGACAACGTTCAAAAAAATGACATCATATTTGTTCTAAATACTAAAAAAATATTATAAGACACTCAACAAAAAATAAGAATTTAAACAAAAAATGATTTCTAAGAGTGATATTGCAAAGTTAAAGAAAAGTGATGCTATAACTCATTTGACTAAACTGAATTTATCTACTTCTGGTGGCCGTCCTGAATTATTGAAAAGATTACGAGAACACTATCATAACAATAAGAATAAGGAAACAACGAAGACTAGCAAATCAATTGCAAAAAATGAGTCGACACACTATTTGCGAAATGATAATAACATACCATCAAAGTCTAAGATTCAGTTAATGAAAAAGGAAAAACTGATAGAATTATGCAATGAATTGAAAATTTCGAACGATGGTAACAAAAGTGATTTGGTATCTAGAATTGAAGAATTTTATAGACCAACACAAGGTGGAAACGTTGATGTTGATATTGGCAATGGTGTACCTACAAAAACAGATTTAAGGAAAATGGGTAAAAAAGATTTAATTACCAGATTATCTGATAATAATTTATTGACAACTGGTTCTAGATTAGAATTGTACAAAAGACTGGAAGAATTTTATAGACCAACTGAAAAATCGGAAAAAGTTGATGAAGATTTAGTAAATAGTTTGAATCTTGAATGTGAAGACGAGTCTGTATTAGAAAACAATTCATCAAATACTGATACAACTCTTCAAATAATTGAATATAATGATTATAAGATTGGTGTTTGTGAAGATACTGGTTATATTCATGAACAAGATGAATCAGATGGTGAGTGGTATAAAACTAATTTAGTGTGGGATTATACAAATGCGTGTCCAACTGGGTATTCAAATTGACTAAGTAAAAACAAAAAAAACAAAAAAGAACAAAAAAAACAAAAACCAAAAAAGTCGAAAATAAATATAAATTTTTTTAAAACGAACTGTGTATTATAAGTTAAGATTAACTTGTATAATATAATATTGATACAATGAGTAATAGTTCTTTATCGCAATTCAACATTGCAATTCATGACTTTGTAAAGTTTATTAAAGAAACTGGGCACATGTCAGGTGAAGTTAATAAACTTGAAACATATGTTGAAGTAACACGAGTAAACGCGCGACTATTAATTTCAAAATTTCAAACATATGTGTTAAGAGATGTATTTGTTTCAAATATTTTAAGAAATAATGTAAACTATTTTTTAAATTTTGATATAGTTAAAGAATACAAAATTGATGATGAGAATATTGCATTATTGATTGATAAAGTTAGACATTTAGTAAAAGAATTAGTTAAAGAAAATAATACAAAAAATATAGATTCTACATTTAATTGGTTGAAAATTCTATGTTTTCATGCATATTCCGATATTGGTATTAATGCATCTGAAAAGTTTAAATCTTTATTTACAGAATCAAATAGTAGTTCAACTTAAATATAATATAATAATAATGAATCTTGATTTAGAGTTGACATCATTAATTTATAATGTTGTAAATGGCAATAGTTTTACTAAACAAATACCATATTATTTTGGTCTATTGCCATATGAATTTTATGTTTTACCGGGAATGTTTATAGCAATGGTGCAAGTTATTGTATTATCTGCTTATTCTCCTATTCAGTTTCATTTATTACCACATTTTTTTGCATTTAGTTTATTTCAATTAATAAAGAATAGTTTTGGTCGAGAAAGACCTGGTTGTGCTAATAAATTGTTGTCAAATTTTATTGATGAGAGTCATTGTATGGGTAAACAGCGTTGGATGTCATTTCCTTCAGGTCATACTGGTATTGCATTTGCTTTAGCAATTGCTTTGTATATGGAAATGAATTATTCTAAAGATCCTAAATTTTTTGAAATAAAGATAAAGCAAAAAAAGTATAGAAATGTGATATCTTTAATTGGTTTATTTGTTGCATTTAATATTAGTATTCATAGAATTAGTAAAGGATACCATTATGCAAGCGATACTATAATTGGAGCATTATTGGGTGGTGCAATAGGATATATTACTTGGACTGTTTTAGAAAAATACAAAACAAAATTCAAAGATGATTGTAATCCATCACAATCATCGGAAAGAGTAGATGAAACAAAATCAAAAATATGGTTAACTAGTGCAAAATTTGTATTGTTAATTCCTATTTTATATTTATTTTTAAAATTTTTTGTAATAGATTTCGCAAATTTGTCGTCAATTAAACATTAAATAAATTTGTTATATATATTTTTATGTATTTGAAGAATAAAGTAAATGAACTTAATTCAAAGATTACCAATATCAATAATAATAAATGAAATCGAACCATTTACACGTAGTCCTATGTGTAAAAACGTATTATATGATATAGAAAGTTATATATACACATTTAAGTGTATTTATAATAAATATTGTGCAATTTTATTAGAAAAATTGTCTGGTGTTGATCATATAACAATGGATATTTATCCTGAGAACTTTTCAATAGTTGCAAGAATGAGTTGGTTTTTTTTGGAAATAGAAATATTTTCTTTTTTATGTAGAAGTTCATATTTATATGATGTATTAGATCGTAGCTTTAATAATATATGTAATGCGAATATATTCAGTTATACACATGAATTAAGTGAAATATCTAATCTCAATGAATTAGACGAATTTGCTGATTTTATAGATAGTCATCATAAATTAGTAAAATCTCGTGTTCAACGTATTTGGGGTTTAATGAATAATAAAGAAAGAATAGAGTGTATTAATGTTGTTTGTAATCAATAAATTATAATATGTGTTCAAAAATTATAATATATTATTCATATAATATGTGTGATTCTAGTGATAATACTAGAAATGTTAATTTAAAAGAATTATTGGAATTATTGGATGCTGAATGTGTAAAAAATAGTTTACCAAAAATTACAGAAAGTTGGCAATATAATGAAATTCAAGATGCTGAAAAAAGTTTAAAACCTTTAAAAATGGTTGAAAAATCGGAATCGGTGCCTCAAACTCCTGAAAGAGAACCTAGTCAAAATCCAATTAGTGCTATATGGTCAAGTTTAACTTCTGGATTATCATCAGCACCAACTCCAACTTTATCACAAGATTATTCATTAGCTGATTTAGATGAACAATATGGACCTTTATCACCAGATGACGCTGGTAAAAAGAGACAAAGAAGTGAATCAAAATCACCATCACCATCTCCTCCTAGCAGTCGTCGTACTATTAATTTTGACAAAATGGGTGGCATGCCCACTAGTCGTAGAAGTTCGGCTCGGCGCAGATATGAAGAAGAAGAAGAAGAAGCGGTTGATGAAACTGAACAGGAAATGCCAGAATTAGCTATTCCTGATGCAATTGAGGGTGATTGTACAGTTTTGGACATGTTTATAGCGTGTTCCGCATATGGTGCTGCAGTAATGGGTGTATGTTATGTTGTAAGTAGTAATGATATGCCAGCATTAGCTGCATTACCAGGTGATGCCATTGCTTCAATAAACAAACAAATTGAAATATTTATAACTGAAATAAGACTTAGATTATTAAAATCTGATACAACTGAATTATTAAAAATATTTACTAGTAGCTGGATGATGGGGATTGGTGCATATACAACCGGAACTCGAGTATTATCTTCTGTGAGTATGCGTTTACAAAATACTTGTAAAAAGATAAATGAAGCTAGAAGAAATTTTAAGACGGTACCATTATATGGTGGTAAACGCAATAAATATTTAAAAAAAACAAAAAAGGTAAGAAAAGTGCGTAAAAACAAAAAGACTAGCAAATCTTTAAAACGCAAGAAGGTTTTACGCAGAAAAAAAAAGAACTAAAAGACTAATGGATATAGTTGAAAAGACACAAAATATTGTTAATACTGTTACAATACCCGATTGGTCTATTGGTAAAATAGTAATATATGGTTTTAGTGGATTGTCATTAATATTATTTATTATATCATCTTGGATGGCTCCAAACCCATCGAGTTCAAATTATCTTATTTATGAATTAGTTAAACAGTCATCATTTGTTTATTTCAGTATACAAATGATTGGAATGTGTTATATGTATGAATTAGATTTTATGCCAAAATCTCAAGGATTAGTAATAATTCCGTTTGTTTGTTTTGTCGTTTATATGTTAACATTAACAATGGGATATACCATGACTAGTTCAACTTGTGAAAAACCAAAAAGAGAAGTAAGTATAATTAATTCTTTCCAACCTGTATTGGGATTAATAGTATCATATATTTTAGCAACAAAAGTATCATTAATACGTCAAGGATTTTATGATTTAACTGGTGGAAGTCATAACGATCTATCTTATTATTCGGCACTGGGGTTTTGGATGTCTGCTAGTATATGGCCATTTTTAACATCTGCTTATTTTACTATAAAGAAATCGGCATGTAATACAAGTCATGAAATAAAAGTGAGTAAAGTTGGTAAAAATAAGCCAACAGATCAAATAATATAATTAGTCAATAACTCATATTTTTTTGGACCAATTTTTGCATTTTTAAGAGATTCTAGAAATATTTTCTTATTCTTAAGTGCTTCTATTAAAGATAACCAATTATCGTATACATTTGCGATATTTTGAGCTGTTTTTTTAGATATACCTGGTATTTGACATATTTGCATAATAAAGCATGTTTGTGGTGTTATATTATTTTTTTTACACACATGTAGTGTTTCTACGTAATTTTGTTCTTTAAGAAATGAATTATCATACAGTTTTTTATCTTTTTCTAATTTTCGAACCATTTCTTTAATCAACGATATTGTGTCTTGAGTTGACCCTGTTAAAAATATGGACATTTTATCTTTGAATTGAATTCTAATAATTATTTGCCTTACTATATTTTGAAATTGTTTATCTTCTTTTGAAAGTATTCCTTCAAAAATATATCCTTTGTTTACAAAATTTGTAGAATTAATTCTTCTTTTTTGTTCAGAAAATCTTCCATCAGACAAAGAAGACCTCAAATCAGAAAAAGTTTTTCTTTCTAATATTAGAATGTTTAAAGGATTTTCACCATGTCTTTTTTTGATAATTTGAATATCTCCAACTTGAAGATTTTCATAAAATATATTTTCATCCAAAAATAGTTTTTTTATAGCCAGTTCACGACTATCAATTCTTACTTCCATATGTTCAACCTTTTGTTTTTTATATTTATATAAGTAAGATATGGACAAATTGAAAATCCTCATTATCGGAGCCTTATGTTTGTTAATTGCTGTGGTTGTATATATGATTTTGAATCAAAAAGAGTCATTTTCATCATGTGAATATGACAACTTCAACAGCGAACCAATGGATGACTATGTAAGAGGTGCCAATGTGGATGAAGTTGCTTCTGCACCTGCATGTGTTGCTAATTCAAAAGGTGATTCGGAACCCGGACCATCTAATCTTTATTCGTCATCACCTAAAAAAATATTAGATGATGCTGATGACCCAGTATCGGGAAATGAAACACCTGTTGATTGTTTTCCAAAGGGACATTTAAATCCTGTTGATTTACTACCCAGTGATCAAGCAACCGCTTGGTCTCACGCAAATCCTGTTGGCAAAGGTGCTTTAGAAGATCAAAATTTCTTAAGTGCTGGTTACCACGTAGGTATTAATACCGTCGGGCAAAGTTTAAGAAATGCTAATATGCAAATCAGATCTGAGCCCCCAAATCCTGTAAAAAAAGTAGGTCCTTGGATGCAATCTACTATTGAACCTGATTTAAATAGAAAACCATTAGAAATATCTCAAGAATAGATTATGTTACAAATTCAAAATAAATTGTTTTATTTTTTTGAAGTCATCTAATTCATATAAAATATCGTGTAACACTCTTTCTATTAGATAAGATTTATTGTTTAAATAGTCAATATCTAAACATTTAAATAGTTTGAGTCTATTATTTAGAATATACCAACTATATATCGCATATTCAAATCTTGATGATATTTTATTTTTGATTATATTTCTATATATTTTTTTGATATCATTATATCTATACCACTTCGAATATTCGTATATTGGTGTTTTAATAATTATTAGATATTCCGCATATTTAACAATTGTTGGTACAAGACCAAAAAAATAATATATTTCACTTGAAATACGATAACACGGAATTTGCACACCATATTGTCCATATTTATGAAATGAACGTATACATAATTTACTATATGTATTTGAATAAATTTTATTTGCAACACATGAGTTATTGTGTACCAATGCTATTTTTGTTTGTTTTAACCATAATTTTTCGTAATATCGTCTTTCTTTTTTTGTTTGTTTTGGTCTTTTTCCTGCCGTATTTTTCCAATTAACTTGAAATTCAATTGGTTCCATTAGTACCCAAAATGGTACATTTTTACATTTATTATGATGGGCTTCAGTTTCAGTTTCACTATCACTTTTCAAATTATCATAAAATCCCCAGTCCGACATATGCCACTCCTATTTATATTAAAGAAATTCATTTTTTACTTTTTTTTATTTTAATTTTTTCCGGAATTCTAATTCTTTTGAATATAAAACTTCTATTCAAGAAACTAATTTTTTCATCTTCTTTATTTGCCAAAGATACATGATTTTTATTCCACGGTTGTTGAATTGTTGTATAATATTTAAAATTTTCAGAACTAATTAGTTCAAAACCAATATTAAATAATTCTATCCTTAATAGTTCGAAATTGACTAAATATTCAGAATGTTCTTTATCAATACTTTGAACAAGCACTTTTATTTCATAACCGAAAGAATTTCTCGGATCATCAATAAAAGAATTTCCTTCATATTGTTTTTTAATTTGTATAATTTCTTCTTTATTGGAATCTTTATAAGACAAAATACCGTTAGATTCTAATTCATTAAATATTATAGTCCCATCGTAGCAACACCCTGCAAAATAACCACCAACTTTTACATTATTATCAATATTTTTTAGAAACATTCTAAGTGTTTCTTTTGATTTGAAGAAATAATGTATAGCAAAGAATACAGTTGCTGCATCAAATGTATGTTTTTTATCAAAAATGCCTTTGTTACTAACAATATCTGAATAAATATCATGAAATGTATCTGAATCATCAAATGATTTTGTTACATCTCCAGCGATAAATGTAATTTTGTCTTTATCAATATTTGAATTATTATCATATTCATTGCAAAGTCTTCTATACGCACCATCTCCTGAATTATGTAAATTATCAACACTGTTATCAACACCAATCACATTTAAATCCAAATCTATATAACGTGATATATCACCACCTTTACCTGAACCAAGATCAAGCAGTTTCTTTGTTTTAGTTTTACCTACTGTTTCAAGTAAAATAGAATGCTTTACCACTAATCTGTGGAAATGTCTATATGAATCTTTAACAGAAAATGATTTTTTAGGATCATTATTGTAATATGTATCTAGTTCTTCATCGAAACTTGGAATGTTTGTATTTCCTTTTATAATATCAAGTGTTACGGGCATATAATATGATTTCCAGATATCAATGGCTGTTTTATAACTGTTGGGTGTATCTTTATCTTTTCTGACACGTATTGGAGTCCATCTATTATAAATATCTGCATTAACATCGTATATCATTTCTACAATGGACCCATTTGAAATTGTTACACCTTTCCATGTATTTCCAATTTTTGTTCTTAATCTACCATCAATAATTGGTAATTTAACTAAATGTGCATGTTTATCTTCTGGATAATAAGGAACAAATTCTTTAATGGGTGGTATTTTCTTTTGTTTTGTTCTTTCTTCGTGATATGTTTGTTTTTCTTTATCAGATAAATTCATATATTCAATAAATTCAATGTAAGTGAATGGTTTTGCTTCATAATCGTATAAAACGGATAATTTGCATAATTTAAATGATGTCATTATATATTTACCGTTATCTAACTGCAATGGTAATTCTTCTTCCGAATTACCAAATTCAATTTTGAAATCAATACTATTAAATGTGGAATCCTTCCATTTTAATAATTTTGGAAATGCGTATCCACTTTTAATAAATCTTTTTCCTTTCATTGCTTTTTGTGTATACAAGTGATTGCCACCGACCTTATCTATTGGTGTAAATATTAAACCATCGTTTTCATAAATATCATTTTCTATTTCATCAAAACACTTATTATTCATTTCGAAAAATGTTTGTTTTGTAATTTGCATGAAATTTTTTAAAATAATCTGGAAATCAGAAATACCACTCAATGAAATTGATGAGTCAATTGCATTTTTTGCAACATTTCTCCTATAAATTAGATTTTTTTGTCTAATATCTTGATTCTTATCATAATAACAATCGAATACTAAATAGTGATTTAGTTCTATTCCTGATTTATCATTTTTAACAAATTCTCCATCGAATACTGTGCCAATTACATCCTTTTCAAATATATATCCAGTGGGTTCAAAATGTGGTGATTTTGAACCTAACAGAAATAATTCACCAGTGTTATGAATATATCCCACTGCTCTCACTCCGTCCGATTTTGGAGTGACATAATAATCATTTGCTTTTTCAATCAATAATCTCAGTCTACTCATTGTTAATGATACAACATTAGGTGCAATTTTAAAATTTTTTCTGTCTCTTAAGCCATAGTCACTACTTTTTGTTAGAGTTTTAAAATACGATTTTTCAACGTCATATAATTCTTGATATGGTTTTATTGTCAATACGTTTCTAATATTACAAAGTATTTGACTCAATAATTCAATGAATAATGTCATATCAAAAGTAGTTCTATCATTTGTTTCACTTATTAAACCAACAAATGAAGGAACATATTCAATTTCAACCTCATATGTTTCATGTGCTTCTAAAGTTCTTGATTTACTAAATTTATATGTTTCAATGTTTCTGGTTCTTACTGCTGTTAAATCAATAGTAAATACATTATTAACAGAATAAGAATATCTATTTTTCAATCTAAATTTTTTTTTAGTAATATCCCAATCTGCTAAAACTTGAGAAAATTTATCTGAATTGGGATTTACATCTAATTCTTCTTTTAAATTGACCTTGCAACCAATATTTTTGCATATATCCATATCAAATTCGGGTAGATCAACTCTTGTTTTTTGTATAACGTGCCATGAACCTTGCGGTAAATCGTATAACGAATCGGTTTTTAAAAATAATTCAATGTTTGGCTTACCAAAAATCGTAATTCTGAAATCATCATCTTTTAAAGATATATCTAAAGATACAGAAGCCTCTTTAATGCAAACCCAATTATTTGAAGATGAACACGTTTTTGAACGACAAAAATCTCTTATACGCATAAACACATCTTTTGTTATTTTGGGACGTGTTACTCTAAATTCCAATTCATAATCATCATTTTCAAAAGCTTTGGTTCCCAAACCTTCTAATACTTCAATTTCATATGAAGTTAACATTGATTGGTTTATCATTATTATTATATGTAGCTGTCATTTTTAAGTGAAATTTTATTGTCCTATTTTATTATAATAAATTTTGAACAATGTCAACATTTGTGGCTTCTTTAAAATACTTGTTAATTGTACAAGGTGATTCTTGAAACTCAACCTCTTGACCTCCTTTCAAATTTTTAGAATTAAAATAGAAATATACTTGTCCATCTTTGTGTGATATTAGTGCTGCGCAACGATTAACCATAATTCCTTTAACTTTTCCCTTAAATTTAGAACGAGTGTTTTTGTGTTTACGTCTTGGTTTATTTGTTGGTTGATTGAATATTGATCCAGATCTTATTAAGTCTTCAATAATTTCTTCATCTCCCCATTTGTTAATATCTAGATTATTATAGTCTATTTCATCCATTATTAATTATCTTAATATGAAATATTTATATAACATAAAGGATATTTAATCAAAAACTATAATGAGTAGCAACTTGAAAGTTGCATCATATGATGTTGATAAATTTGAACAAATGAATTTAAAAAAAAATGTTTTGCGGGGCATTTTTGCGTATGGTTATGAATATCCGAGTGCAATTCAAAAAAAAGCAATACCAGCATTTATTGGTGGTGAAGATTTGATAGCGCAAGCTCAATCTGGTACTGGAAAAACGGCGGCATTTTCTGTATCTATATTACAATGTTTGGATGAAGCAGATGAATCTTTACAATCGATAATAGTATCTCCAACTCGAGAACTAACAGAGCAAATATATAATGTTATAAAAAACTTAGCTCAATATACAAAAATTAAATTTGCATTATTATTGGGTGGTCAATCAAGAAGAGAACAAATTGATATATTAAGAAATGGTGTACAATGTGTTATATGTACACCGGGTAGAATAAATGATTTAATTGAAAGTGGATATTTGAACACTTCAAATATAAAAAACCTTGTATTAGATGAAGCAGATGAACTATTGAAAGATGCATTTGTGCAACAAATTAGATTTATTGTTGAAAATATACCTAGTTCAACTCAAATTTGTTTATTTAGTGCTACAATGTCAGAATCTTGCCTTAAAACAGCACATAAATTTATGAATGAACCAAACACAATTTATGTAAGAAAAGAACAATTAACTTTAGAAGGCATTAATCAATATTATGTTTTCACTGATAATGATAAAATTAAATACGATACAATAATAGATCTTTATTCTTCAATTATAATTAATCAATTAATAATTTATTGTAATACTAAACAAAGAGTTGTTTATTTAGCAAATAGTTTGACTAAGGATAATTATACTTGTGCTTGTATACATAGTGATTTGACAACGTCTGAACGAATGCACATAATGAGAGGATTTAGAAGTGGTGAAGTTCGAGTGCTTATTTCTACGGATCTTTTATCGCGTGGAATTGATGTTCAACAAGTATCTTTAGTGATAAATTATGATTTACCTCGAAATGTGGAATCATATATTCATAGAATTGGTAGAAGTGGTAGATATGGTAGAAGAGGTTTGGCTTTGAATTTCATATCTAATTATGATAAAAATTTGATTAATGAATTAGAAAATTTTTACAATACACAAATATCCGAACTTCCTATGAATATAGAAGCTGTTTTTTCATCTGCAACATAAATAGAATAATTTATTCAAATATTTCAAAACTACAATTAAATTCTGGTGATATTTTCATTATTGCACCCTTATTATCGAATTCCCCACAATATTTTGGTGCACTAAATATTGTAATTAATTTTCTTCCACAATAAAATTCATAACCATCTTCAACAACTTGATGTGCGCGAACTAAAACGTTTATATTATTTCTTTCTAAAAAATCTTCTAATTCATTTTTTCCAAATAAATACGACACCCCTCTATCAGATGGAGTCCATCCAATATTTTTTTCTGGATTTGGGTCGGACCATAATAAATCACATATTAATCCTTGTTCTGGTACATCACATGGTCTTTTTATGTCGTTAATTTCATTTATGAATCTAAGAGATGGTGAAATGCCTCCATGTGTGCAAAACATTAAAGGCGAGGGATCATGTTCACTCATACCAATAGATGCAGCTATAGGCATACGATTAAAAATATCTACAAATGATTTCCATACTTTAATTGAAGCACGCCTTTTACATTCATCATAAAATCCATATATTTTTGATATATCAGAAGTTTCGTGATTGCCTCTTAATAATATTATGTCTTTATGAAATAAAATTTTGTAACAAAACAAAAGTAAAATAACTTCTAAACTTTGGGTGCCTCTATCTACATAATCACCTAAAAAGATGTATCTGTTTGTCTTTGAAGGATATCCGGTTCTTTCAAATATATTTAATAAATCTTTATATTGACCGTGTATATCACCACAAATATGTATGGGTGGATGTGTTTTGACAAGCATATCTTCGTTCATAAAAGCAACTTTAACTTGTCTCAGTAACCAAAAAATTGCGTCTGTAGTAATAGGAAGTGTATCATTATTTGATTTTAATAATGCGTCTTTTATAAGATTTATGTATTTATATATATTCAATAAATCCTTTGTTGATGAAGGCATATTATAAAACACTAATCTATTTTTTCGTAATAAATGTGTGCATATTTTTTATAATTTTAATATGTAATGGATATCATCAACTGTGTTATTATTGGTTGTGTAGTTGCAATATTATTTATGATTATTAATTTCAATATAAGGGAAAATGACAATATTATTATTCCACCAGAATTAGAAACACAAATAATACCAATAGAAAAAAAGCAAAAAGCTAAAGAAACAGATAAAAAATCTGAATCATTCGTTGAATTAGAAATGTTCAATTCTGTTGATAAATTGAAAGAAAGGTTTGGTTTGTATGACGATACAAATAATAAAAAAGAATTATTATTAGAAGAATTCAAATTACAGTCCAAATTTAAAAAAAGAATTAATAAAGCTAGAAGAGCTGTTAAACAAACATATAAAAAAAATATAAAAGATGGATTTACTACTGTATCTAATCCATTTGATGAATTATCTGATTTGCCATCATTCGATGGGCAAGAATCTATAAAAAATAGATTAGAAACTTATATTAAATCTAATTTGACACCTAATGATAAAGATAAAATACCACAAGCTGTCAAAGATGCTATTAATAAGGATTATAGAGAACAAATTCTAGGAAATGAAAATGAATTAAGATCCCTTCTAGATGAAACTGAAGCAAAAGATCATATTAAAGATAATTATACAGAAATATGTGGAAGTTGTCCAAGAGGTGATTATAATTCTGACCAAGTCAATGGTGATGAACCTTTAGTTAAGAGAATAAAAGATCTTGCTGATCCGACAAATAGTTGTTCTGAAGTAAATGATATAGCAAAAAAAGTAGAAAATTTACAAGAACAGATGACTCATATATTATCAGTTAATACTGGTTTGCCAGGTCCTAGTGAAGGCAACAGTGGTAGCTTAGCGTAATATTATAAACCGCTTATTGCACATAATAAATATTTTTGTTATGTTATCAATTATTTTCGTATAAATAATAATATGTCTGATTTAATAGGACTAACTATAACGGGAATAATTAGTGGTTTATTTGCAGGTTTTGTAGGTGCTGGTTCAGAAATATTAATAATACCATTACTCACTTACTTTAGTATATTTGAATCCGTAAAAACAAGAATTGGAACATCTTTATTAATGTTATTACCACCAACTGGATTATTTGCTGTATATGAATTCTATAACAAAGGATTTGTAAACATTAGTTATGGTATTTATTTAGCTATTGTTTTTACATTGTTTTCATATTTCTCATCACTTTATAGTGTTAATATTGACGATGCTATACTTAGTACCATATTTTCAATATTTACAATAATTGCAGGAGTCTATATGTTAATAACAAAATAGAATTTTATAAAATAATATAAACACATAAAAATGAAATGTAAAGATAACTTAAGAATAAATAAATGAACCATGGCTATTCACAGTAAACATCTTAGAACGGTTATCGATTGTATGTTTAGAAGCGAAAATTGTCTTTTGGTAAAACATCAAGTAGACTCATTTGATTATTTTATATCAGATTTAATTCAAAATATTGTTAAGCAATATAATCCAATTACAATATATGGAGCATACAATGAAGAATTGCAAAAACACGAACAAGAGATCCAAATTTCTTTTGGAACAATTGCTTTACACCCACCGTTAATTTATGAAAATGATGGTAGTATGGTTCAAATGTGTCCTGATATTGCACGTTTAAGAAGTATGTCTTATAGTTCGAATTTGCATGTTGATGTAATTGTGAATACTACAATGCGTTCAGGTCCAAAACTTGAAGAAGTTGAAACGAGAGAAAAGACATTTGAAAAGATTTTGATTGGTAAAATTCCTATTATGGTGAGTTCTAGGTATTGTAATACTGGTAATAATAAAACATCAAAGAAAACGTGTGGTATTGATCCTGGCGGGCATTTTATAATTACTGGTTCGGAAAAAGTAATTATTTCTCAAGAAAGACAAGCTGAAAATAAAGCGTTTTGTTTCCATGTTAGTGCAGTTAGTGGAACTCGATTTTCTCATTGTGTTGAAGTAAAATCAGTACCGGAAGAAGGTTTTATGCCGGCGAAACCCGCATGTGTTAAAATTTCTAGCAAACCAAATCACATTGGTCATACACTTTATGTACATTTTCAAGGATTAAGAAAGGAAATTCCTCTTATGATTATGTTTAAAGCATTGGGTGTAGAAAGTGATAAAAAAGCATGTGATTATATATTTGCATTCCGTGATTCGACTGTTCGTAAAAACATGATTGAAATGCTGGCGGCTTCTATTGAGGAAGTTGATAATATTACGCAACCAATGGCATTGGATTATATTACAAAATATTTGCCAGTTCCGGTTAGAGTGAGGCAAGGACAACCCGTTACCCAAGATATGCGTATTAAACATGTTAGAAATTCTCTTAAAAACGATTTTCTGCCACATCTTAAAGATTCTTCGGAGAAGAAGGCATATTATTTGGGTATGATGACAAGAAAATTGTTGTTGTATTTTACAAAACGTATTAATGAAGACGATCGTGATAGTTTTGAAAACAAAAGAGTAGATACACCGGGAATTATGTTAGGAAATTTATTTCGTCAATCATTTACAAGACTTATCAAAGATGCAACGTCAATATTGAATAGAGAGATTAGTGGCGGTGCTTGGAAAATAACAAATAACTTTCACAATATAGTAACTTCTAATAACATTTATAAAATTCTAAAATCAAACATTATTGAAACAAATATGAAATATTCACTGGCGACTGGTAATTGGGGAGTAAAAAATGCAACTGTAAAAATTGGTGTAGCACAAGTTTTACAAAGACTATCATATTTGGGAACATTGTCTCATTTGCGGAGGGTTAATACTCCTATTGATAAAACAACTAAAATGACAAAGCCGCGTAAATTACATCCGAGCACATATGGTTATATTTGTCCTGCAGAAACACCTGAAGGTACATCTATTGGTATTGTAAAAAATATGGCATTATCGTGCAATATTACTATGGATATACCGTCTAGTCAAGTAGAATCAATCGTTCGTAATTTTCCAAGTTTTGAAAATATTAGCACAGGAAAATCTGGTTCTGCGGTATTTATTAATGGTATGATTATTGGAATTGTTGATAATATGTTGGATTTATCAAAACATTTAATTCATCTAAGAAGATCTTGTATAATTCATGCTCATACAAGTATTGTACCCGTATTCAGTGATTTCGAATTGCATATTTATACGAGTGGTGGTCGTCTTGTTAGACCATTGTTTATTGTTAATAATGGCAAATTAATATTTGATGAAAGACACATTAAATATATGTATGAAACGCGCTGTTCTTGGAATGAATTTGTTGTTGGATGTTCTGATTTTCCTCCTGCGATTGAATATATTGATGTTCAAGAAGCAGGAGTATCTATGATTTGCGAACATCCTAACAATGTAGACAAAATCTCTACATATACACATTGTGAAATTGACCCTAGTCTAATTTTAGGTATATTGGCATCTAATATTGTATTTTCAAATCACAATCAGTCACCACGTAATACGTATCAGTCGGCTATGGGTAAACAAGCAATGGGTATTTATGCTACTAATTTCAGGCATAGGATGGATATGGTTGCAAACATTTTATGGTATCCGACAAGACCATTGGTTTCAACTCATAATAGTAGACATATGAATATGCATAGGGTGCCTAATGGTAGTATTGTTATTATTGCTGTTGCTAGTGATAAAGGATATAACCAAGAAGATTCTCTGATGTTTAACAAATCATCTATTGATAGAGGATTGTTTCGATCAAGTTTCTTCAGAACTTATCATGTAGAAGAGAGGAAGAATCAATCAACGGGTGAGGAAGAACAATTTGCAAAACCTGATCCGAATAATACACTACAAATGCGTCATTGTAGTTACGAAGCGTTGAGTGAAGATGGTTTTCCAATGGAAGGAAAGTCTGTTAAAGGTGGGGATGCTATCGTTGGGAAAGTTGTACCAATGAATAATAGAAAGAAACCATCTACAACAACGGTATTTGATAAAGAGTTTCGTGATAACAGCACGTATATTCGAAATAATGAAGATGGTATTGTTGATACTAAATATGTATCAAGAAATAGCGAAGGATATTTGTTTTGTAAAGCAAAAATTCGTTCTGAAAGACGTCCGGGTATTGGAGATAAATTCTCTTCTACACATGGACAAAAAGGAACAATTGGAATGATATACAAAGCAGAAGATATGCCGTATAGTAAAGATGGTATTACACCAGATATTATTATGAATCCTCATGCGTTTCCTAGTAGAATGACTTTTGCCCAACTTTTAGAATCTTTATTGGGAATTGAATGTGTTGATAAAGGAATGCACGGTGATGGTACACCGTTTACAAATATTTCTGTAGATATGATCTCTGATAGGTTAGAGAAAAGTGGTTATGACAAATATGGTGAAACAGAATTATATAGTGGTGAAACCGGTCAAAAATTAAATACAAAGATTTTCATGGGACCAACGTTTTATCAACGTTTAAAACATATGGTCGATGATAAATTTCATGCAAGATCTACTGGTCCTATGGTACAAATGACAAGACAGCCATCTGAAGGTAGATCTCGTGACGGTGGTCTAAGAATGGGTGAGATGGAAAGAGATTGTTTATTAGCCCATGGTGTTGCTCAATTTCAGAAAGAGAAATTCATGGAATTATCTGATAATTTTACAGTATTTACAAACAAAAATGGAATGATGTGTTCTGTGAATAAGAAGAAAAATATCGTAAATTCTTTATTGGATTCAAGGGGTAGAAATATTGGAAATATTTCTGAACATCGCATTCCATATGCCACGAAACTGTTCTTACATGAATTACAAACAATGGGTATAGCTGCTCATTTACATTCATAAACTTGAACATGTAATTAAAGTGGAATAAAAACTTGTATATGTGTTTTTTTTCTTTTTTAATAATATAATATGAAAGATGGTGAACGTAGCTTTACTGTTATAGAAATGATGAAGCCTGCTCAACTTACCAAGAAACGCCATTCTATGAAAAAGACTGGTTTAACCAACAATGATGGTGGTAGATTTGAATCAAAAGACCCTGCTGGTGCGGCGCGTAAAGCTTTCAACCAAGCTTGTAGAAGCAAAGATATTAAAGGGCAATGTACTTTAGTTGTCAAGTTACAAGAAATTACCGCGGGTTCAAGCAAAAAAGTTTACACTTACAAATTAAAACGTATTAAACTTAAAAAACCAATAATGATGACTCGCGGAGGTGTAGAATATCCAATTGAATATGATACTAAAATAGAGTCATTAAATAAAGTAAACAAAGATTAAACAGTTAATTCAAGGAAATTAGAGCATAATTTGTATTTAACTTTGTCAATTATTTGCCAAATACATAAACATATCAAACAAAAGCAATTTGAAGATGAATTATGTGAATAACTGCAAATTGTTTCGAATAAAAATTCAAAATCTATTTCTTTATGATTGAAAAACTCTTGTATGTAATTCATACCAAATATTAATCCAAAAAAACCGAATGCTAAAACATTGGGACTTATGTTATATGTTACACAAAAATAACATAAACTAATAGTTATTAAAAAAGTTATTATTGTTGTAATTAATTCACTTTTTATTATAAAAGATGCAAATTTTGCCAAAGGATGTGCATATTGCGAATATGTAAATTCACTTTTACATACTGGACAAATATTTGATTTTTTGAAATGTAACCATTTATCCAAGCATGATTTATGAACCCATTTCATACTACCAGAACATTTACATGGATTAATAAGTGATTCTTTTGTTTTTTCAAAACAAATTCTACATTCCTTTTCCATATTAATAATTATTAATGAATAATAGTTAAAATTAACGCTATTAAATAATATTATTAATATGATTTTTCGTTTTATGTTTACATTGGCTTGTGCTTATTCATATACACTTAACATACACCCATTGGAAAATAGAATTGGATATATAAAAAATATTGAAAATGTTAAGAATTTAGATAAACATGTTATAAACAGTTTGAGAGACGATTTTAAGAAACACCCGTTACTAATATTTAAGAATGTAAAAGATGTTAGTCCACAAACATTTCTTGATTTTTCAAAAGAATTTGATTTAGATGTAGATTTGGATGCTTTAAAATCACCATTAGATTACCAGCATCAAATGTTGCAACCCTTTGATCAGTTTCCTGATTGTAAACATGTTGCTCCGAGAGGTTTAATTGATCTAAAGGATTATTATAACATAAAAAATATTCATGTTGAACCATATGAACCATTTAAAACTGATTACATATGGCATACAGATATTTTAGGACATGATTATAAACTGCCACATGTGATTACTGCATTTTATATTGTAGAACAACCATTAATAGGCGGTGATACTGATTTTATTTCTGGTGAAAGAATTTATGAATGTTTAGAAAATGAAGAAAAAATAGCATGTGAAAATATTTTAACACAAATAAATCGTAGAAAATTTGTTACTGGCACCATGGAGCAAGATTATGCTGGAATTAATAGACTAGAATCACATTTAGAAATGGAAGAAGGTACAATTGAAGTACCTATACTTTTTGCACCAGATAATTCTGATGAATTACCGCGAATATTAGTTTTACCAACATTTTTTGAAAAAGTAAGTGGTTGGACAGTAGATCAATCAAGAAAATGGATGAAAGATTTTATGGTAAATAAAGTTTTACCTCATAGAATAAGTATACAATGGCAAAAGAATGATTTGGCTATTTTTAATAATAGACGTTGGATTCATTCGAGTACTCCAGCAAATGAGTATATTAAAAATGAAAATGGACCTCCTCGATTTTTAATGCAAACATTTATACCAACTAAAAAACCAATGAAAGCAGTAACTCCTAATCCCAAAAATGCATATGCATGTTATAATACAAAATGGATAAATGACCAGGAACTGTCTATTATTTCTGCTCATAATATGATAAAATTTTCTGAAAATATTATTAAAAATGGTGCAAAAGTAGAGAAAAATAATTATGAATATAGAACAAAACCCAATGCCACTTTATTTTAGTTTTGTATATATTAACATATAGGGACACTGATTTAAATTTGGTTTATCAATAATACCAATTTGTTCATCATTATATAAATACCAAATATTGTTGTTTTTAAAATAGCCATAATAATGGTAATTTGAATGTATTATTACTGATACAAGTTCATATGTTTCTTTTTTATTTGGGTTTGCTGCATATTTTGTCATATCCAATATATGGTCATATTCAATTCTTTTTTTAATATGTTGTGTTTGTTTTAATACTATTGCAAGATTATTTGGAAAATCCAATATATAACCAGATTTAATTATATTTCTAACATTATTGTGTTTATCTTTCCAACCACTTATTAATTCAGATTTGAAAAATTCATTTAAGTTGTCATATAAATTTGAATGAGTTAAAGCAAGTTCTATAGATGTAAAAATTTCTTTATTTTTGTTAATTTCTAAAGGTTTATTTGTTGTTTCCATTTTATACAATAAAATACCTTTGAATGAAATATCATCAACATAATCTAGTATATGTAAAAATGCTTCATGGGCATCATGTGGTTGACCAATTTTAAAATGTTTATTTAATTTCAAAAAATTATATATCAAATTAGGTTTGAATGGACAATTTTTCTTTAATTGTTTTAATTTTATCAATATATGCACCCATTGTTTATTTTTAACTAATATATCAACATGAAGAAAGATTTGAAGTATTACATTTAAATAACATGTGTTACCATAATTTATAAATACTACCATAAATATATTCATTATGTCACTTTTTTAATATTAAATTTTTAACGGAAATATTATTAATAAAAAAGAACTATTTATTAATGAAACTAGGAGATACATGTTCAATCAAAGATGTTATTGGAATTGTTACTTATTTGGATTCTGATAATAATTATGCTGAAATTACAAAAACAAAAAATTCAATATGTGACTTATTTACAATATCGAATGATGATTGGATAAGTATTGAATATGAAAATGATAGTTGGAAAAAGAATAAAGATGAAGTTGTTATTATAAAAGAAAATTTAGAGAATAGTTTCATATGTATCAAATATTTGGATGGAGAAAATATTGATTTAGTAAAAAATATTGAATCACAAAAAAATTATAACGCAATATTTTCTAATAATTCTAGTGATTTATATGGTAAAAGTGGTGATCTTTTTGAAATATTGAATATTGATAAAGAAAATGGAATAATAACTTGTATTAACAATGAAGATGAGAATGCAGAAGAATTGTATGTAGATATATCAAAAGGAATATCAAAAAAAAATATATGTGCATCATCAATTGTTGATTTTTGTGAAGTATCTTATTCTTCTAGTGATGATGATAGTGATGATGATAGTGATGAAGACACGAATGAAGATGATGGAAAGCCAAAACAAAGTTTTACAATGAAAGATGAAATTAATGAAGATGATAAAGAATTAACGACACAACAAAAACGAGAGTTTATAGGAAAATCTTTAAGATTAATGTTTAAATCTAAAGATTTATCTGGAGACGATGTGATAAAACTAATAGACAGAATATCCAATAGTTTGAAAAAGGAATTCAATTCAAGTTTAGATTTTTCAAATTCAATAAAAAAAAGTGAACACATAATACCAATTTTATCTGATTATGTTATTCATGAAACAAATACTACGTTTTATGAAGAAAATAATCCATATTTTAGTTTTGTTCAGAATGAAATAAATCCATTGTTAATAGTTGATGATAACAATTCTACAGCGATCACGCACAACAGTGAAGCAAAAGACGCTTCTTACAGAAATATAGTTTTGAATCCCGCATATATGTATAATAACAGTCGTTCAATTTTGAATAGTTCAGATAAAGTAAACATTTTAAAATATAATATTAAAGGAACTGATTTTGAATTTACAAACTTACCACCCAATAAAAAAGAGTTTGAACAAGCAATTAAAGAAGACATAAATATTTTAGAAGTTTTTAATATAAATAAGCATGATATACCAATTGAATATGCAAATTTAATTCCTAAAATGGATAATAAAATTATTATATCAAAAAATAATAAACTAAAACACAAAAATATTAATAGTTATCCGTTAATAAAAAATAGTAATAAAAAAATAAAAGAAAAAGTAGTAAAACCAAATATTGGATATTATTTGAAAATTAACAACGAAAAAATAAATATTGATAACACATTAATATGGGATAATTCGGTTGTTTGGCCCAGAAATATAGCTATAAACATGAGTAAATTGAATCCACAAGTTGCAAGTTATTTGCTTAATAATTATGAAAATGGAACAAATATTCCTATGAATAATAATCAAAGAAAGGAATATTTGAAACAAATAATGGAAAAAATAAGTTTACAAGAAAAATTATCAAGAAAAATTGTACAAATGACTGAATCTAAAAAAAATATTATTAAATTGTCAAAAGAAAAAATAGTTGAAAAAATAAATCCAAGTAGAAAAGCTTGGACTGATGCTGAAAAGAATCCTGATACAGAAATATTTAATAAAATACATATACTTACAAGTGGAAAATTTGTGCGCGATGCTATAAAGGGAGAAAATCCTTATTATTTTATTGATATTCAAACTAAAGATAAATTTGTACCCAGACACGAATTATTAAAACTAAAGATACAAAATGTTACTTATAATTCAGAATCAAAACAACTTTATGACTGTTTATTAAATCAATGGGGTAAAGATGAAAAAGATACAACAAACATAATTAGTATTATTAACAATGAATTTTTAGGTTTTAAAGAAAATGAATATAATTATTTAGATAACAAATCTTATATTCCCAATTATTTACCGGAAAAAAATGATAAAAACATAAAATTCGATGAGAATCATGATACTTTTATGAGATTTGGATTTATAGGTGGATTTAAAACCTTGATAACTGAATTTAATTCAAAAGTACAATATAAAATAGGATTCGATATTGATTTTAAAGAATATATAATAATAGGTACAAAATTTTTTAACACAGATGATTGGATTACTTATATTAATCAATATTCTTATCCGGATAAATTTGAAAAGAATTCAGATATAATTAATTCTTCAAAAAAACTAATGAGATTTGAAAAAAATATAGAAAAATTACTAGTTGCTTTAAATTCTTTGAAAAAGAAAGATCCTAAAGATAAAAAAATTCCTGCAATATACAAACGGCTAAAGCAAGAGTTAGTTAAATCAAAAGAGAATTATACAAAAAAACTTTGGAAATTAGTAGGTATTTATATAACATCATATTTATATTCAAGACTAAATATAAGTGAAGAAGGAAAACTCAAAATATATTCAAAATTATCGGATGACTTCAAAAAAGGTGGAACAATACCACAATGGGCTGAGGATATGAGTATATTTAACGAAAAAACTTTAAAAAAGTATTCAAAGACTTTATGGGAATATAATAGTATAAAAGAAAATGAATACAAATATTCTTATGTAAAAAAAATTAAAAAGAATAGTATAATCAAATCGATTAAAACATCTCAATTAATATTATCAAATAATATTAAACCATTAAAATATGAACAACCATTAATTGAAAAATCACCAAAAAATTCTATTCATTTGGATAAGAATGTGAATAATATTGTAAACCCAAAATTATCGCAATGGGAATTGTATAATTCAAAAAAAAATATTAATGATAATAAATGGTATTTATTGAAAAGAGTTGATGAAAATGAAGAAAAGAACTATAAATGTTTATTATCAAATCTTTGCTATATTATTTTACAATCTTCTACATCTAGTATTGATTTTAAATTTCCAAAAAAGTTATCAATATTAAAAGATAAAGGATATGTGGAAAGAATGAATAACTGGCTAAGTGAAATATATGAAATAAGAAATTATATAGAAAACATAGAATTTTCAGATAAACTGATTGAAACAATTCGTCCACATATAATACAATTTCGTGAGTATATACGAATAAATTCTAATAAACATTCATCTAAACAAAATTGGATCTATTTGATGCAACATTTAATAAATGAACAACCAGAGTCTGAATTGCAATATACGAATTATTTAAATGTATTAGAAAGAGTTTTTAGTTATTATATTAAAAATGTAGAAAAGTTTTGCGGAAAAAATCTTAGTATGCAAAAATCAACAGTTGAAAGCATATATGCATCTGCAGCTGAAGATGAGGCGAGTAGTTTTTATAACAAGAATGCGAATAACAAAGTTGAACAAAAGATAAATAAAGAACAACAAAATCGAAGTCTTGGACTATATGCGAAGGGATTACAAAAACAATTCGATATTAGTACTGTACAAAATGTATATTCAGAAGAATCCGGACCAACTTCATTTACAAGTGAATATGGACAAAATTTTGACAATGATGAAGATCATTATAATGAAAAAATGTAGATTTAGTCATTTCTTGATTTTATTTTTTTTAACTTTGAACCTATAAAATGTATATTGACATATATTCTAATCAAAGCACACATTATAAATCCGACCCATATTTCTTGTAAATTTTTTGTTTTATTTATAATTATTGAAAAAAATGCCAATGCTAAAGCAGCACCACTACCTAATACTTTATACATCCCAAGACCTTGGCTAGTACTTTCATTAATACAAGTGAATGTATTAATCGCCTGAAAGAGTGCTCCAATTGGTATAAGCATATTACTATGCATTAGTATTTGTGTATCGGAAGTAAAAATTTTTAATATTTTTAAACCAAATAAGTGAATTGTTGCAACAATAGTACTGACTAAAAATCCCCATTTATGAATACGTTTTATAACAAAACTTGGATCTTTGTATCTAGGAATCAATATTGATGATATTAATCCATAAGAGTAACTAATTATAAAACCGAATTCAAATAATTGTAAATTCAATACGTGTGTTGCAGCTAATTTGTCAGTATAATCAATATGCTGAATTTTTCTAGATGCTAATAAAAATACTAAATTTAAAGACACTCCTCGTAATTGAACACTTAATCCTTGTGTTACTATTTTAAAAATTTGATTATATTTAATCAAACCAAAATTAATTATTTTATCTTTATACAATTTTGAATAAAATAAAATAAATCCAAAAATTTCAGAAATAAGTGTACCCAAAGCGACTCCTCTTACCCCCATAAATTGCATTAAAATTGGATCTAAAATAGCATTACATAATTGTGAATATACATTGAAACGCATTGGTGTTTTTAAATCCTTTTGACCTCGTAAAATTGAAAATGCTAATGAATTCAATAATGCAAAAATTAGTCCTAAACATCTTAATTGAAAGTATTTGCATGCATACAAATAAGATGGTGATATTTCAGGTACAATAGTTTTAACTAAATATTTAGTTTTAAAAAATAAAATCAATGTTATTAAACTACCATAACTACCAACTAAAAATATACTTGTACTAATTGTATTTACCATATTTTCTGTGTCATTGAAGGCGTGATATCTTGAAATTAATGGTGTAATTACAGCGGGTGTAAAAGATATCATACTAAATATTGAATTGAATAATCTATCCCCAGTGCCTTGTCCTGCTAACATGGATCCATGATTTAATTTAGATATCCAATAAGTATCGACAGCACCAATAATAGGTGTCATAGCATAGTTTAAGAAAGAAGATTTAGATAAACTAAAAATTTCTTTATCTAATTGAGTTAATTTTAATTGTTTTCTATATTGTAATGGTAATTTTGGTAATTTCTTAATAATAGATAATTGCTTCATAATGTCTTTCATTATAAAAAGATTTATTATTAAAATGCAATATATACATGCAACTATTACAAATCAATTTTTTAACAAACTCTTGGTTGAAAATTCATTAACTCATATTCGGTTAAAACTCTTGGTTGAAATTTCATTAACTCATAGTCGGTTACACAATTCATATTCCAATAACAATCAGCAATAGATTCTCTAATATCTTGTTGAAATTCATAATTTTTACAATATACTAATTGTTTTTGTAATTTTCTTACTTTTTTTTGAGTAAAAATACAATAATTATCATATATATTGCATATTTCTTTCAATAAAGAACTGTTGCATATTTCAATCGATTCTTTAATTGGATTAATAATGAATTGATTTATTTCATTTAATACATCATTACCAAATACTTGTTCAAAAACATAAGAATTTTTAATCATTTTAAAATATTTAATACTGAATATTGATTATATATTAGAATGTTACTTCATTTTTTTGTTTTTTATTGTGTACATTCTAACATTTTCGATTCAGATAATATCAAAAACCATCTTCCATTGTCAAATGATTTTAATGGATTAAAATCTAAAGTAGCATTTATGTCTTTTGCCATTGAAACCAAATCTTTTTTTAATTCGGAAACATCAATATCAATATCTATTGTAGGATTATTAATAATTTTTTGTATTATTAGTGTATTTGTTTGATCATTTGGTTCTATAAATATAAAATATGTTGGTACTTTTCTATATGGTATATCAGTGTTATCGTTTCTTCTAGGTTTTTTATAATCACGAAATTTAATCATTCTAGCATCATTCATTAAAGGTATCCATCCCATATAAATTAATTTGTCTGGTTGTGTATTCATAAAATATTGTGCTTCGCGTATTTTTTGACAATAAGATGCAAACATTTCTTTAGTTGTTGAATTTGCTTGCGAAAATTTTGCTGTTGTATATGTGGATAATGTATTTAGAATAGGAGTCATATGTTTCAATTCCAGTCTAACAAAAACTTTTGTTGGATAATTTTTAGTTGGTAAATGCAAGGAATTAGACGAAAATATAGCATAAATATTCAAAAGTATGTATAATAAAAATTTCATATTGTTTCTTATCATTAATATAAATCAATTAAGTATTTCATTTTTATGTACTTTACATATTCAAATAATATATATTTAGCATATGTTTATTGTAAATTTGTTTTTTTTATAATAAGAAATTCGAGTTTTAGATTTTTTCTTCAAATATTCAATTTGATCTTCAATATCTACAATTGTTGGTATAGTTGTTCTATTTTTACCTTGGCGAAGTATTCTTCCCGTAGCTTGAACAACATCTGTTTTTGGTGAAGCAAATATCAAAGAATCTAAAGATGAAAGATCAAAACCTTCTGATATCATGTGATATGTTCCTAATATTATTTGTTTTGATTCAGATTCTTTTAATTTTTGTTGAGATAATCCTCCGAAATAAAATCCGCATTCCAAGCCAAGTTCTTTTGCTTTTAAATCTATTTCTTCTAAATGCTTTCTTCTTTCAGATAAAACTAATATTTTTCTATTATCTTTAACAAATTTCTTAATCCAATCTAAAATAATTTTCATTCGTTTTGGTGAAATTACGAGCGTATTGATTAATTTTGCTAAATTTAACTTGCCATTACCATTGTAAAATGGAACTTGATATTGTGGATCATTTAGTTTAACAACATTAACAACTACTTCACCAATGTCCATTTTCTGAACACATACAGTTGGTTTACCCAAATACCATTCAAAGACCCTCCTTAATCCGTCCTTCCTATCTAATGTTGCAGATAACCCTAACATATACCTAGTTGAAATTTTAGGAAGAGCCCTAGAAAAAACTTGTGATGAAATATGATGAGCTTCGTCAACGATTGTAAAACCAAACGATTCGTATATATTTCTTTCATAACTCTTCATCGCGACGCTTTGCAGCATGGCTATAACAACATCATGATTTTCAACTTTTACTTTGTTTTGTTGAATTATTCCGACTTTTGCATTAGGAAGAAATTGGTTAAGTCTTTCTTTCCATTGATTCATTAAAAACTCTTTATGAACAATAATTAATGTTTTCTTTTTCATTTGAGAAATTATATAAATTGCTAATACTGTTTTACCCATTCCACAATGCAAATTTAATATACCTCCCCCGGTTGATTTCAGTTCTTCAATCATTTTAGATGCAATTGGTACTTGAATTTCTTTTAATTGACCATGAAAGTTCTGACATATACTTTCGCCATGATCTAATTCTTCTAAATAATTTGTACATACTTTTCCAAATTCAGATATCCCATAGAATCTTGGTAAATAGTATTTTGTTTTTGATTCTAAATATACCTTAAATTTTGGTGTTGGCATGTTTGTATAACCTTTAATTGTAAAAGGGCTAACAGTTAAATCTTTTTTTATTTTATTATGTTCTTCTTTTGATAAGCATGATTTTTTTATAGTATACCCTCTTTCAGAAATATATTTATCTGGTTTATTTTCCATGTTCTTTATTAATTAAATTATATCACGTTCTGTTTAAATTAAAAAAACACTGGAAGGTCACATACACCAAAAATATGATCACCTCTCTACTTCATCCCACAAATTCACCAACTTATCTGCATAAACGACTTCGTTACCAGTCCACCCGGCTAGTATAGCTCCTCTATAAGTTGTTTGAGGAATAATAGCATCGTTGTATCCCGCAGTTTGAACCATGAAAACATTTATTTTAGGATTCAATTTTTTACGATAGTCATTGATCAAAGACATTACATCGATGTATTTATGTCCTCTACTTACAGACCTATTCCATTGGTATTTATAACTCATTTGATGATCGTGACCATAAAGTTGACCATGCCCCGCCTGCATATCAGAATAACAGAATAAGTGATCATAAGAATAATCTGCTACATTAGCAAATGCTCTTTTGAAGAATACCCAAATACCATTTTCTGTGGCTCCACCAACGGTTTTTCCTAGTTTACTAATTTCTTCATATTGCTTAAGAAACGGTTTTTCCTTGCATACAGTATATTCGTGCAATCTGTCACCAAATACACCTACAACACCTTTTCCAGTACAAGATAAAGCAGTCAATAAAGCAGATAAATTTCCAATGTCAGCGACAGTACGCGTACCATACTGCGATGTGCATGCGCCATGTGCAGATCCACTATTGTCACTTAGAACCATCACATCTCCTTTCAAAGACGGAAAATTTTCAATCGACTTTTCTAAACATTCTTCCAAACACTTTTCCATCATTTCGAAATAAATCGCCTTAATAGGCGGTTTTTCTTTTGGAATATAACCCTTCTTCTTCTTTATAGCTTCCCTATCTACAGAGATTGGAGAGCTAGTTAATGTAGAAGCGTTTTTACATTCTTCATAAGCAGAAATATAACGAAATGGAAATTGCTTACCATTCTTTACACCGGATAACAGCATAGAACAATATTGTTTCATATACTCAATACCAGGATTACTTTGAGCAAATCCACGTAAATTTCGAAGAGCCGCCATATGCGGTATGCGACCATTCATGGCATCAAATGTTTCAACCCAAGTTTTGCCTAGTGACCGATGCTTTTCCCAAGTAATTGCGGAGTCCTCCAATGGCAATTTTCCATTTTTCATCAAAGGACTCAAAATCTTTGTTGCTTCTATTACCTCCCTTTTAGGATGACTAATACGAGTCATGTCAATAACTGCTTTTGAATATTTACCCGCGTGGTATTCAGTCAGTTCACCCAATCGATCTTCAAATGCACGTTTCATGAAACTAGGAAACTTACTTTTACTACCATGTAATGATTTCCATGCATCTAAAATAGACTTCATATCCCCCGGTAAAGGACAACACTTCTTAACAATTTCACGAAAAGCTCTTGGGTTCGTTTTGTTGTACTCTATACGTCCAGGATGAGACGCGGCAATAGCTAAAAGTTGTGCCGGAGCTTTACGCATAAAGAATTCATTTCTTGCTCTATCTGCTTCTAGCAAAGTTGCACCAAAATCATAGTCAAGAGCAAGATTCGTCACCTCAAAGAAAGCTTTTTGTCTAGACATTAAACTATATTTCGGAAACATAACATTATCTCCGAGTTGTTCTAATGTATTTTCAAGATGTTTGACTTTTGGTGCTTCATCTTTCGCAGGCATATAATAAGATGGTTCACCAAGGAACTGAGAGCAAAGTGGAAGTCTAAGAGCTTGAATGGGGCTAAACAATTCGTAGCATTCACCACCCATGAAATTCTTATGAGAAGACATAGTGATATATAAACAGATGTGTTACGTTTATATTGTTTAAAATTTTGATGAATTATAAGGTTCATTTTTTTATAAAAAATAATTTTTACACCTTTGAACATTTAAAACGCATAGTAAAATTATTTAATTAAAAATAAATTATCATTTTTAACACTAAATTTATTAGAAAATTTAATATAATTTTTATAAGAAAGATTATACAATTCCTGTGGCGACTTTGATATTAAATTATAAAAAGTTTTTTCTATATCTATTAAACTATCGCAAAAATAAACCATATCTTCAAGCAATTCTTCATCTATTTTATCACAACGTTCTGATATTACCAAACATTTATGAGAAAGTAATTTACATATTCGGCAAAATGGTACCAAAGAATTACCACTTTTAGTTATATTTAAGAAAATGTTAGTATTCCTTACCATATACATATTATATGTATTTTCAGTAAATAAATTATTTCTATGTTCAAAATAGCTTTTACTTCTAAAAAAATTTCTTACATTAGGAGACCTAAAACCTAGATTTCCTAAAAAAGACAATTTAATGTTATCTTTTTTTTTTAAATAATTAACGAATGATTTTGTTTCTTGTTTAAGTATAGGAACAAATCTAATTTTTTGTTGATCAAAGAATTTTTGTTGTGATATAAACAATGATTTTGAGTATAAATATATCTCATCACAATATTGTGCTATATTTCCTTGAACTACTTTCGGTTCGGTCCAATAAAAAATTATATATAAATTTTTATTCTTAAAATTTTTAAAATCATTTTCCGTAAAATGACATCCAATTACAATAATTATATCATTTGCATTAAAATCTACATTTTCCCAATTTTTGTACAAAAATTTTGACATAGGTGCGAGCTGCAATATAGTATTTACAAATGATTCGTACATAAATAATAAATTACATTGACTGTTGTAACCAGGTTTTTCTTTTTGAACTATATATATATTATTATTGTTCGTTTTCAAATTTTCTAAATATTTACTACCTGAAAAAAACATATTTTATACTAACAGTGTATATTTCAATGAATCTTTTAAATTAATTTATGATTAGACATATATAATATGCATTTTAAATGTTCAAAGATATAACATTTATTAAAAGCCAAAAAAATGAACATACATTTGATATAAAGTATATACAAGAACTAAAATAAACTAAAGAAAAATGTGAAATCTATATAAAGATAACTAATTAATTTAAATTAAGAAGCGGTATATTCTGATACATCATATCAAATATAAAATATACGATTTTATTTATAATATGTCTCAAGACAGTCTATAAATAAAATCATCAGAATATTACAAACTCTTACCAGTCTATTTTAAAGTAACTCTCTTAAAAAACCATAATAAAAAAACTCGTGCTACCTCGAAGCTGTTATTTTGGTTACATCAATATAAATATAAATATAAATCACTTTAAGAGAAGCGGTTAAAATAGATACATCATACAATTATACAAATTTATAAAACTTTATTAGAAAAGAGAAGCGGATATTGGGGTTACATCAAAATAATTATTTTAAAAATCATCGATTTAATCCTAGCTAGATTAAATCAATACCCCAACCCCAATAGAAAAACTCTCGGCTCGCCCTCCTTTTTTTATGCATAATTATGTATAAAATTATTATTTAACAATATTGATCATTTATTATGTCAAAAGTTTTTTTCAACATTTTGCATTGATAAATATATTGTTCATTAGAAATATTGATTTTGTTGCTATCTATTGCTTCTAAACAGTTAAAAAGTTTATTTTTACAGTTTTTTGCATTTTCTAATATGATGTGTTTGTTTAATTCGTTATAATATTGGAATATTATTTTTGAATATTTTGATAAATCATGTATTGTGTTTAATTTTTTTAAATCAATTTTAGTATTGAATAAATCACTACAAACGAAATGATGTAATGATTTTTTGAATATATCAATAGAAGAGGGGTGTTTTTTGTATAATAAAGCAAATAACTCTGTTTCTAATTCTAATAAATTTTTATAAACAACAATATTTTTCTGAAGATTTGCATATTCTATCAAAAATTCAGATTTTTTTTGATTATAGTTTGATTTTGGTAAATCTTTAATACTATTCAAAAATTGTGAAATATCATTCAGTTCCATTATTATTATTATTATGAATGATTGATTTAACTTAGTTTCAAAAAAATGAATATATAAGTTGTGTAATATAGATTAAAACATTAAGCCATGACAAATATTAGTACGAGGAGTAGTTCAAAACGTAAAGCTGAAGAAGAATTGTTTAGAGAAAAATTGAAAACTGTGAAAACGGAATCATTATCGAATTATAATTCTACGCTACTTTGTTATAATGATTTTGTTAAGATTTGGAATAAAAGAGAAGACTATTATCATTTAAAAAATTCTATTCGGAACAGAAGTACTTTTACTGTGAAAAAATTGAAAGAGATTTTAAGGTCCATGGGAGAAGTGTTGGTTGGCAAAAAAATTGATTTAATTAAAAGAGTTGAAAATAATTATGAAAACACAACAAAACTTGCGAAATCAGATGCTAACAAAACAATTAACTATTTTAAAAAGAAATTATTAAAATTTCAAGACTTTATTGATGATAATAGATTAAATATGACCGATGCGCTATTAATACAAGAATGTAATGAATTAACAAAATTTTATAGAGATGTTACAAAATATCAAAATATTATGAATAAATGCCTTCTTTTAGAAGAATTAGAGCAATCAAATAATTCACAACAAAATAATTCTGTTAGAAGTTCATCCGATTCTGAAGATAATATGCCTCCACTAGAAGAACAAAATGAATCAGTTGAAAATAATGATAATAGAATTTTGGTGTTTGATCATATTATTAGAATAGCTTTGCCACCAAATCGTTCTAATGGTGGTGAAAATAACAGTGATTTACAGCAACAAGAAGTAAGGGACTATGCTAGAAGAATATCCGAAGCTCAGATTCGTGTTGAAAGACAAAGATTAAATATTAGAAATGTTATAAATAGAATACAACATTTTGCAGTTGAAAACAATATTATAACAAATGATGAAACGATTACATTAGAACGTTTAGAAAGCAGATCTCATGTTGGATTATCTAATTGGTTAATTGATGAAGAAAATATACCTTCTGATTTAAGGCAATTACATTTTCTAATGGAAGAATTTAACGATGAAAGATCTTATTTAACAATTTTAACGAATGAAAGAAATAATTTAGTCTTAGAATCATCAAGGAATGTAATTAATCAAACAGAATTTAGAACAGCAAATGAACTGGTTCAACAACAAATGTATCCTAATGAATTACCTGAATTTGTAATTACAGATTCAATTAATGATGAAAATGTATTACAAAGAATTGAACAAGCAAATATTAGAGTAATTAATACATTTAATTTGTTAACACAACTTCGGATTAGAATATATGAATATGCTGTTTCAAATAATATTTTACAACCTGATGAAGAATTAAACAGATATGATCTTATGCCTCCTGGATTAGCTGGGATGCCTAACAATCGTGCAATGCAAATTTGGTTAAATCAATCTAGAAGAGGTGAATTTGATGATGAAGGTAGACTTGAATTTATGTTAGATCAATATTATGAAAATGAAGATACTCTTGAAGATTTTATAAATGAAAGAAATCAGATAATGAGTGATGATTCAGTATTAAATAATGAAAATGTTGATCTCAACAATTAAAAATTTAACCTATGATTTTATGACAAAACAAAAGTAATAATATTATGAATACAAGATTGGTTAATAATTTACCTTTTGAAATGAAACTAAATATATTAAAGTATTATCCATTTGTTGAAAAAAGAAGAGAACATATAAATATTGGTATCAGAAACATATATAAAATAAAAAAATTGATAATCGTTTACTTCAACTGATTAAATAGATTGTTATAGGGATTCAAATACTTATCATTTATTATTCCGCCAAATGCATAATGAACGACAGTCATATATAGGCATATTTCATTTTGTCTTTTTAATTGTTTAGGTATAGTATGGCATAATCTCCATTCATCATTTGAGCCTATACCATTTGAAAATTGTGCATTTATAAATTTGAGATCATGTCCCATGAAAGACACAAAATTTATGGATAACCTTTTTTCGTTTGAAAAAATTTCATTTTCTTTTGTATTATTCTTTTCTAGAATTGCCTTATAATCACTTAAAAACTCACTATGTATTTTATCAAAATTATGTTTTGCATTGTGGTCATTATTTATAATATTTGCAGAATATAAAAATGCACTACTTTTTTTTCGCCCGTCAACAAATTTTGTAAAGTTTTTCGTATCAATGTAGCAAAGATCATCATCTAATTTTATAAAAATATAATTTTTGTATTCTTCAAATTTATAAAAATCATGAAGGAAATATGCAAATTGTTTAGATGCAATCCCATTACCTCTTTTAGCGTTTGTGTACGGCGATTTTTTTATTTTTATTTTTGAATGAATTAAAGGCAAATTTGAAATATAATCACTATCTTCTTTTGACCAAGCAAAATCCCAAATATGATACTCAAAAACAATATCCAAGTCGAGAAGGTTTTTCATGTACAATAACTGAAGTTCAAGACATTTTTGTCTTCCTGCGGGGCAAATAAATATTACATTATTCATTATATGTTATATTGAGCAAAAAGAACGAAAAAGGGCATTTTAAATCTTGGATGGGTTAAACATATAAACTGAGTTCTAAATTGTTTTCCATTGTTGTACTATCATATTCATCTAAATTAGATTTTGAACATGATTTTTCAGGCAATCCTTCAAAACTATCAAAACCATAAACTTTATCATTTGTAAATTTAGAAATATAATTAATAGTATTTCCAGATGCTACTCCAAACTCTAACCATAATGTATTGGGTTGACCTAAATAATTAAAAATTTAACCTATGATTTTATAACAAAACAAAAAGTAATAATATTATGAATACAAGATTAGTTAATAATTTACCTTTTGAAATGAAACTAAACATATTAAAGTATTATCCAATTGTTGAAAAAAGAAGAGAACATATAAATATTGGTATCAGAAACATATATAAAATAAAAAAATTGATAACAGTTTACAGTATTTACCACTATAATATGCCATATGAGCAAGAATTATTCAAAAAAAATTATTTTGATGAACTTTCAGCATCTTGGGTATATTCCGATTTATGTTTCTTTTTAAACAATTTTATACCACTCAGATATAAAATAAGTGATTCGTTCTTAGAATTTTTTTCTAGATTACCTTATCCTTATAATGAAATTGATTCTTTGGTAAAGTTATTGTTTTTGGAAGATGAGTATTATAGCGATAAATATTTGCTTGTGTTATTTGCAAGTTATATGAATGAAAATGAAATGAAATATTTTATAGATTATATTGATAACATATACAACACGAGTTATATTACAAAAAATATAGATATATTTAATAAGTAATGGAATCTAATAATTCAGATCTTGAAAATACAAATGATAGTGATGAAAATATTATTCAAGATTATGAATCGACTATTGATCCTCAAGTAAATGGACAACAATCCGAAGATGCAGAAGAATCTGAAGCGGATCAAGAGGAGGTATATTTAGAAGAACTTAGATCAGAACTAGAACGGACTCGACAAAATGCAAGACTAATGCAAGATAGAGCACAGGCTGCTCAAGCTGCTACTGCTGCTGTTGTTGCAGAATTTGAACAATTTAATCTGAATAGAATGAGAGAAAACGTATCAGAAAATGAAAATAATGATACTGGGTCAACTAGTACTAATTCGTTTGAAGACGAAAGATATTTTGTAGAACCAGTACAAGATCAATCGCTTGAATCAACGCTATATCAACATCCCGCACCTGATTCAGAAATTGCTACACCACTAATTACACCAGCACACCAATATAGGCCACTTCCACCAACACAAGTCCAGGAAAACGATAGTCCATTACCTGAAACGAGAGAAACATCCTGGCATTTTAGAGCGCCACCACCATCACGCAATGAAACACCTGTGCGGAGTCCCATTATAGAACCTAGGACACCTGATCAACCTTCTCGTTATCGGAGTATATTCAATTCGCCTACACCACCAATAGATCAAACACCTGATCGTGGTGATTTTCATTCTTATTCACCGCCGCCGCCACCACCATTAAGATCAAATAGAGGAAATACTTCTGATTCGGATAGTGATTTTAATGATTTAAATAATACAATAGGAATTCGTGTTGCTCGATCAGCAATAAACACTATGGCACCAATACCTTCACATAGTTCTCAACAAACGTTTAGTACTCAAAACAGAACAGAATCGGTTGGTTCACTGTCTAGTGTAAACAATGTTGTTCCTTTAGGTAATTCAAATAGTAGACCATCGTCACCAGCGTCAATTAATAATTTTTTTGCATCAGTAGAGACAATTAATCCGATGATTACTCCAATTAGTCAGATGATTAATCCAGACTCGTTGCTCAGTTTGGATTCTGATTCTGATGATTCGAATGATACAAAAATATCACAAAAAAATAAATTATTAGAACTACAATCAAATAGTGATTGTAATATTATTGGTATTTATTCTATGAAACAATATGAATCAGACGAAGAAGATACTGATGATTTTATTAACGTAAAAGATATTAATGGTATCAATATACACACTTCTGCAATGAAATATCATCACACGACACTTGGTAGTTATAGTGATGGTGTTGATGAGACTGTAGACCTTGGGTATAATTTGTTAAGTGGCTTTGATTTTTCAAAATGTGGAAATAACATATTAATATATGGTACTAATAGGCAACATATTTTTGAACTTAGTTCTAGAGGAGATTCGCCACTAGTATCTAATTGGGTATATAATAATTTAGAAACTAGATTTAAGGGACAACATGAAACTTCAAAAGATCTTATTTTAACAAAAAGTTTATACGGAACCAATAATGATGATGAAAATATAATAGTATCTTTGTATAGGAAAAGAGATATTTCAGCAAGCAATAAAGATGATTACGATTGGATTTTTATTGTAAATGAAACAAATCTTTTAAATGACTCTTTTAAAATTGATAATAGTTTAATTAATGTTTGGTCTAATAAAATAAGTCTAGATTTTATTGGATGTGAAACCTTTACATTGTCTAGAAAAACAAATTATTATAATAAAAACTTACAAATTATTGTTTATTCTAGGGAAGGTCACATACAAATATATGAAGTTGTAAAAACAGGATCTATAATTGTTAATTATGGAACATATTATACTGTTAATATATTAGATATAACGAATTATGTTGGGAACTTTGCATTTGAAAGTTTTGAAATACCGCAATTTTCGTTTAATTTTGATAATACTAAAATTTCATTGTGTAGAAAGCTTGAAACACAAATGAATAGAATACAAACAATCGTTGATCCACCTAAGTCTGGTGAAGGCGAATGTTATGGCATGGAATTATTTTACAAAGGTGATGACGGGTATGAATCATTGTCTGATAGAATTACTGAATTTAGTGATAGTAATAATATATATCCTATACAAAATATAAAAAGTGCATCATTTTCTCCTCATCATCCCGATTTGTTGTTAATAACAACAGGCACTTTTATATATGACGATGGTCCTGAAGAGGATCATAATCTTATAGTTTATGGTTCTGTTTATATTTTAGATATATCAAATTTGCAAGATTATGCGACGGGTCTTTTTGCAAAATGGTCTTGGCCTAAACGTATACCCACAAATCCAGAAGTTGTGGGTATAAGTAATTCAAGTTACATAATTAATAGTGCTGACTTTTGTCAATCAAATTATTACAATTCTACAACTTTTTTTATGAATTGGATGGGTGCAAATCGAAAGCAATATGTTGAAATATACAAATATAGTAATTTTGACCAAGTTTCACAAATCAAATTTATAACTCTAGAAAATGATAATATTATTTATAATATTCAATTAAAGCCTCCAAAACGCTTGTCTTATGTGCCAAATAGATTTAATAATAAAGAAAAAAATGATATTGATGAATTTTTTTATAAAATTCATAAGAAACTAAAAAATAATAGAGAAAGTGATGAATTAATGATACCTACTATAAATCCGGAATACTTGTTTTGTGGTATAGAAGAAGATAAATCTACAACAAAAATGATTAAACATTTGATATCATTTGCAAATAAACATCATGGTATAATAACAGGTGATTTTGCTTTGTTATATGCTGAATTGTCTATGGGTATGGATATTAGAAAAACAATACCTACAAATGAAGAAAAAGTAAAAAAAAGATTAAGGTATCCTTCGAATATGCAAATTATTTTTAATATTCCAAGAAAATTTAATCATGAAACTTCAATTCACGATAACAATATGGAAGCTATTATTGCAGAATTCAATATATTCTTTGGTAAATTTCAAAAAATGTTTACAAGTACAACTAGTGGTTTAGAAGATTTTTCAGAATGTTTATATTTTGATTTTTATATTCATTCTTCACTTAATCAAAGTGTCGGACCAGGATTAGATTTCTTAGGAAATAAATGTATGAAAAAAACATATATTAACACAAATTTAGCAAATGATGGTCAACTTAATGAAGGATATTATTATAATTTGAATGTTAGAAATAACACATTAAGTTTAGTTATCAAAACAGTGGAATTGATTTTTATTTATGGAGTTGAAAATAATGATATACAAGATTTAATCAGATATATGTATGCATATAGTGCAAATCATTGTTATTTGAAAACAAATAAAAAAGATAAAAAATTATTTGTTCATTTTTTGGATAATAATGTTAAAAATAATATTAAACAAAGACTATTGAAACATACTGAATATTCATTATATGATAGCAATAGTCCAATGTCTACACAATATCCATATAACTATTTTTTATCAAATATTGATAAATCTTATGAATTTATATTAAAAGGATATTTGCCGAATAATTTGAAAAATTTTGTTTTAAAACAGAAACAAAATATGTTTGAAAGTATTTATTTGACATATAAAACCTGTGCTTTAGAAATTCAAATAGAAGATTTAAAAGTAAATTTAGATGAAATTAAAGAATATTCTAATAAATATAATTTATTTTATACTGAAAAACCGGCAAAAAAAAGCAAGATGAAACATTGTATTTATTCAACAAAAGATAACAATTATTTGAGGAATTTAGATGTTGGAGATATAGTAAAAATTGAATATTGGGTGGAAGAAAATGGTGATAACATACAAACTTTTCCATATAAAAGACCAACAATATTTGAAAATAATAGAAATTGGAAAAGTTCAAATTTACCAGGATTTGTATCTATATATCGTATTTCATTAAATGAAAATAAAAGAAATAAATATTTTAATCAACTGAAAAAATTCAGTGAAAATATGAAATTAATGGGTAAAAGCGGAACTATTTTGGGAAAAGAAAATAGCGGTGTTTTATTGTATCAATCATATTTTTGGGAAGAGCTTTGTAATATTTTAGATTCAAGTGAACGAATTATTCCTATGTATTATAGAGAATATTCTGGAATGACAATTGAATCATTTCTTAGAAAATCAAGAGATCATCATAATGCAGGTCAATTATTGAAATTACTTGAAGAAAATGCTGTAAATAATAGAAATGATAGATCAAATGAATCATCAATAAATAGCAATGAATACAATACTGCTGAATCTAAAGAACATATAGGTGTTGCTGAATCTAAAGAAAATATAGGTGTTGCTGAATCCAAAGAAGATATAGGTGTTGCTGAATCTAAGAAAGATGAAAAAGAAGAGACTATTTTAATAGAAGAAAAATCGGTAAATATAGAAAAACGCAAAAGTGAAAATTCGCTTGCTAGTTTAGGGGCTGAATCATATGGTACTGATGAAGAACTTGCTGCTATTATTAAAAACATGGGTTATAGAGAACCAATAAAAAGTATTTTTAAAAAAAATATTAATAAACAAATTGATATAACTGAAATATCTGAATTTTTGATAAATTATAGAGAAATTGTTACTCATATTGTTGCAATTAATGAAAGACTTGTTGACGATCGTCTTACTATGCTTCCTGGTGTAAATGAAAATTATAGAAGAATTATTTGTAATGAGATGATCAGTTCATGGTTGAAACCATATGATGTATGTTATACTGCAAATAAATTACTTACTGCAAATGAAATTATAACCCATAATAGACAATTTGAAACAAGCAATATAGCACAAACAGGTAGAGATCATAATCATAATTTCAAATTAAAAGGACAACAATTATTTAAAACAAAAATAAGGATTTGGAAGTCGCATTATAAAAATAAAGAAATTATTGAAGAATATAAAAATAACAATTGGATACTAACGTGGTCTGACAGAGGAGAATATATTCAACTTGATGAATATTATAGAGATATTTTAGGAATGCAAAAATATCAAGCTTTGCATCAATTTGCTTGTACATGGGACTCTTTTGTAACTGGAATACATTGGGATATTATGGTAATTGATCCCGATGATGGAAAATATGTAAAAGAATTTTTTGTAGAATATAATTTCGGGGTGCAAGTCGGTGAATCTGAAGAATCAAAACGTGAACGCGCGGCGAGTCCAACATTTCAATCACACGCAGATCTTATTGACTGGGGAGGAATATCTAAAACATTTTTTTCAGATATTTGTCAAGAATTCAAATCACAAATCAAAAATAATCCATTTTTTACAAAAAATATAGTTGATTTAGAAGAAGATAATATTGAAAAAAACTTTCCATCCTTAAAAATTATATATGAAAGAAGAACCTTTTTTCAATTACCATTATGGAAAAGACTAGTTTTTATAATGATTTTGGCAAGCATAAATGATTGTAGTAAATATTTGAATATAGACGATGAGTTATTGAATTTAGTTTTTGTTAATGACTTTAATAAAGATAGTAAAGATAAAACTAAAAATACTATACCGATTATAAAACTAATTTGTGGTTCAGGACTAGTTTCTTATCCTTATACATTTAAAACAAAAGAAACAACTAAATTCAATATTGATCATAATTTGAAAATATTATGTCGTTTCCTTAAAAGTGAAACAGAATGTGATTTTATTGAAAAATTGACAGATGAAATGGCTGAAAAAGATAATTTACCAAAATATAATGAATTTTTTAGTGATAATATATTTCTTAATTCTGGTGAATCTGATATTGATAATTTTACAATATTATTAAGAAATTTTTTAAATATTTTATATGTACCAACTAATCAACCACCTCCAATAAGAATGTCACCTATACCATTACCAATATCTGAATCTTTGCCATATAATGGAGATTTACAAGCTGCGATGAAAGCTCAAGATAGAGATGCTATTCGTAAAATAATGAATGTTAGGAATAAATCTCCTTCGCCACAACCCACAATTGATATTCAAGATAGTGAAAATGCGGCCATTGCAGCATATAATGCTAGTCAAGATAATTACAAAAGAATATATGTTGATAACGTTATTAGCAAGTTTATAGGTTTTAGAAGAGATTTAAATTTTTATTTATTGTATTACAATCCCAAATTTTGCTATGATGATATTTTATCTACATATGAATCATTAGATACAAGATTTTATCTTAATATTTGTCAATTTATACATTTAGTAAAATTGAATAGTGAAAATGTTAGAAAGACTATTTTGGTCCAATTAGAAAAAGCAAGTAAAGAAGAATATAGAATAGCGGAATCACAATTGAATAATATATCATTGGATGCAATTGAACAAATACATAAATATTTTCAAATAATGCTTACAAAATATGTGATAAGTATTTCTATTGATGATGTGAATCAACAACCACCATATTTAGAAGATTTTATCAATTATTATAGTGGTACTAGTTCATTGCCAAATAATATAGTCTTTAATATTGAATATAAAAATAGTGAAGAAATAGGTGGATTTAATTTGCCTGTATCTCATAGTTGTTTGAATTTAATAACATTTACATTAAATTATAATAGACAAATTAGTTTCAAAGAAATGCTACCAAGTTATGAATTATTTAAGTCTAAATTAGATGAGGCAATAATGCTAACTAAAATGAGTGGTGATTTTTTGATTGATAATGAATCTGATAATACTTCGAGTGTTGAATCAACAACACCACAATCAACAATACCACAAATAGTAGCGGAACAAAGATTGAATGGTGGTTCAAGAAATTGGTTTTTTAATTTATTTACATAATATAATGCTAGAACCAACACAAAACGAAAAACACATAAATTTAATAAAATTAATTAATGAAAATGATATAGATGGAATTAAAAATCTAATAAATTCTGGTATTGATCTTAATGATGTGTCATTTGATAGTCCTATTCATATTGCAACTGAAAAAGGTAATCCTAACATTGTAGAAATATTGATTATTGCAGGAGCGGATGTAGAAGCTATAAATGATTTTGGTCAAAGACCAATACACATTTTATCAGAAAATGGTAATATTGATTTATTGAATTTATTACTAAATTATGCATATATTGATTCAAGAGAAGGACATGGAATAGGAAGTAAAGGTAATACTGCATTACATTATGCAGTACAACACAATAGTCAAAATATGACTCAGCTTTTAATTGGTGCTGGTGCAACAATAAATATAAAAAATAATTTTAGAGAAACACCATTGCATAATGCAGTATTGAATAATTCATTAGAAAATGTTAAACTTTTATTAAGATATGCAAGTGATGAATTGATTTACGAAGAAAATATTAATAATCAAACAGCAATTGATTTAGCAAAGGATGTTAACATTAAAATATTTAATTTATTGAATAGATATGTAAAATCATTATCTTTAAGTGCATTGAGATCAAAATATTCAATGAATGATGATGTTGTTGGTGTAGTCAATAAATTTATGGGCGGCGGAACTAAAAGAAGTCAAATAGTTAGAAAAAGAATAGAAAATTTAATGAATTATCAACCAATAAATAAAGAAAATAAGAATTTAAGAAAAATAAGTGGAGGAAGTTATAAAGATATTGATAATATTGAAACTGGAGCAACAGAACCATATGATAGTGATGAAGCAACAGAACTATATGATAGTGATGAAGCAACAGAACTATATGATAGTGATGAAGCAACAGAACCATACGATAGCGATGATGATGAAACTATTGTTATAGAAAACGACTATATATTTAATGAAAATGATTTTTATAAAAGTTCGAATCATTCTGACAAAGAAAAGCTAATTTATTCCGTAAATACTGGAAATTTAGATATGATGATACATTTTATTGGAATTATTGGAGAAAATAGTAACAAAGATATATTTGATGTACATACATATGCATTATTGAGAAAATCTGCACACGAAAGAGGATATATTGAAATGGTAAAATATTTAGATGATGCTTATAATTATATTTTAAGAAAAAACAGATACTCGAAAAAACCAAAATATTCTAAAAAACCCAGATATTCTAAAAAAAGAACATATTCTAAACATTCACCTAAACATTCTTTACAATATTAATATACGATTCACATGTTTCTATATAATTTTTAATAATCAACGATTCTGATTTTTGATATGTAAAACATATATCTACTCCGTGTTTTTCTTTAATATAATCTGGTGTCCCAAAAAACTTGCAAAAATTGTCATAATCATTGCAGTTTTTTTTATTTGAAAATGAAATCCAAAATAAATGTGTAGAATTATTCAAAAAATTTATTATTATTTCATTAAACTGATTAATATTTATCATTGAATTGTTTTTCAAAATATTGTTATTATTTGTAATATTCTTTACAGATTCTTCTACGTAGTGAAATTGTCCTTTCAAAAATACTAATAAATCTATAAAATTTACAAAACCAATATGTTTTTCATCAAATATATTGAAAAGTTTAGAGTTTATGTCTAATAATTGATTTTGAATGTTGATTTTTTCTATTGAATCCATTCTAAATATGGATATTGCATTTATTAATAAAACCCATAAATTAAAAAACAGAAGTAACATTATATTTTATTCAAACTTCATCTCTATTTAAAAGAGGAGGAAGATCATCCAATTCATCTTCTTCAGTATCATTTGAATAAGGGATGGGTTGATCTTGTAGAGAATTTTCTACAGCTTTTATTATATCTGCCTTTTCTTGTTCAGATATATCA
>CETY01099755.1_pt1 | contig 50882 bp, 53 predicted proteins | sample 361551 | NCBI WGS metagenome assembly CETY01 (sample SAMEA2623135, study PRJEB7988) | marine metagenome | biome: marine biome (ENVO:00000447); feature: deep chlorophyll maximum layer (ENVO:xxxxxxxx); material: "saline water (ENVO:00002010), including plankton (ENVO:xxxxxxxx)" | depth 45 m | reverse complement strand
CTGTTCTCAAAGAGATTTAGGGAAGTTTCATCCAGAAGCATGCTGAATCCTAGGAGAATTGGTGCCGAGGAAGTAAGCCCCAAGCAATTCCAACAGAAGGGGGAGGCCATAATGACAAAGCATCGTCAGATGGATGGTTCAGTGATAATCAGGGAGGCGATGAGTGAGATACTTAATGGCGATTTGGATATGGAGCAATTACGAAACTTCATCTCCAGGATGGATAGTGAGGATGTCAGGATTGTACACAGGCGCGTGAAGATGCCCTCTCCACTGGGAATGACCCTATTCATGTCTGCATTCGAAGATCTTCTCAGTCTCAGAACTAGAGCATACCTGATCAAGGACGTAGATCCAGAAATCCTTAGGCGCCTACTGGGGGCCAGGTCTCTAGCTACTGATCTCGATAAGGAGATGATATCTGAATACTATCAGTCAAAGGTAGCTACTCCAAGGAATGCCATGGATCTTCTTAGGCTGATGGACATGGGAGGGGGCCTAGAGCGGGGCCTCACTAATCCCCTCTACAACTCTAAACTTAGCGGCATAGAGATTCCAGTGATTAGGGAATGGGTGCACGAGCTAGCCGAAAGGGGGTTAATCACTAAGGTTAGGAATACAAATCACGAGCAAATCGATGATAAATGGTTCTCTATGAGAATGGCAGGAGTCCATGGCACTCTCGGCTGTCTCGCTGTAGCCGGGGCGTCAGAGATGGAAGATCTACGCGCTCTGTATACTGGGGGTCTAAACTATGAAATTGCAGAGGCCTTCACCGGGGCCACTCCTGAAAAATGGGTTTCTTCGAGTCTTTCGGATCCATTGGACTGCCTCAGATTGAAACTACTGGATATGCTTGGCTCTGAAGGGCCCCGGACCCTGGACCAACTCAGTGATAGACTACCTTTCCCTCTTGGGCAGGTAGAGGCGGTTCTACAGGAATTAGAGATGAGGAACTTAGTCTCGATAGGTTTCTTCACTCAAACAGACGAAGGGGAGTTCATCCTGAGGGTCGATGAATATCGGATAACAGGGGGAAGCGTCGAGGTAGTGGACTATCGTACCCTTCAGACACTTCTTCTTCAGAAATCCTTCACGGAGTTCTCAGAACCTTCTGACGCAATCAAGTCACTAGCTCTGATTCAGAGACGTGATGAACTACTTCACAGAGTCAAGAACTACAGATTCAGAGATTGGAAGGACTTCAAACATGACTCAGACGTCTACAATGGGAGGCTACTCCATAATCGCGTCGGATATACAACTCTTGATCAGATACCAATGCTGCTGGGACTTCGTTCAGAGCCTTGGATAGGCTCCTTAGAAGAAGAAATACTGGAGAAAATTCCTGAAGACGGAATAACAAGGACGGAATTACTATCAGAATATCCCAGAGGCAAGGAAAATCAACACATTCAGAAGAGCATCAAGAGAGCTATTTCCAACTTAGAGCGCCAGTTAGTCGTCGCTAAGCAGTACTTGGATGTCCCCAATAGAAAGAGGTCAATAGCACTCTTCAGGAGGATTCATGGCGTTGTCAAGCCACTTGACTTCCCAGAAGCCCTATCTCAATTAATATCAAAAATAGGACCAGTAAGACTGCATACTCTCAGATTCTTCGTCAGTAGGCCCGTTGAAGAACTAGCCGAGGTTCTTAGGGAACTGGAAACTGATGGTACAATCTGCAGAGTTGTAGCTCTTCAACCAGATCCTACTGATTACTACTCGTCGCATGAGGATGCGGAGAAGCTACTCTCCCCACTGTCCGAAGATAGGAAGATGCGTATTCTAGCACAGTCTGATCCATTCTGCAGCCGATTCATCCAAGAAGTAAGGATGATACTGAAACAAGGTTGGTATCATCCAGTTTTCAAGGGAGTAGACCCAATTGGAAGAATCCTGATGTTCGTAGTCAATGACTATCTAGAAATTAAGGATGTCAATATTCCTCATTCGTACTTAGATGAGTTCAAGGTAACATTCAATCAGCTTCTGGATAACTACCGTGACAGATTAGTAGATGTATCTGTCATGCATTCTTTCAATGGCGTTCCCGTCCATGACTGTGATGATAATATCCAAGGAATCCTTTCCGATCTCGGCTTCGTCTCAATGGGAGACGGAGAGAGGTATATTAGAGGGGGAATCGTAGAGCCAAGACCAAGAAATGAGGTTAACAGACTTCTATTTCATACTCATAACATACATCAGATTAGCAGATGGGAAAATGAGACTTATGCTCTAAAGGAAATTGACGAGCTTAGGGATGACTTCGCACTAAGGGGCCGATGTGAAATGTTCAGAGTAGATCTACAGTCTATGGCAGCAACAGAACAACTCCACCAGGGCACCAATTTGAGGGGGCACCAAGTATGGGCCAGACTTCCACACTTCCAAAGACTTCTGGCAATCAGAAACGCTCCTCCAAATGATGACGACTTCGGCGTCTTGGAATTCTTCAGGAAAAATAACGACCCCTCGGTATTCATGGAGAGGCTAGCTATGCGCAGGGCTGAATTCAGAAAACTTATCTCGCCCCTAGTAAGAAGCGGTCATCTAGTCCAAGATTACAGAGGCGGATTCAAGACCGTAGAGCCGCTGAAGAGCTCCGATTTATGGTCCATAAAAAGGCAATACCTCAGGGAACTAGTCGAAGAATACCCTGTTATTTCGATGAAGCAGCTCGAGAGACTAGCAGGCACCCCATACTCACCCGAAGAGATTAGTGACGTTCTCCATGAATTCGAAGAGGACGAGACGCTCATCAAAGGCTTCCTTGTAGACGATCAGCAAGATATTAGCTGGGGAAGGAAGGAAATTTTAGATTCCAAGGCAATTCCCAAAACTAGAGATTTGGTAATACCGCCTTCGGACCCCTTGATTCACTACTTTGGAGGAATCCTCAGAGAGAGGTTCGGATTCGGTTCGGCATACCTTGTTTTCCATAAGGAAGAGCCCATAGCTGCTTTCAAGGCAAATACTAGAAATTCAACAATTGATGTTACAGACTTCGTAGGTGATTCAGAGCTTGAGAAGGAGGCCCTCAGAGTGATGAAGGAATTTGCGTGGGAGCACCAAATGCCCCTGACTGGTGACCTATATGAGAAATTAAGATCAAGATGATTTAGTACTATTCCTGATGAAGACATTGGTAACCGGTTTTGAGATTCTTAGAATGTGACGGTGCAACTCCGGCAGTAGATCGAAAAGTGCTGTAGCCAATAGGAACATCGCGAATAGACTAGCCGCCTTAGCAGCGTAACTATGCGTGAAATCAAACATATCGATATCAGATCCTGGGAATAGTGACCAGCTTGAATAAGTATCACTCAGCCATACTATCCCAGCATTTCTGAATACATTGAGCACATGTATTGTTGGCAATGCGATAAGCAGTCCCCTCGACTTACGCTTCCAAGAAACTCCTCTCAGGGCCACTATCGCCCCTACAAATATAATCATTGATTGCAACGCGGAGCACGCTAGTATGAAACTAACACTTACCGGGGTGCCATCTGAGTAGTTGAAAGGTGCAAAAAATCCTTTGTCACCAAGGGGCTCTGTCAGAAAATATCTACTGCCTTCCCACTGAGAAGCCGCGACCACTCCCCCTGGCAGATCGACCATTATTTCTCCTACTTCAAACGAACCCAGGCCACAGAATTCCAATAACCACTCCGTGCTGTTTGCAGTCATCTCTACGAACTGCATATTCAGAATGGGTACACTGTAAACAGCATAATACGGAATCACCGACCAAGCCACTGCTCCTCTGAGCCAAATCAGGGACTCATTCTCAAGCTCCCAGTTCTTTACTTCCCAGATACCTAGGGCGATACCAGCTGGAAGCGCACCAGCCGTCATCAGAACTAGCAATGGATCTTCGATCTCTACGAAGTACCCAGATTGCATATAGAAAAAGAGCCCAAGTAACGACCACCCAAGCGCCGCAGAGTAAGCAGCTGGGGGAGAATCGCCCCAATGGAACGAGTATGCAAGAGATAATGCGCCGATCCAGCAAAAAGATAGCCAGAGTGAGAATTCAGGCACCCCTACAGCACCCGCGAAGCTACCTACCAAGGCCACGACTGGGTCTTCCATGGTGCCAACGAGCCATCAACCCGTAAATATGATGCCCCCAACCGATAGCCGGGCAATCACATGGCTAGCGACTTCGCCGAGTTTACAAACAACTATCTGGACGATTTGAAAAAGACTCTCGAAAATCTACCGATTGCAGATATTTCGAAGCTGTATTCGATGGTTTTGAAGGCTTCCAAAGAAGGAGCTACAGTACATTTCATAGGAAATGGGGGAAGTGCCGCCACTCCTTCCCATAGTGCCGGTGATTGGTCAAAAGAACTCGGTTTGAAGACCATATCCCACACCGATAATATGTCCTCTTTCTCGGCATGGGCAAACGATGAGGGCTATTCACAAGTATTCGTAGGGCAACTTTCTACGTTTGCTGAGAGTGGTGATTTACTCATAGCATATTCAGGCTCAGGAAATTCTGACAATGTAATAAACGGAGTGGGCTATGCCAGAGAGATCGGATGTACAACCGTAGCAATTACTGGGGACTATAATGGAATGGGGGGTGGAAAAATAGTAAATTTAGTAGATTTGGCTATAGTGGTTCCGAGTACATCAATGGAAAGGATAGAAGACGTCCAATTAGTGATTAATCATATCATTAAAGAGGCCGTAAAATCAAACCGCGAGTAGTGATAATATGTTCCCGCCGATGAGGGATAGAGAAAGTCTGCATACTCCATTAAAATTGCAACCAATGCCGATAAATGGGGAATGGCAGGGCAAGATAGCATATCTGGACAGAGACGGCGTCATAATAAGGGGGTTCGAAGACTACGTCAATACTCCAGACGAAGTAGAAGTCCTTGATGGGGCGCCCAAGGCAATTGGCGATTTGAGAAGACAAGGATTTAGGATATGTATTGTCACAAACCAGTCTCCCGTAGGCAGGGGAATCTGGAGTAGGGATAATCTCGCCCTAATACACGATAGGCTACGTTCAGAGATATCCTCAGTAGATAGTGATGCTATCCTTGATTTGACCTTACATAGCCCCTACGCTCCATGGCACAACTCATGGGCCAGGAAACCCAATCCAGGTATGCTTGAGGCCGGCAGACAGATAATTGAGGCAGCTGAATCAGGAATTGAACTGGCTGAGAGCGATATAAAATATGGAGAAGATTGGAAAAATCGTCCTCGTGAGGCATCTTCTGTGATGGTTGGTGACAGGAACGTAGACATGGAAGCCGCAAAATCTCATGGCGTTAGGGGATTTAGATGTCATCCAGATAAGGGATTAATTGATGTAATCTCCGAAATACTGGTGAGTAGAAAATGACAAAAGAATCCATTGCTGTCAGAATCGGCCTAGATGATACCGATCACCCAGATTCGGGCTGTACCACTTATTCATTCGACTCGTTGATCAAGGAACTATCAAAAATCGAGGGGGTCAATGTTCGAGAAAGAATGCTCGTAAGACTATGGCCATATGCATCGAGGAGAACCAGGGGCAATGGTTCACTATCGGCTAGAATAGATATTCTTAGCAACTCAAAAGAGCAGTTTATGATCGCATGCTCTGAATGGTTTGAACGACTGATGTCCGAGATTTCCAATCTTCCCGATGATCAAAACTCGCCATCTCCCGCCCTCTTGATTTCATTTGGGAAGGTGCCTGAGAAATGGTATTGGGAAGCCGTCAGGGGAGAAGTCAGACTTGATCACAGAGAGGAAGAAGTAAGATCCTCTGGAATCACAGTACTATCCCATCCCAGAAAATGGGGAATTATAGGTGCAAGTGCCGCAATATCTTGGAAACCTCCAAGAAATCACTCATGGGAGCTAATCGCTTGGAGAAAGACAGGACTAATCGGAACAAAAAGAATAGTCTCAAAGAACTCTGTGATGAAGCTGTCTGAATTGTTTCCTGATACATTCTTGAACAGGGATCCAACTGCTGATAAGGGAATTATAGCCCCTAGGACCCCCTGTCCAGTGCTTTATGGCATACGGGGAGCTAACCAAGAAGCCATAGAATCTGCTCACATCTGGATGCAAGATAATACGGCAAATGAGAAGTGTGATTTCTGGGCATCTCATGTGTCCAATCAACTCTCTGATGACCACCTTTCTGGTCCCTCATATGGCACAGTGATATCTGAACCTAGTGTGACAAAGGGGGCCCACGCCAGTCTAAGGGTAATTTCAGATGGATCCGGGGAGACATTAGTTGCCTTCAGTGAAGGCGGGCCAGTAAATAGGCTACTCAGGCAACTCTCTCCGGGCGATCTAGTATCCTGGATGGGACTTAGATCGCCCGACGATTCAATCCATCTTGAGAAATTGAAGATAGTCTCAGCATCCCCAAGGGTCACTTCTAGGCCTACATGCTGTGGAAAGACGATGAGAAGTAAGGGCAGAAACCAAAATCTTTCATGCGACAAATGTAAGAGAAAAACTCCAAAATATTGGCTTTCGGAAGAATGGTCCCCAGATGTCACTATTTCATTCGACGGTTGGACTCAGCCACCACCCTCCCAAAGAAGGCATCTCTCAATGCCATTGGAACACGGTATTCCAGCTTAGGTGGGTATTTATCTGATATTATTGTCAGACAGTCGTGGACACTGAGTCAGTAATCCAGATTGTCCTAATATCAACCGCTATTATCCTACTATATTTCTTAGTTCGCAGTATCACATCGGATACTAAGATGGATAAGCCAAAATACTCAGGATTAGCAAGGTCGCCAGAGGAACTCTACCATCCATCGGATGAGGCCATCTCAGAGATGGAAGAACTAATCTCTAAGCTCAACTAACTATTTCCTCAAGGCCCTTAGAAGTCATCTTGGCTAGCTTCTCATTGCCTTCCCATGAAATGCTTCTAAATCCATGACTAGTATGATGCTTGAGCAAAAAAACCGTTACAAATGAATTTTTGATTGTATCCCCGCCTCTAGCTAGCCAACCACTGTCTGCAGATCCCGAAGCATCTTCGTATGATGAAGACGTGATTATGACATTTGTACTCTGGATCAATATCGACAGTTTCTTCGCGGCCGAAATATCTTCCTTCATCGCCCTTCCGTAACCTTCGCACCAATCGTCCACAATTACAATATCCCTTCTTCCAAAATCTTCGGCCCTATTGATTATCATGTCTATTTCACCTGCTAGGTTTGATGAGAAATTTAAAATTGATATTCTTCCAAGTCCAGACTGATCAATTTTATGGAGAATTTCTCTGAATCTATCCGCATCAGGGATATTTCTGCAGGCCCATATTGCCCTGCCGCCATTGAGTATAATTTCCGATACTATGCCAAGGCAAAGGGTCGTTTTACCCGCTCCCGGCGATGCGGAAATATGCATTGCCCGTCCCTCGAAGTCAATCATGGATAACCGTAAATGACATAGTCAAAGAGGATTACTGAGGTATTTTCCAGAGAAATATAATCAATCCCCTTCCTCATCAGGTACCTGAGAGTCCCATGAACGAGCGAATACCCAGGCGAAAAGCGCCAGATTTTCGAGACTCGGAAGATGGACTTATATCCTCAATTATTGAAGACGGATTCCTGAATGTTGCCCTTGATGATGCCAATCAGTATGGCCCACATGCAATGATTGTGTTTCTTGGAATCGTCTCATTACTAACGGGAACTGTCTTGGCATTAGCTATGATCAATCCTCTACTCTCAATAGGGGCCGTCGCTCTACTGCTCGTCGCATTTGTTCTGCAATCGAGGTTCGGTTTCCTTGGCGACTAAACTGCCGCTCGCTACAAAAGACACATTTGCCTAGATGAGTTTGCGAGCAATAGAAACCGCGTTGTCTACAATTTCTCCAGAAACTCCTAGGTGGCTCTCAGGGGAGAACAGATAATCTAACTCTTCTCCGTCGAAGATAGAATTAATCTGTTCATTCTCTGAACATACGTCCTTCAAATGAGCTCCTAATCTCAATGCCTCCATTGAACAACCTCTGAGGACTTCATGCGCTTCGTCTCTGGGCATGCCACTATCCACTAATGAGAGCATGACCTTCTCAGCCATTACTAATCCCTTCTGTGAGTCGATGTTATGCATCATCCTATCTCTGTCTACTACTAGCCTTGACATTACCCTGTCACATTTCGCAATGATATCATCAAGCAATATCATTGAATGAGAGAGCGTGAATCTTTCGGATGAGGAATTTGCGAGATCCCTTTCATGCCAAAGTAGAGCATTCTCATATGATGGTATTATCATTGACCTGACGATTCGGGCCAGGCCACACGCATTTTCTGCTGTAATCGGATTCCTTTTGTGGGCCATGGTTGAAGACCCAACCTGCTTCTCTACATCAAAGGCCTCCGCAACCTCTGCAATCTCGCTCCTTTGGAGATTTCTGACCTCTTGAAGGATTTTCTCAATCGTAGTCGATACGTTAGCCATCCACCCGACCCATTCTATGTAGCGATCCCTTCCAACTACCTGCGTAGTGGCAACTGGCACCTCTAGGCCCAATTCCCCTAAAATTAGGCTCTGTAATTCCAGCGCGTTCTCTCCCTGGGCAGCTCCGGTCCCAACCGCCCCTAGAAACTTGCCAGCGATTATTCTCGACCTCATTGACTCAATCCTCTCCAAGTGCCTCCTGAATTCATCTACCCATACCGCAACCTTGAGTCCGAATGTTATCGGTACAGCAGCCTGTCCGTGAGTTCTGCCTATCATAATGGTGTCTCTTTCCCTCACAGCCAAATCGCAAAGCGTAACCATCAGTGATTTCATTGAGGATAGTTGTAAATCTACGCTATCTTTGATTTGCAAGGCAACCGCAGAGTCAACTATGTCATTGCTAGTCGCACCTAGATGAATGCACCAACCTGCTTCTCCCGCAGCCTCGGCCATGGCCTTTGTAAGTGCCATAATGTCATGTCTGGTCTCAGCCTCGATTTCCTCTACCCTGTCGGCTGTAACTATTCCGGGATCGGAAATATCTGCGACGATATCGTAGTGTTCAGCACTAACTCTGCCCATTTTACAATGGGCCCACACAAGGGCCCTCTCAACTTCCAATTGCCTGGAATGACGTCCTTCCCTCGACCAAATAGCTTTGGCCTCTTCTCGTCCATATCTGTAGTCTAGAGGTGAAACCGACACTGTATCCCCAAACTCGCGACCGGCACCTCCGGTTTGAGCCTAGCGATTAGAAGATAGCCGCCCCGAAGATACATTCCAGTGACCTCTGTCCCTGTGCCAAGACATGTCTCCTTCAAGGATAATTCTTCTTTTCATATGCGGAGAGTCAAGAACTAGAGTTTCATATTCTCCGCCTTCGCCGTCTGCATTGAACCTAAATTTAGATGAAATTCCAATTAGCTCTTCCACCTCCGAAAACCCTAGTTTTCTGCCTAGCCACTTACTATCAAGGCCATCAGACGAGACGGAAGAAAGTCTGACATCAAAACCATGACTGGGCAATGACCTAATGTGATCATCAGGGTCATGGTGCCATAATGGAGAGAATGATTTAATCCCGAGTCTGGAGCACATTCTCTCGATCCTAGTTCTCTGATAGTCAGATCTGAGGGCACCAGAGACCAGGGCGTCAATTTCTAGCATGCCTTCATGCAACACTATGCCTTCGCTGTCCCAGTTATCTGGCCAGAATGACCTGAAATCTTTTTCAGGCTCTGTTTCGCCAGATAATCCTCTCTGTAAATCTAGAACTTCTTCCTCTTCAATGCCTTCGCTGATAATTGGTAGCCATGGAATTTCGGAGGAAGCCGATTGAAGACCTGCTACACAGACCCCCCCGGTCTGAAACATCATTGAATCGTCCCCAGTGACACAAAGAGTCACTAATGCTTGAACATCCCACCCTCTCATTATTGACCACCACGTAGCATATGTTGAGTCCTTCCCCCCTGAGCACAACACAGCTACGCGCATGTATCCACGAACCAACCATTCCGCTTGAATGCAACGAAGGAAGACGTTCTTCGCAACCAACCTTGATAAGAGGCCGTTGATGCATGAGTGTTGATTACGATGCAACCGAGCGGACGCGGATACGATTCTTCAGTAGGAACTTTCTCACCAGATGGACGACTTCACCAAGTTGAGTATGCTCGTGAATCTGTAAAGAGAGGGTCCACTACCGTCGGAGTAAAATTCAGAGATGGGGTCATACTGATAGTAGCTAAGAGAATACCTAGTAAGTTAGTTATCCCAGAGTCAATTGAGAAAATGTATAAAATCGACGATCATGTAGGAATCACCACTTCTGGTTTAGTTGCCGATGCAAGACAATTGGTTGAAAGGGCTAGGGTGCAATGTCAAATTAATAAGATGACATATGGGGACTCTATCGACGTGACAACCCTGGTCAAGAAAATGTGCGACTACAAGCAGTCCTTTACTCAGTACGGGGGCGCTAGGCCTTTCGGTACCGCATTGTTGATAGCAGGGGTCGATTCTGATGGTCCGCATCTTTACGAAACCGATCCTTCTGGCGCGTATGGATCTTATCAGGCCGGAGCCATTGGTAGTGGCCGAAGTGAGGTTATTTCTTACTTCGAGGAGAAATGGAAGTCAGGAATGACCGAAAATGCAGCTATCAAAATTGGATTAGAGGCACTTTCACAGACCTTTGAAGACGGGCTATCGGACGAATCAGTAGAAATCTGTGTTATCAACTCTGAGGGCTACAGAGAACTTGCCGCTCCAGAACTGGAGAAGCATATTTCAAAACTCTAGAGATTCAGATAACTCCACTATGTCCTTATGCTTGTAGTATCTACGACTTACATGGTTAGTCTTGACGATGCGGTAATTGCTAGACTCGAAAAGGGCGGTTCAAGATATGAGATTTTGGTAGATCCAGATCTAGTGGATAATTGGAAAGAAGATCCTTCATCTGTAGATTTTGATGAACTCTTGGCAGTCAATGAGGTTTGGACAGACTCTAGAAATGGCGAGAGGCCCACATCCGATGCACTGGAAACCGTATTCGGAAGTAATGACCTGCGGCACTGCGTAGAAATTATTCTGAGGAAGGGGTCCATCCAACTAACAACCGCTCAGAGAAAGAAAATGGTCGAAGAGAAGAAACTTCAGATCATTAATGAGATAGCGACTACTGCTACGGATCCTAAAACTAGGATGCCACATCCTAGGACCAGGATAGAGAACGCTCTCGAAGAGGCGCGTTTCTCCGTTGATCCGTTCAAATCCCTTGAGAGTCAGGTTTCAGATGCAGTAAAGGTACTGAAGCCACTAATTCCACTCCAATTCATCACAATGCGTCTCGCCTTCAAGATTCCTGGGTCCTCATATGGGGCTGTCAATCAAATCCTTAGGGACCTAATAATACGCCAAGAATGGCTCACTGATGGGACGTGGGCTTGTGTGGTGGAGGTCCCAGGAGGGATGAAGAACGAGCTAATCAGCAAAGTCGCAAACAGGGCTTCAGAGGCCGAAGTCAAGGAGCTTGACTGACTCCCCACCGAAGGTGTCGACATCAACGGTTATGAATAGTAGGCCGGTCGGGCAGCTCGATAACATGAGTAATGAGAGCAGCGCGGACGGGCCGCAAGACACACGACGCACCCTCGTCGTCGTACCAGGGGAGGACCTTGGTTCATCAGAGGGGATTGAAGCTGGACATGGCGTTTTAGTCGTCGGTGACAGAGTCATTTCAACGAAACAAGGAAGAATGAGCAGAAAGGGAAACACAATTTCAGTTAGTCCCCTGCACACTAGATACATGCCTAGGCCAGGAGACCTGGTTATAGGCCACATAGAGGGATGTACCAACAACATATGGTTTGTAGACATAGGTGCCCCATTCAACTCAATACTACCAATGAGTCTTGGACCAGCCAAGGTCGAGTTCGGAGGAACCAGGAAAATCCTAGACATTGGCGACTCCATTCTATGCAGGGTACAAGAGGTTGAGGAGACTCACCAAAGCGTGGTAACAATGAAGGGAATGGGGCTCAGAAAGATCCGCTCGGGCGCTCTGGATGAATTAGACCCGCATCTCTTAGGCAAGCTCATAGGTAAAGGAGGAGCATTCCTCAGGGATATGAAGATGCAGACAGACTGCAGGATTGTCGTCGCTGACAATGGGCGCCTCTGGATTGATGGGGAGCTTGAGAATATATTAGAGGTTAGAAAGAAGATTAATGGCATATCTTCAGAGGCCAGAATGATAGGAGTTGATGCATAATGGGTGGTTACGGAGATGTTCAGATGATAGATGAAAACGGACTAAGAATGGATGGCAGAAAGCCAGGGGACGTCAGACCCATCACAATCGAGACCGGCGTAATTCCTGTAGCCGACGGCTCTTGCAGGATGACATGGGGAACTAATGAGGCCATAGTAGCAGTTTACGGGCCAATGGAAGCACACCCAAGAAAGATACAACGCCAAGACAGGGCAGTCATCGATGTTGCATACAATATGGCTCCCTTTTCCACAACAGATAGAATCAGGCCAGGCTTTAATCGCAGGAGCAGGGAGATTAGTAAAGTAACCAAGGATGCATTGGAGAGCGTAGTCCTTCTGGAGCTTTACCCTAGGTCGAAGATAAGAGTAAGTATCGAAATAGTCTCTGCTGAAGCAGGAACCAGGTGTGTCGGACTTACGGCGGCATCAGTCGCTCTTGCTGATGCAGGTATTCCAATGACTGACATGGTAGTCAGTGTAGCGAGTGGCAAGATTAACGATGTAGTGGTATGCGACTTGAACAAAGAAGAAGATAACTACGGTGAGGCTGACCTTCCGATGGGCGTACTTCCGAATACAGGTGAGCTAGTCTTTCTCCAAATGGACGGCGATTTATCCCCTGACGAATTCAAGCAAGCATGGGACTACAATGTAGATGCGGCTATGGAGGTTCACAAACTAATGGTGGACGCACTCAAGGGAGGGGATAACTGATGTCAGCCCCCACAGTCCCCAACCTACTCAGAGATCACCTCACAGATCTTGCTCTTAACGACTCAAGATTGGATGGAAGAGGCCAATTCGAAGGAAGAGCCCTCAATCTAGAGACTGGAATCCTACCAAGGGCAGAGGGGTCCGCTAAGGTCACCATGGGCAATACGATAGTGTTGGCCGGAGTTAAGTTTCAGCTAATGACGCCATATTCGGACAGACCAAACCAGGGGGGCCTAATGTGTTCCTGCGAAGTAAGGCCAATAGCTGGAAGGCATTGGGAGGCAGGCCCACCCAGTCCCGAAGCAATAGAGCTCGGAAGAGTGGTGGATCGTGGAATCAGAGAATCTGGATGTATTGACGTCGATGATCTATGTATAATACCCGGAGAAAAGGCGTGGCAAGTCATCTTGGACCTTCATGCCATATCCGACGACGGAAATCTATTCGACGCATTCGCATTAGCAGGTATCGCAGCCCTAAGGAGCGCAATAATTCCTGCAGAGCGTTTCGAAGTAGGCGAAGATTCCCCACTCAAAGTTTCTAAAAAGCCAATAATGTGCTCTTATCACAAAGTGGGCGGTAGATTCGTGTACGACGCTTCATACAGGGAAGAACTTGGGGGCGACGAGAGAATTCATATCACTCTAGGTGACGATGATCATGTACATTCCCTCCAGAAGGGTCTAAAGGGAATCTTCACGGCAGATGAGTTTGAAGAGATAATGGAGCACGCCAAAGCCAGATGTGCCGAATTAAGGGAAATTGTAGACTAATAGGTGATTGAATGTCAAAAAGAACACAGAAAGCAGGCCTTACAGCACGTTATGGTTCACGGTACGGAGTTAGCGTTAGAAGGAGAGCCGGCTCAGCCATAAGGAAGAAATCAAAGTTATACACATGCCCTAAGTGCCATTATGTCAAAGTAAGGAGAAAGTCAGCTGGAATTTGGCATTGTAAAAAGTGCGATCATACATTCTCTGGCGGAGTTTGGGAGCCTTTCACGAGAGCGTCCGATGCTAACAACAGGGTAGTTAGGAGATCAATGGAAGGCGCCACAGCTACTGATATGGCTGTCATCGCTCAACAAGCTGCAGTTGACTTTGAGAGAAAATTAGCGGAGGCAGATGAAATTGCCGACTCAGAGGAAGAATGAGAGAACTATCTCTCTATCTCTCGATTTCCCTCATGCTGAAGCGGAGCACATAGCGAGCGGCCTGAAAACTGAATCAGACTTTATCGAGGATAATGGAAAAATCTCTATCTCAATCACTGCAAGTAATTTCTCAGATACAAGGGCCATATGGAATTCCACAATGAGAGGGATAATCGCTTCTGAGCAAGCTTTGAATGCAATCAGAGAATCAGGTGACTAGTATGAACGCAAACAATGACATCGCAGAGGCTTTGAAAGCAGTAGCTCAAGAGTTACAGGCCACTCTGGCTCAGATGCAAAATGTCACTACGCAACTAAGCGAGTTGACAATAACAATCGACGCACTATCTAGTCAGCATCCTTCTAAGCCCGTATACAGGGCAATCGGAAGCCTCCTTCTCGAGGTTGAAGATAGAGAATCACTGAAGGGGGACTTGGGGCTAACTATGAATTCATTTCAAGAGCACATGGATAGGCTTTCCTCCAAAGAGAAAGAGCTTCGAGAAAAATATGATGCCCTAGTCAGGGCATATGAATCACAGTGAGATTATGCCGGGAATAGAATCTGAACAAAATGAACTCAGCATCGACTTAAAGTTCATGCTCGATTTACTTTCCGAAGGTAAGACAAGCGATGCATTGCAACTCTCAGGATCACTGTTGGAGAGGTCTAGGTCGCCTTCAGAGAGAAATCATGAAATTGAGGCCAGAGTCAGGTTAGAGAGGTCGCTTATCGGAGCGGTAAATGAGGAAGAAATCGGATCTGAATTAAGGTGGTGCGTAGACAGATTAAATGCCATATCAAGCGGATCTTCGGTACACGGCCTCGCATTACTAAATCTAGCTACATGGCACGCTAATAGAGGTGAGCTAATGATGTCCTTAGCTACTCATTCTGGAATTTCAATCAATAACGGGCACCCTCTAGACATAAATTCACTATCTAGATTAGAGGTTGGCAGAATTCTCAGATCAATGAATGACTACGGGCCCGCTATGAGGCACCTATGGTCGGCAAGATCGGGATTCATAGAATTAGAGATGGTTCCAGAGTCAATCACCACATCCCTGGAATGGCTCGATCTAGCACTTGACGATATAAATGAAGACTCTCCAACTATGGCCTCAATAATTGATGATGCCAAACCACGTCAGGGGCCTGGCAATACCATCACCCCCTCCAATCCCGATGATATTGCCTCTGTCGTAGAGTATCTATTTCCAATTTTAACTCAAGATTTGTCAGGTACATCGAGGGTGGATATTGGATTAATTATTGAGGCGTCTGAGAAAATAAACAGAAGCGTATGGAGGAATGCCATAGAATCTAGAAAGAAAGAAATTCAGGACCCTAGTCTTTTGGAAGAATTCCAGTCGTGATTCTTTATCTTCATAATCTCTTCTTCATCCCAAGAAAGTCTAGATGGGATTTCTATACACCATCCAACTTCCTCAATAGATACATCATCCGAATCCCATGGTTCTGGAAATGGCTCATCATTCACTTCAACGAGAACGACCACTCCGCCGTCTACTAGGTCCTCCTCGTACGATACTGCAGTCCCTAGTAACCCAGTCTCCTCATAGAGTTCTCTCAATGCCGCAACATCCCATTCCTCTTCATCTATGACCTCCCCGCCGGGTAGCTCCCAACCTCTCTCTTTATGCAATACCATAATCCAGGGATTGCCTAAATTCGCTCCTTTAATGGAGTATGTCCAACATAACACAAACATCATTCTCTCTCCATTTTTTTCCGCAGTTCTTCATTAATTTCAATAGCCCCTTCAATTCCTTGTGCAGCCATTCTTCTCGTCATGAAGAATGCTTCAGAAATCCTCCCTTCAATGACCATTTCTTCCACCTCTCCCATTGGATTTTCAGCAATCTCAACCACCTTACTTTCAATTTCACTATCAGGGGTGGCCATATCTTCCATCTTACTGAGGAAATCAACTCTCTGTTCTATGCCAGGCGACTTCCACTTCCTCCTTTGCTTCCCATCAAGCTCATCTTCCATCCTTGATTTGAACTCGTCTCTGACTGGATTCCCAGGGAAGCACGACTGAGCCTGATCATAGCAAAGCCACGCGTCACTATATTCGCCCCTCCTTTCATGCATCCTGCCAAGTGACGCCCAAGCCTCATGATTGGTCGGCCTCTGAGCCAGAATAATCTTCGATAAACGCATAAATTGATCTTCATCACCTGAGTCTCTTATTCTTTCAATCCTTCTCGAGAATAGTGTATTAGCCCTTCTATCTCTTAGATCTAGCTTACTTGTTCTATCTAGGAAGTCTGCTAGAACTCCTTTAGAATTTGAGACCATCTTCCACCACTGGTTAGGGTCCAGCGGATCAGCATCTAAGGAAGCAAGAAGCAAACGGTAACCAGATGTCAAGAAATCAATCCCCTCCAATTGAATTAGTTGCTCTGGCTTCCTTCCCAAAACCGAGAATAAGTCTTCCAGAACAGACTGAATGCCCTCTGAATCGCCAAGAAGAGTCTTTACTCTCACCAGGATTTTCCAATTATCTGGATTAGTAAAATCGTATAGAACGGCCTGTCGAGCACTTTGTTCTCCCCATTCTAAGTTGACAAGTCGATCTTGTATCAAATGCCCATTCTCATCCAAAGCGAGATTAACATATTTCTCGGCCTGACTTCTATGTCTATCTCCGAGACTCCTCCGGGGGTGTTGCAGACTATCTGCAATATCTGAATCTGACATAATGACCTCACAAAACCGACTCGAAAGGAGATTTATCCGAGCCGGGAGTAAGAGTAGCGTCCATCCCGATTTTACTTGTTACTCCATCTTCGGTTCTACTAGGGTCGAGACTGGACCCCCTCTGTCCACTGAGGATTATGGTATCTTTATCTGGTTGCCATCTTGTCATCAATGCCCATTCTACTCTTTTTGGATCTGAGATATCTATGTCCGTATCAACCACTACAACCTGTTTCATCGAGGGATGGCCCCTGAAAGCGGCCTCGATGGCTAGCATCCCGTCACCAGTATTCTTTGGAACTATTTGAACCACCGAAGACAGCCATCCACATCCCCCATCGGTCATGTGGACATCCACGCATTCAACTACCTTAGATACTGAATTCTTTATTGTAGGTGCCCTTGGCATTCCCATTAATGTTCTATGTTCAATTCCAGTAGGTATCAGTGCGTGAAATATGGGGTCAATACGATGATGTACGCATTCATACTCAATCACGTGCTCCTGTCTAATATCGTCCACCGTTCCCGTGATGTCTACATACGGCCCCTCATCGTCTCTCTCAGTAGTAATCCTGGCTTCCATAGCATACTCAGCATCAGCAGGAACCATGACTCCGTTAGGGAGTATGACGACTTTCAGAGGTGAGCCATGTAGCCTCAGATGCAAGGAGGAGGCGACAGTTAACTCATCGACATAGTCGGAGAACGACATAGCCGCCGCCAGAAGGACTGTGGGATCAGCACCATTCACCACGGCAATCGGAACATCCTCTCCTGCCTCTGCAGCTTCGGAGCTAATCGTCCTTAGGTGCCTAGGTACAAGCCTAGCAACGGTGTGATTACTGTCCCTCAGTAATTGACGGTGGAATGATACGTTCCTAACTCCGGAATACTGTGCAACAATAATTGACGCTGACTGATACCTCCCGCCATCCTCCTCAAAGTGCCAGGGAATAGGAATTTTTGTCAGATTGACATCTTTCTGGCCAGATTGCATCACCGGCGCTTCGGTAGAGTCTACAATCTCGGGATCTGAAGGATTCTCCATGGCCCATGCAAGTACGTCAATCAAATCTCCCGGTGATATGTCAAACATTTCACACAATCTTGACTTCTCTAGGACATTTAGAGCCGCTCTGTGTCCGGGGGCCTCACTTATGTCATTGAATACTAGGGGGATATCCCCCAGCATGTTCGAAGTTTCAATCATACCATGCAAAACGCTAGTAGATTCCTGTACGCTATGGACGCCATTCAGCATGTCACGGAAGGCCATATTGGGGGGCGGTGTCAATACATGCTTGAATGTTAGTGACATTACCCCTCTCTAGGGCCCACTTAGTCGAGGCTATCCCGTCACGCTCTTATACCCCATGAGGGTCGGCGAGACGTCATTTGAGGTGTCATTTTGGGTAGAGGTCTTTTCTCCGGGCAGAAGATGAAGTCTGATAGGAAGAGATATCGCTGGAAGGAGCGCAAATTTAGAGACCGACAATTCAAGCAACAGAGAGGCGGTGTTCTAAAGCACGATCCTCTAGTGGGCAGTACTCAGGCCAAGGGAATAGTAGTAGAAAAAGTCGGTTTTGAGGCCAAACAACCCAATTCTGGTATCAGAAAGGCAGTCAAGATCAGCCTCATCAAAACTGGCAACAGACTTACTGCCTTCGCCCCTGGCGATGGTGCGATTTCATTTATCGACGAACATGATGAGGTTCTCGTAGAGGGCATAGGCGGTAGCAAAGGAAGGTCATACGGGGATATCCCCGGTGTCAGATACAAGGTCATCAAGGTCAACGGCGTATCCTTGGACGAAATGGTAAGGGGCCGTAAAGAGAAGCCAATCAGGTAGGTATTGAGATGTCCGATGAAACAATCCAAGCAGATTCTATGGTAGAGGCACCAATCGCAGGGATTGGGACCATGGTCTTTGGAAAGTGGGACGCCGCAGAGGTTACTTGTTCAGATCCCGGACTTGCACCTTACATCAATCTCACAACCATAGGTACGCCTCACAGTGGAGGGCGACACGCTAACGCATGGTTTGGTAAGTCAAAGCTCTCGGTGGTTGAAAGGTTCATCAATAATCTAATGAGAACGGGCAAATTCTCAGGAAAGAAGCAACATTGTGCCAAGGCATATGAGGCAGCACTAGATTCAATCAATAACAGGACAGGGGAGAATCCCCTACAGTCCTTCATAGATGCCATTGTAGAGGCATCCCCCTGTGAGGAAATAACTAGAATTAAGCAAGGAGCAGTCAGTACGCCAAAGGCAGTAGATTCTTCTCCTAGCAGGAGATTAGACATAGCACTGAGAAATCTAGCCATAGGTTGTACGTCTGCTACAGCTGGAAGCAAGAGAACTCTGGTTCAGGGAATCGTTAGTGAAATCACCAAAGCCGCAGAGGGAGATGTAGCGGCTTTCTCCATAGGTAAGAGGGAAGAAATTGAGCGTGTTGCCGCTTCGGCAAGGTAATTCTTCTGCATTCTTACGGTCATGTTTTACTTCTCCCCACAATCGGATTTATGAACCATAGTCAGGTGGACGGGACAATTGAGGAATTAAGATGGGTCGTAAGGAAGACAACATCAAGAGAGCTACAGAGATAATGCATGATCGTGCGCATATCAGAAACATTGCTATTGCCGCCCATATCGATCATGGTAAGACCACCCTTTCAGATAACCTGATTGCCGGTGCGGGGATGATGTCAGAAGAACTAGCCGGGAAGTCTAGGGTCTTAGATTTCGATGAGCAAGAAAGCGCTCGAGGAATTACTATCAATGCGGCCAGCGCTTCTATGGTTCACGTCGTGGGTGGGCAGGATTACCTGATCAATCTGATAGACACTCCTGGTCACGTTGATTTCGGAGGAGACGTAACAAGGGCAATGAGGGCTGTTGATGGTTGTATCATATTAGCCTGCGCGGTAGAAGGTACAATGCCACAGACAGAGACCGTTGTTCGTCAAGCGTTGAAGGAAAAGGTCAGGCCAGTACTATTCATAAACAAGGTAGACCGACTAATCAATGAGTTACAAATCGATGGACCTGAGATGATGGCCAGGTTTGAGAAGATAATATCTAAAGTAAACAGGTTAATTTCTACTTATGCTCCTGAAGACCTTGGTAAGGAATGGCAAGTTTCTGTTCAGAAGGGAACAGTGGCATTTGGTTCGGCTTACTACAATTGGGGGATGTCAATACCATACATGCAGAAGAGTAATATCAACTTCAAGCAGATTTTCGAATATTGCCATGATGACAATCAGAAAGAATTAGCAAAGCTCGCACCAGTTCATACTGTTTTGCTGGATATGACCGTTGATAAGCACCCTTCTCCCGTAGTGGCTCAGAAGTACAGAATACCGAATATATGGCAGGGTGACTTAGAGTCGGGCGTTGGTAAGGCTATGATGGAATGCGACCCCGACGGCCCCCTATCACTCATGATTACCAAGATATGGATGGACCCACATGCTGGAGAGGTAGCTGTAGGAAGGGTATACTCAGGACGAATTAAGCATGGAGAGACAGTTTGGGCGATCGGCGCTGCCAAGGCTGAGAGAGTCCAACAGGTCGGCATGATGGTCGGCGGAGATAGGATATCCACCCCAGAGGTAACATCGGGAAATATCGCAGCTATCACAGGAATTAGAAGTGCTGCCGCAGGAGTTACAATCGCAAGAGAAAAAGATGCTCCGCCATTCGAAGCTATCAGACACATTTCAGAGCCTGTTGTTACCGTAGCAGTAGAGCCCAAGTCCATGAAGGACCTCCCAAAGTTCATTGATGCTCTAAGGGGGCTTGCCAAGGCAGACGCATCTCTCGAGGTATCGACAAACCAGGAAACTGGAGAGGCTCTACTGGCAGGTATGGGAGAACTGCATCTTGAGATTACGGTATACAGGCTAGAGGAAGAACAAGGAATCAAGGTAAAGGTCAGCGAGCCAATTGTCGTTTACAGGGAATCAGTTCAGACTGATAACAAAGGAAGACCTTTCGAAGGAAAGTCACCTAATAGGCATAATAGATTCTATGTTGAGACCGAGCCCCTTCCAGATGATGTAGTCGATAAACTCAGGGCCGGCGAATTCAGAGACGGTACAGTCAGGCCCAAGGATGCCAAGGAAATCGGCGATCAATTCGCAGAACTAGGCATGAATAAAGATCTGATGAGGAAGATATACGCCATTAACGGCACCAACGTCTTGGTCAATGATACGAAAGGAATACAAAACCTCCACGAGACAAAGGAGTTGATTATTGATGGATTCAATGATGTTTGTAAGAAAGGTCCGGTGGCAGATGAGCCACTAATGGGGGTAATGGTCAGACTAGTGGATGCTAAACTACACGAAGATGCCATTCACAGAGGACCGGCTCAAACTATCCCTGCGGTGAGGAACGCCGTTAAGGGGGCTTTCATGAGATCAAGACCAGTTATTTTTGAGCCCATACAGAAGATTCAGATAGACTCTCCTAACGATGTAATCGGCGGAGTGACCAGAGAAGTCTCAACAAGAAGAGGAATAATAGAGGATATGCCGGTAGAAGATGGCGTTACCAAGGTAATCGGAACTATTCCTGTTGCAGAAACATTCGGATTCTCCAATGATATACGAGCTGCCAGCCAGGGTCGGGCAATTTGGAATATGGAAAACGCAGGATTCGTCCACTTGCCTCCCAATCTGTACGAGAAGGTAACAGGCGAGATCAGGGAAAGAAAGGGGCTTAAGCCAGAAATACCCGGCGAGTCTCACTATCAGGACTAGAATCAGTTTATTCTGACTAGTTGGAAATCGGTCATTTCCCTCAATATGGTCAATGATTCCGACTCATCAAGTATATCCAAACATGCATGAGCCTTAGCATGGTGAAACATAGCCCTATCTTTAGCATATTTTATGGAGCCGTTATCATACAGCTCTTGGACAGCATTAGCTAGTAAATCTGGTGTACATTCCCCAGATCCATAGGCCTTCGTGAAAGAAGGCAGTGGGTTCCCCGAATCAAGAGCGTGAATAGCAATAAGCGTCCTTTTTCCCTGTAAGATATCCGATCCTGCAGGTTTTCCTAGAGTTTCAGTATCGCCCGTGATATCAATCAAATCATCCATTAATTGGAAGCATAATCCCATATTAAGGCCCCATGCCGCCAAAGAACCCACTACTTCCTCCGAAGCACCAGAAAGCTTCGCCCCAGTCATTGCACATGTCTCGAACATCGCGGAGGTCTTACCAGCAATCATCTCTATGTACTCGTCTTCAGAGACAATCTCTCTCTTCTCAAACTCCATATCTATCATTTGGCCTTCAGCAACTCTTCTGACCATTTCGCCAATCGATTTAACCAAGAATACAAGATCATCAGAAGCTATGTGTTCAGACTCAGCTAGAATTTCAAATGCTACGGCTAGCATAGCATCGCCAGCATTTATTGCTGTAGCATCGTCATAAGCTACATGGACAGCTTCCAAACCCCTCCTAATTGGATCCTGATCCATGATATCATCATGTACCAGTGTGAAATTATGAATTATCTCGATCGAAGCACCAAGTGTATTGTGGCCCGGATTAGATTCTCCCACGGCATCACCAACAAGTTTCGGCATAATCGCCCTTAGTCTCTTCCCTCCTCCGGTGAAAAGATGCTTCATCGCTCCATGCAACCGCTCCTGTTTTATTTTAGACAGACTAGAAAGTATCTCCTGTTCAACAACTTCTCTATGCTCTGCCAGCGCACCCATCAATGAAGATCCAGGTGAGAAAACTTCCCCATTTATCCCGACCTCTCCAAAGACAACAACTCCTCCTTTTTCGACAATATTATCAAGATTGGGGTACTCATCCTCAAGAAACTCCTTCCAAAGTAGCCTAAACCACGGGGCCACGATTTGCTCTTTCCATTCTCCTGTTCCTTCCATTAACTGTATAATTTCTTCAGGGCCAATCCACTTATGACTAGAAATTTCATTTGCATTGGGCATTAAATCCAAAGAATCTACTCTTGCAATCAAAACATGATCTACTTCATTCTCCAACCATTCATTGTTCCATCTGCATTTATACTGGAAAGACCCTAGATGAGAAAACTCCATTGAGTTGGCGACTTCTTGATCTATTCCTAACTCCTGAGGTAGCTTTCTCTTTGCCGCATTGATGCAACCCTCCTTCGAATCTCCATTCTCGCCATCAATATCTAGTGGGTGACTGCAACAGCTATTTGCCCAAATCCCTGGAAATGTTATCTTATCATGCGATCTCTGTTGAATCAGTAATCTGTCCTCTGAGTCGAATATTAGGACACTGAAGGCTCTATGAAGAAAACCCTCTTCATTGTGACACAATAATTTACTCTCCGATCCTATCATGTTGTCTTCAAGGTCGACTAGAATACAACGCTCAGCCATCATCTGGGCCTGTGAGTTATCATATCCCGAAAGGGCGTTGCCTTCATCGACCATGCCATTCCGAGAAACCCTAGGCATATAACAGAATCCAATCAACCAAGTATTTTGGTGCCGATGGTCGTGCCCTCTTCTATTAGCTGACTAATCCTCTCAGGGTGATTGCCATTGATGAACCAAACCTCGTTAACACCTCGTGATATCTGCGAGGCTCTGGCCGCCTTCAATTCAATTCCTCCAGTGACATCCTGCTCCGAATTATGAGCGGTCTCGACACTTTCTCCAGCTCTCCATATTGGTATCAGTTTAGAACCTTCCACATTCGGAGGCATATCCATCATCCCGTCTACGTCACCAAGAAGAAAAACACAATGAGAAACCGAAGATAATTCAAGGGATATTCTGGCCATTAAATCATCTCCCGATAGGATGCCGAACTCAGCCTCGCCGCCAACTATGACAACGTCTCCAAATGATACTGGGACCGTTCCTTTAGGGACGTTCTCAAAGATTGCTAAATCTCCATTAAAGTTACTGCCAGTACCAACTGCCCAATCAGACGGTGGGAAAACCTCACATTTGATGCCATGAAGATTCAAAGAATTAGTTACATATCCACACAGCTCTATCATATCCGATCTAACTCTGATAACAGCCTCCCGTTGTTGTTCTGAGATCTCAGGATTCATACCGCCGGCCAAGGACCACTCCTTGGCTAGTAGATGTCCGAATGATCCAGCACCATGGATTAATATGACCGTATGTCCATTTGAAATTATTTTGGATATCTCTTTACAAATGGAGTCAATAATCTCTTTCTTAGGAGCTTTAAATGATGATTTATCAGTGATAAGGCCCCCTCCTAACTTCATCACTACCTTCGCGGCCATGGAGGTCTGAGGCATTAGTTAGATTTGGGTTCTCCTGTCATATTATTGAAAGGTTCATTTCTTATTGAGGTCTGGAAGGGATATGTCCGACGCCAGTGAGATTGAAATCTTCCAACGGTGGCTACAGTCTAAGCTAGCCGCTACTCAGCATATTGAAGACCCTGTCGAGAGGGATCGGAGAAGATCGCACATAGAGTCAGCCATTTCAGAAGCTATCTTCTTCAGGGAGTCTCTGGAGAAATTAGATTCCCTGGAGTCACCCGCGCCATTCATTGAGAGGAGTTCAGCGGTTAGATCAGTAGAAAATAAGGAATATGCAGTCTCAACTAAGGATGGTAAGAAGTGTATCAAATGCTCTTCCGATCTAGTAGAAGATCTCAGTTTCTGCCCGATTTGTGGAGAAGAGAATTAATCACTCTTCTTCGTCCCACTTAGCTCTGGCTAATAGGAACTCAGGGTCGTCATCTGGTAGTACGCTCAAGTACTCGCCTGCTACTGAATCTGCCAAATAAACTGTAACTCCTGCATGCCAAACAGTATCTCCAGATGCAACCATCGATGCAGTATCTACTTCCAGAATGGCCGGCCTACTGTGGTGTACTTTTCCTGCTTCAGCAGCAGATCTCACAGTAGCTGAAAGATGTACATGCGACCTCCCGCTAGGAGAAATACCAACTTCAAGCAAGTTTTCAGCCTCATCAGGGGAGCAAGGATAGAATAGAGATGTGGGAATATTGTCAGTTGGAAGGTCCAGCTCAATTTCTAGGCTATGTCCATAGGTGGCCCTGATTACGTTACCTCTAACCTCGTATCGTCCCTTTGGATCGGTCTCCGAAATAGCTCTAAAATGATGAGGTCTCAACCAGTGATACCTTCGTTCATTCGACTTCTTAAACTGTCTAATAATATCCTTAATGTCTATCCATCCATTGATATCCATCTCCAAATCAAACTTTTCAGGGGCATGTCTAAGGGCTAAGGCCAATCTTCTAGCCAGCGAATCCCTTTCATTCCCCCTCATGATGAATTTCCCTTCTGAATTACATGCCGGGCATAGGTCGTCATCCGAGAAATATCCATGTGTACTGCACTCTCTTATCATATTATCAGTCGTGCCACTTGAAGCCTTCTCATGAACCCCTCGGTCGGCAACGTTCTCGTGATTCCACCGCCAAGTGTTATTTTCCTCCATACTGCCCGGGGCATGTGAGAGCGGTAATTGTTGACTGGATGAGAAGCCCATTCCACCGAGCACACAAGGGAATGCTCTCCGATGTAAGGCCAGATGAATTGCTAAGGCAGGTTACCAAGTCTTTGCTAAGTAGAAATTCCATCGATACCAATGATATTGACGATATTATAGTCGGTTGTGCATATCCTGAGGGTGAACAGGGATACAATATCGGTAGATTATTGACATTCCTGGGTGAAATCCCAGATACTGTCCCGGGAATGACCATTAACAGATTATGCGGCTCATCAATGCAGGCCATACTTGTAGCCGCTTCAAGTATTGAGTCCGGATGGGGGGATTGCTTCCTCTGCGGCGGAATTGAGTCAATGAGTAGGATCAAGAGAAGGGGATTCAATTGGAGTCCTCACCCCACTCTCGAAAACGAATTTCCAGATGCATATATCAACATGGGATTGACCGCCGAAAATGTTGCTGATAGATGGAAAATTTCTCGAGTTTCACAGGAGGAATTCGCTCTCAATTCACACATGAAATCAATCCATGCAAGAGATAATGGATACTTCAAGTCTGAAATTTGTCCAATTATTAATCAAGGCGATTCTATATCTGAAGATGGCTGCATAAGGGAGACGAGCCTAGAGTCGATGTCCAAACTGTCTCCTGTCTTCAGAGAAGAAGGATCAGTCACTGCCGCTACATCCTCCCCTCTAACCGACGGGGCGGTTTGTATGCTGGTTTGTAGTTCAGATTTTGCTGAAAAGAATGGATTAGAGCCCCTAGCAAGAATAGTCACCAGTGCGGTTACTGGATGCTCTCCCGATGTAATGGGAATTGGTCCTATCTCAGCTACGCAAAAATTACTAGAACGCTCTGATTGGAATATTGATGATGTGGATATTTTTGAAATCAATGAAGCATTCTCTTCTCAGAGTATCGCTGTAATTAACGAACTATCTATCGACCAGGAAAAGGTAAACATCGATGGAGGCGCGATCTCAATAGGACACCCTCTCGGAGCATCTGGTGCGAGAATTGTGGGAAAGGCTGCGTCTATTCTTCATAGGACAAATTCACGTAAGGCCATAGCAACCATGTGCATCGGAGGGGGAATGGGTATTTCGATTGCGTTGGAGAGGCCCTAGAGGACAAGATTGCCATCGCATTCCGGACACGCATCACTTTCGTCCAATAGGGACGGTATTACTGCTAAGATACTGGAGCAATGTGGACATATCGCCATAACCTCCTCATCCCCCAATCCAGAGTCATTAATACTACTTCTACCCTCAAACCACGTTCTAAATGACGCACTATTGAGTGGCCTGATTCTTCTTGTCGATGAGATCCCAAGAAGTACATACAACGCTCCCACAACGGCAGAGGGGCCCATGATCATAATCAAGAAACCCTCAAACATGAAGCAAATTCCTAATGATCCAAGAGAAATTGTACAAATGAATATCCCAGGGCTCTTTCGAAGCCGTAGCAACACTGCACCAATGATTGAAATAGGCAAGGATAGGAGGCCAAATATCATTGGAAAGATAAAAAACACTGTTCTATCATATGGCAAACTGACTATTACGAGAAGTTGAACTATTGCAAGTACGACAAGAAGAAAAGACACGTGGCGAGTTACGGAAACCATGCCCCGACTCATATTCTCATACCTGCACGGGAGCGACGCACTCATGAATCACTCGGCAATCGGCAGTCATGGTCGGAGACACTGGCGTCAGCCAACTTAGCAATTCTCTGGCGGGCCGCAGGGTCATACTGGCCGTCACAGGGGGAATTGCGGCCGTGGAATCAATCAAACTGTGCCGAGAGCTAAGGAGACACGGTGCACTAGTATTTCCAATGATGACTAAGGAAGCAACAAAGGTAATCACACCACTCGCTCTTTCGTGGGGCTCGGGTACTGATATCGTCTCTGATTGGGATCCCGATATGTCGCAATTAGATGCCTATGATGGAATCATTGTTGCTCCAGCAACAAGAAATACCATCGCCAAGCACTTGAATGGAATTATCGACTCCCCCGTCATGATGGCACTTTCAGCTGCTAGGGGAAGTAATACTCCCATAATTTTCGTTCCATCTATGCATTCCGATCTTTTTGATGATCCAGTAACAGGCGATATATTATCTCAATTATCCGCTGAAGGGTCACATGTTATTGCAGATCAAGAAACAGAAGGAAAGAGAAAGCAACCAAATCACTTCAGAATAGTAGCAGAATCTAGTCATATCATCAATTCAGAACTCCCTGGTAGAAAGAGAGTGGCCATTACATTGGGTTCTAACCTTGCCCCCATTGATCATGTTCGTAGTATTATCAATTATTCATCAGGGGCGACCGGATGGGCTATCTCAGAATACCTGTACAGAATGGGGCATGACGTTTTTTGCTTAGCTGGCAGAACGAGCTCCTTTCCTAATTTCACCATGCCTAAAGTCAGAAACGCAGAGCACCCAGAAGAAATGTTGGATGAAGCATTGAAAATAGCTTCTTCTTTTTCTCCCGAGGTATGGATTTTCTCTGCGGCGGTACTCGATTATCTTCCAGACCAAGTACAAGTAAAGATTCCGAGCTCAAAAGATGACATTCAGATTAAATTGACCCCCTCTCGAAAGCACATTCCCAGAGTAATCGAGGCAACCGGTGAATGCTACTCTATTGGATTCAAACTAGAAAGTAATGTAGACGTGCAGCAACTACTGGAAAGGGCTTCTTCACAAATCTCTCGATATTCTATGGACGTAGTTTTTGCCAATAGACTGGAGGATCTGAAAAGTTCCAGTACGCCGAGAGCATGGTTGGTCGAGTCTAGTGGAGAAGCTACAGAAATACCAAATCTTATGTCCCTCTGTAATAAAATTGAGTCATTATTGGCGAATTAAGTACCCTATGATACGAATTATTCAAACCATCCCCGCACACGGCGATACATGGGCAACCCAAAGAAGGCTAAGAGAGGAATTCCTCCAAAGTCTGAATTCAACTTATGGTACCCTTCTATTGTAGAGATTGCAGATCTAGTAGACAAAAGGTACCCAATAAAGGGAATGGACGTTTGGAAGCCATATGGCCTGAAGGCGATGTCGCTTATTGACGGCCTTGCTAGAGATCAAATGTCTGCTACCAATCATCATGAACATAGATTCCCTCTACTAGTTCCTGAAAATTTGTTAGATAAGGAGAACAAACTTGTGTCCAGATTGAAGGCCGCTAGAGAGGCGGGTGTTGACCCTTCGGAACTTAGAATGGATGATGAAGACTCTGGCTTCAAGAAGGAGGTATACTGGGTCACACACGGTGGTGAAAATGAACTTGATTCGCCAATGTTTCTCAGGCCAACCTCGGAGACTCCCATGTATACAATGTTCTCTCTATGGGTCAGGAGCCATACGGATCTTCCTTTGAAGACATTCCAGATCGTCAATACATTCCGCTATGAGACCAAACAGACCAGGTCTTTCATTAGAGTTAGAGAAATTCACTTCTTCGAGGCTCATACTGTCCACTCTAACGAGGAAGGCGCAACAGATCAAATTACTGAGGATGCTAATATGGTACAGACTATTCTACATGACCTATGCCTCCCTAATCTAGTTTCTAAGAGGCCCATATGGGATACTTTTCCAGGGGCTTGGTATACAATGGCCGCCGATGTTGTAATGCCTAATGGTAGGACGCTACAGGTGGCTACATACCACCATTATCGCGACCAGTGGGCTAAAGCATTTGATTTGAAGTATGAAGATTCAAATGGCGAAACTAAATTCTGCCATCAGACTACATTTGGCATGTCTGAGAGATTACTAGGTTCTGTAGTTGGCATGCACGGGGATGATCAGGGACTAATCATGCCGCCTGCAATAGCTCCATTCCAAGTAATCCTATTGCCTATAGCGGCACATATCCGTGACGATGTAATGAGTGAGATTTCAACAATTAGAGATAGACTCGGTAAACTAGGAATTAGGTCATATTTGGATGATAGAGATGTCAGACCAGGTGTGAAACATTTTGACTGGGAGATTAAGGGAGCGCCCATTAGGCTGGAACTCGGACCTCGAGATATTGATTCAGGAAACTGTGTCATCACCGAGAGAACCGGTAAGAAGTATGATGCCAACCTAGCAACTCTTGAGGATGCGGTGACCGCCGCGTTGGAGTCAGTTGCCGATGAACTCAGGGCGAGGGCGAGCAACGTATTCTCCAGTCTAGTCTTGGAACTTCCAGATATCATCAATTCGGAAAGTGGCCATGAGTTCTCTTCCCCTCTATCAGATGGCAAAGTATACTCATTTCCCTTCTGCGGAAATGACTCTGATGCCGAGGTTTTGGAGAAACTATCCGGACTCACTATGCTCGGTGAATGTGCTGAAAATTATCGAGAGCCAAGAAATTGTATTATCACTGGAATTCCAACTACAAACAAGCACCATTTGGCTAGAATGTACTAGGCCCTTTTCCTAGCTGAAATCATCATCAGACCTGCGAACATCATTATCAATGCACCATCGATCAAGTCTCCGGTACCGGCCTCTGTCCAAGCATCCTTGCTCTCTAGATCTGAGTATTCAGTCCAGATCAACCTGGTATTATCGGCACAGTGAGTGCTCTGTTGATTATTTTCTGAAAGTTTGGTGATAATCTGTTCCCCAGAGCCATTAGAGTATCCTACAACATCATCATCTTCGTACAATGTCGACAGGTACGAATATGGAGGGTTTTCGATAATCCAATTACGAGAGGTTATCCTAGCAGATTCAGAGGATATCCATGTAGTATTTCCAGTCTCGATAACATTACTAGAGCCATTTTGAGAAACACTCCATTCCAGCCTATACTCCGAATAGTTGTTCAGGCCGTACATGGTCCAGACCACGTAGAGAGTTCCATTTTCGTTAATTTGTGAAGAAGAACCAATTTCTAATTCCTGAATGGGTTCGTCTTCAACACAGGTTGTTATTATCGAACCTAATCCAAGTGATACGTTGTAGGAAGAAATAATTAGGCATAGAAACATGATCAGAGGTATTAATTTCCTCCTTCCCTTTACATTTTTTTTCTGAGTATTTACTATGGTTTCGGGACCATCGAGATTAGGAATTTCAACTCCTCCATTTCCGTTTGGTGCGATAGCTCCAAGCTCTGGTGGAACTACTGGAGGCTCCACTCCCATGTTCTCTAATGCTTCTCTCCCGTAAATTCGTTCTGCCATGTAGTATAGCTCTTCGTCGCCACTGATTTCAGAAGGTTGTATAGAACCGTCTAGGACTCCTTTTATCCTCTCCGAGGCATCCATGTGGAGCGGTCCCATGGATACTTCATGAATGAAACCCTACTCATGCCTAAATTACTAGCAGTTCAGGACATTAGTGACTCGCACGAGCTGACTATGTCCATGTAGGTCATCCCCATGATTTCCATCAGTTCTTGAGGGGTTCCACTCTCGCCGAATCTGTCTGAAACTCCAACCATCCTCAGGGGGACTCCTCCGCTATATGAGATATGCTCAGCAACAGCCGCTCCTAATCCGCCTATGACTGAATGATCTTCCGCCGTTACAATTCCTTTGCATTTACTTGCCAACTCGTCTATCATTCCTGTATCGAGCGGTTTGATCGTATGCATATCTACTACTGTCGCCTCAATACCATTCGAGGACAGATAATCAGCGGCCTTCATTGATTCAGAGACCATCACCCCACATGAAATAATGGCAACATCGTCCCCGTTCCTCAGAATAGAACCCTTCCCTATTCGTAAATTCTTACTAGTTTCTTGATCGTACATTCTTGGAGTCTTATTCCTAGCTGTCCGTGTATATGATGGATTTTCGTGATTGAGTAATTGTACTGTCAGCTCCTCTGCTGAAAGGTCATCGCATGGATGCATCACAGTCATGCCGGGGATTGTTCGATATAGGGCCAAATCTTCTATCGATTGTGCACTGCTACCATCAGTGCCGGTATGTACTCCTCCATGACTACCACACAAATGTACCACTAAACCTGGCCTAGCAACTCCATTCCTGACTTGTTCGAAACCCCTCTCGGTGAATATTGCAAATGTACTCGCGAATGGTATTTTTCCAGATGAAGCCATTCCCGAAGCTACCAAAATCATATTTTGTTCTGCTATACCCAAAGATATTGTCCTATCAGGATAAGCTTCTCTGAAATGGCACGATTTTGTTGATTTTCCAAGATCAGCTTCCAGAACAACTACTCTCGAGTCATCCGACATTCGTAATAGGGCAGATCCATATCCATCGCGAGAAGCACCACCTCCAGACGGTGCACTCATGATAATTCCTCCAATGATATCTCCAACTCTTCATCATTTGGAGCCTTGCCATGAAATGAAGGGTTATTTTCCATGAATGATACTCCCTTTCCTTTTGTTGTATGTGCAACAATGGCGGTAGGCGCACTAATATTAGTCGAAGACCACTCCAATGCAGAAACAATTTCTTCCATTGAATGGCCATCAATTTCCATTACTTCCCAACCAAAAGATGAAAGCTTACTCGCGACATTTCCAACTTCCATCTGCGACTCAACGAAATCGTCATTCTGTATTCTATTCCTGTCGACAATTAAATTCAATCTTCCAGCAGAATGGAAATCAGCGGCCATAGCCGCCTCCCAGAACTGTCCTTCTTGTATCTCACCATCTCCAACCATTACCCAGATGTCCCTATCGCTGGAATCCATTCTCGCCGCTAAAGCACAACCAAGGCCAAAAGATAGCCCCATCCCCAAACTCCCAGCGGAAAAATCAACGCCATCAGTCCACTTCATGTCAACGTGCCCCTGACAAACAGAACCCATTTTTCTGAATGACATCATGTCATCTTCAGAGATGAACCCAAATTCATAGAGTACGGAATAAACCGCAGGACTCGCATGGCCTTTACTCATCACAAATCTATCTCTATCTTCCCAGTCAGGATTTTCGACATCGAAACGTAACTTATTTCCATACAATGCAACCAGAAGGTCAATCGCCGAAAGAGACCCGCCAGGATGACCAGCACCTGCAGAATGAATCATTCTAACAATATGACGTCGGCATTGGCGAGCCAACTCCTGTAACTGAATGGCGTCCATCGATGGAGTACGGGTAACGGAATTCACATGCCTGCTAGAAAATCTAACTAATGATGCTTTCCGGAGGTGTCCTCTACGACGATAGACGAATTCTTATGATGTCGATACCCGACCACCAATCGTTACAATGCCACTCGACGCCACTGCTGTTTCTCATTCGAACTGGAGAAATAGGCTTTCATCGATGGAAATACCTCTGTCGGTTAAATCAAATAATGTTGCTTTAGACTGTCTTAATAGCTTAATCTCAATAGGGCGCCTCACCTTTGAACAGGGAGTAAAATTGATGCATGATCCAAGCCTCAACTCTGTCACTTCATTGGCCGATATGGTGAAGAGGGCTAGATTTAATGACTATGTTTTCTTCAATGAGAACCTTCATGTCAACTCTACAAACGTATGTGTATTAGCTTGTAGATTCTGTGCTTTCAGAAAGGGCCCGAGGCATCCAGATGCCTACTCTTTGAATGTCGATCAATACTTAGAGCGAATCCGGCCATTCTCCTCTAGAATAGATGAAGTTCACACAGTAGGAGGTTTGCACCCTACATGGACCGTCTCTGAGTATTGCGAACTATTCTCAAATCTGAAAAATGAATTTCCGCATATCCACATTAAAGCTCTCACCGCCGTAGAAATAAAGCATCTCTCCAAGAGGTCTTCTCTTTCTATCTCAGATACGCTTTCTAGACTCTCTGAGGCGGGACTCAACTCACTTCCTGGAGGTGGTGCAGAGATTCTTGTCGATAGCGTCAGGGATCGTATCTGTATGGGTAAGGAATCTTCAGATGAGTACCTAGAAATTCATGGTGCCGCACATTCTTTGGGCATCTCAACCAACTGTACAATGTTATTTGGTACGGTTGAATCTGTGGATGATAGAATCACTCATTTATTGAGGCTCAGAGAGCAACAAGATACATCATTCGGATTTCAGTGCTTTGTCCCATATCCGTTCTTGCCTGATAAGTCCAGACTCCCAGAGGCACAGCTCGCCTCTGGCCAAGAAGTAATCCGTATGATTTCAGTATCTAGGCTGATGTTGGATAATATACCTCACATTAAGGCATATAGAATGAATATTGGAGATAAGTTGGCTTCCTATGCCATTAATTGTGGTGCTGATGATGTTGACGGCACCGTTGGACATGAAGAAATAATGCATGAAGCTGGTAGCAAGACAAGCCTCACTACCAGCTCCGAGCAAATGGCCAGAATGATTGTTTCTTCCGGTGCCACTCCCATAAAGAGAAACTCTTCTTATTCTGTATTTGAAATAGTTAATCTTTCAGAACCCAATAGAACTCGTATTCTTCCAGTTATCGTTCCCGAGGTTTCCTAAATGAGTTGGACGGACGTAATTGGCCGGGTATCCTTTTCTAATTGTGACCCTATTTTCGATGGGATAGATCCCAAATGGACCATACTATCAGCTCCTCCTGCATGGCTAACTGGTCACATAATGAGGAGAGACTGTATCGCGGCACCAATTCCCTCTGCTGATTATGCGTCCAACAGTGGGGAGCTATTGTTACTTCCAGATATTGGCATTGTTAGTAATGGAAAGGTCGGATCAGTACTGTTATTTGGAAATCGTCCCATAGAAAATATGAGGGACATCGCATTACCTACAGACTCATCAACCTCTAAGGTATTACTAAGTTGGATAGTCAAGAACCGTGGCTTGGACCCTAAATTTATTGAGACCGGACCGGACATTAATTCCATGTTGGAAAAATGTGATGGAGCCCTTCTTATCGGCGATAGAGCAATTTTAGCTTCTATTACCCATCCAGAGCTTGTTAAAATGGATCTGGGCGCTGAATGGACTAGAGTTACCGGGCTCCCAATGGTGTTTGGCGTATTTGTAGCTAGAAGAGACTCTCCCAAGGGCGTCTTAATACATGCACATTCTGAAATGATAAAGCAAGTTGAACTATTTGAAAATGACCAAACATGGCGAGCTTCTGTAATTACCCGAACTGCTGAAAAACTTGGTTTTCCAGAAGATAGGGTATCAGATTACTTTAGGTCCGAAGTTAGAAATAGAATGTCTCAAGATGATATCGATGGGCTCTTGCTATTCTTAGAAGAAGCCTGCGGTATGCTTGAGCCCCCAGTCTGGCTCAACCCCTACTCAGTATAATTCAGCTTTTTACTAGATACCCATTCGAGAAGATCTAGGGCGACTTCACACGATTCTGCAACAACAATATCTTTGTCATCCTTGAACCTCTCTAGAACTCCCAAGGCTTTCCTATCTCCTATCGCTCCAAGCGCCTCTGCGGCTTCGTGCCTTACCATCACATCCTCTTCATGGTCTTCCAACCTGTCTATCAAGTAAGGTACAGCGGCAGAATCTTGCATCTGCCCCATGACATATGCTATTTCATGCTTCAACAATGCAGACGATGATGAAAAGGCGGCCGCTAGAGCTTCAACTGAGTCACTGCCTCCAATATTTCTTAGTGCGAACAACGCCCTCATTCTCTGAAACATTTTCTCCTCTTCGTCACATATGGTGGCTCTAAGTTCTGGAACATTAATGATTGGACTTGGAGGTGCCGGATCAACAGAATCAAACTCACTAACTTCGGGCCTCTTTTCTTCCATCTCATTCACCAGATCCAACAAAAACAATGGAGTCTACGTCCAAATCAGATCTAACCATGCCAATCCCTTGGCCTTCCCTAAGGAACAATCGAATCGCCTCTCTCCCGTCGTCACCATAATCTAGAGTTCTGTTGTTTACATACATCCCTACAAACTCTTCATTGGTATCGTCATCTATTCCCCTGCCCCATTTTTTAGCAAATTTTAATGCATCTTTTGGATTCAAAAGTGAGTGTTCTATGCTATTTTTCACATCTTCTGTGATTTTCTCACATAGCTCAATTCCAAGATCTTTCCTTACCACATTCCCACCCAAGGGCAATGGTAAACCAGTCTTTTGATTCCACCAAATTCCTAGGTCTAGTACGAGATTAACCCCTTCATCTTTCCATGTCAGTTGACCTTCATGAATTATTACCCCGACATCATAATCGCCCCTTTTTACCGATGGCATAATTTCATCAAATGGGACAACACGATATTCAACATCTCCCAAGGCCAATCTTAGGGATAGGTATGCGCTTGTTCCAACTCCGGGTATGGCGAAAACTTTGTTCTTTGCTTCCTCAATAGTCATATCTTCTCTGGAAATTATCATCGGCCCATACCCTTCTCCCATAGAAGCGCCACAATTCATCAAGTGATAATTATCAGAAATGTCGGGAAATGAGTGTATACTGACCGCGGAAACCTCATAATCCCCATTCATAGCATGCTGGTTTAGAGTCTCAATATCAAGTAGAACGTGTTCGTATCTCCTATTGCCAGTATCTATTGCACCTGTTGTCATGGCATGAAACATGAATGCATCATCTGGGTCCGGGGAATGTCCAACCTTGTACAGGGTCTCATCGCTCATGTGTTGCCGCGTGCAATCCGATTCAAAATTCCTCCGTGTCAAAACTCTCTGTAGTAAGAGTGAATAATCGCCACCTTTACGCGCAATCATGCCTGATCCGAATAAGCTATCCATAGCCACTGGCCAACTCGGTCCAATTTGTTCAGTAACTGGAAAGCCAATCACATTTGCAGAGGCTATAGTAGTAGATGACAAATATGTCTGCTATGAGGCATATGTCGAATTAATTGGCCAGGGCTCAGCCACCGATTCTCGTGAAGTTCCCTCCAAGCTGCCTTTGGAATGATGGGCACCTTCTTGAATAACAGTCTCCCCTAGACAACGTGGCCGTTGGTTGGAGTAGGTACGCACTAAGATTCGGGGACTACTATCGTTCCTTATCTACTAGTGATTTATGGACGCCACCGAGACTTCGTTCTAGAGAATGGATGTTCATTCCATGGGGTTCTAAGCCTCCAGATAGGCACCGAGCATTACCAACTAAAGATGACTTACTTAGGTATCTGCAAACAAGATCTCCCCATTCATGCTTCCACAGTACAGCATATTACAATGACCCCAGTCATAGAAAGATGATGGAGAAGGGCTGGTTAGGTGCAGATTTAATATTTGATTTGGACGGGGACCATCTACCTGGTGTTTCCGATAATGATTTTCCAGGCATGATGGAGAAAATTCAGGAACAGGCATGGAGTCTATGGTCAGACTTCCTGGAGCCGGAGTTTGGGTTTGATGAGAAGTATGTGCAAACAACATTCTCCGGCCACAGGGGCTTCCATATCCATGTTAGAGACCCATCTCTAATGCACCTAGACTCAAATGCTAGAAGGGAGCTAGTGAATTATATCACAGGCGTCGGAATAGATGTCCAATCCGTAATGTCCGGTCCAAATATTGGGTGGTCTGAGAGAATTGACTTAGGGTTCGATAAAGTAGTGAACTCCCTTGAAAAGATATCAACCGGAGAAAACTCCACTGAGTCAATAACCGAGTTACATTCAAGTTTGAAGTCTAGAAACTTTTCATGTTCCAAGGATCAAATTAAGAAATTAGCATCCGAATCAATCACCGGAGGCAGAATCGATAGATTGAGAGAGGACAATGCCAGACCTGTTTTTACAACCAAGAGGCTCAATGAGGCTTTTTGGGAATTGGTCAAGGGAGCCCCACTGGCCGTTGGAGAGACTGATGAAAATGTTACAGTAGATATCAAGAGAGTAATCAGATGGGTCGGGAGCCTCCATGGCAAATCTGGATTGAGAGTTACAGAGTTCCCCCTTTCTAGATTGGAGCCCGGAAGAAGCAACTCATTCGATGCGATGTCTGAGTCCTCTGTTTTCAGCACTCAGAATAGTTGTAAAGTTGAATTAATTGTAGATGATGTGACCACTAGAATATCGGGACAGGAGGTTTCCGGTTCTTCTGGAGACTTCTTCGAGGTTCACGAATCTATGGCAACTTTCTTGGGGCTCAAAGGTTGGGCAATCATGCACTAATGCGGGCACATAGGCATACTTAATCACAGAATGTTGAATAGTGTAGAGTCCCGGAAATCAACTGAGACGAGTATGCCGGACGATGATGAATCCTTGGTAGGGCCCAATGGAATGCCCCTGCCTCCGCCACCTCCAGGGATTAATTTGCCCTCTCCGCCCCCTCTGCCTCCGCCACCTCCGCCTCCTCCCTCATCTGCCGACAACGCCCATTCTGATAATGCCGTAAACGATGCAGATACAACTTCCGATGATGAATTAATGAATGACTTCCATTCTCATTGGGAGAAGAGGAAAACCGAGGGCGACGCTACCTCCGTAGAGAGTAGGGATAGCATGTATGGCCATATCGATAGAATCTCATCTGACCAGGTAGGCTCTCTGATGGACAGGTTTTCAGATAGATTTGGCTCGGAGTTGGATAGGGAAATTATTGTACTTAGAAAGAAACAACAGCAAGATCTTCTTTCAATAAAGCCAACTGTGGAGCTAATTTCTGGTCCTGAAGACGAATTCGAAGATGAAGCAGAAGATGATATTGATCTCGAGGCTAATCTTGATGATATATTCCCAAGGTTCTTTGATATTGTGAATAATCTTCTTGGAGACATGGATGAGGATTTCATAGACTCATTTGTTTCATCAGATGACTTCCCACTCTTCCAGACTGTTGGTGAGGATCCCAGTAATTGCGATGATGACACAAAAGCAGAATTCTTCTCTATGATTAACAGGGTCTTGGGGGAGCTTCCCGAGGAAAAGATTGGAGATTTCGTGGCTTCGCCAGGATTTGCAATCTATCAAGAGATGGGCGAGATTTATTCATAGATTAGATATATTGAGGTGCGAATATGGGGCTATTAGAAAAGGCAGGAAAAATTTCAGACGAAGACAAGAAAGAAGAAGTGGTTACTAAACCAGCTCCAGTCAATGCTGAACCGGCCCCCGTAGTCGCTAAATCAAGCCGTGCGAAAAAGAAACAAGCTAAATCGCCAAAGAAGAAGCAGCCAAAGAATAAGGAGCCAAAAAAGCCAAGATCCCCTAGGCAGAAAAGACCCAAGGCAGAACCTAAAGTCATACCTGAGGGATATGAGGAAGTGGGCGGTGCAAGAGCCTCTCTCAGGTTGTTCATAGACTTCGCAGTCAACTTTGGTATTATCATAGCAATATTCGTCGCCTTCGCTCTTATTGAGATTCCTACAACACTGTTCCTCTCTGTGGCACTACTTCTCTCCGCCTTCAATTTGTTAGTAATGCCCATCAGGTTCAAACGCTCTATGGGTAACGTGATTTCGCGTACACAATTCATTAACTCAAGAGGAGATAACGCCACTTTCATCTATCACTCTCTCAAGAACACTACTATAGCATCATATTTCATATTCCTTCTCGGCGTATTTTTCGGAATCTCCATGCTTGGAGACAGTTCCGGTATCGAAGGAGGCGATTTTATGAATGTCTTCATTGCAATATGTCTCTCATCTATACTAATTCCCCTGTTTGACTATATTTTTAGGAGGACCAGGGCGGATTCTCTTGGCCTCTGGGAAGTTGCATTTGGAGGTATATGGCTAGTCAAGTCTAGCTCAACTGCAGATGGCGATTCCAAATCACGGTTCATGCAAAGGCTAGAGTCAATGGCAGAATATGCAGAGTCGCGCGTAGATCTTGACGATGACTCAGATGATAGTTAGGGAATTACCTAACTCTTGAGCCAGAGTCTATATCTCCTTTAGTAGTAATAATTGATACATTCCCTTCTCCATCATCCGCGGCTAGTAGCATTCCCTCAGACATTACTCCTCTGAGTTTTCTCGGCTCCAAGTTAGCTACAAATACGACGTTCATACCTTCCAAATCTGTAGGATCGTAGTACTCTTTGAGCCCTGCACACACTGTCCTGGTAGAATCAGCCCCATCTTGGATAGTCACTACGTACAGTTTGTCAGCGTTTGGGTGTTCTTCAACAGATATTACCTTCCCTGTCTTCATCTCAACCTTCATGAAATCATCATAATCTATGTAATCAACTCCTTCTTCGGAATTCTCGACGGGGTCATCATTAATATCATTGGCTAGAGACATTTCATAAGATAATATTTCATCAATGTCTAGCCTAGAGAATAATGGCTCTGGTTTTTTCCCGTTCCACATAAGTTCCCCTGAGTAATCCATCGAATCATCCCATAGTTGAATATCCAAATCACTATTCTCACCGAGCATTTCCCATAGTCTCTCAGATTGAAATGGCATAAACGGCCTCATACATATTGCTAGAGTTCTACAGAGCCTCCACGATAGGGAGAGGCCAGAAAGTGAGTCAGACTTTTCTTGCGAATCTTCAGAATTTAGATACTTCCAGGGAGCGCACCTCTGCAGCAGTTGGTTGCCAATCTGTGCAATCGACATTAATGATCTCAATGCCTCCTTGAACCTCTGTCTTTCCATTGAATTCATAGCTGACTGAACTAAGTCATTACACTGCGAGATAATTTCATAGTGACTCCCCATCTCATCATAATCCGATAGTGGATTTCCCTTTCCATGGGCCAATCTGTGAGTCAGAGTCATTACTCTATGGACGAAGTTTCCATAGGTACCAATGAGCTCATTATTCACCCTATCGACGAATTCTTCCCACCTGAAGTCAGTATCATGAGTTTCTGGCATATTTATGGATAAGTAATATCTTAGGCAATCAGCATCATATCTCTCCAAAAAAGATGGTAACCAAACAGCATGTTTCCTGCTCTTACTAAATTGGCCGCCTTGTAACATAAGATATTCGTTGGAAGAAACATTAGATCCGAGTACTAAATCACCTTCTGTCGTGTTATGAGTAATTACTTTTCCACTTTCTGATGCATTAATTCCCATTATCAGCGCTGGCCAAATAATTGTGTGAAATGGGATATTGTCCTTGCCCATGAAGTAGATATGCTTTGGAGATCTTCCTTCATCATCCATTCTCCACCAGTTTTCCCACGCCGCTTCTCCATCTGGGTGATTGTTACTAGTTGCATACCTCTCTGACCAGATCCTTGCACAGGTGTAGTAACCCTGAACAGCTTCAAACCACACATAAACTCTCTTAGAAGTCCATTCAGGACCTTTCAGAGGAATATCAATCCCCCACTCTATATCCCTGGTTACAGCCCGTGCTCTGAGGCCCATGTTTAGCCAGTTCTTTGTCATAGATCGAACATTAGGCTTCCACACTCCCCGTCTGCTGGATGCATGCTCTTCAAGACTCTCTTGAAACATATCTAACTTGAAGAAGAAATGATCTGTATCCCTGACCTCAATGGATGCCCCTGGGTCTAATTTAGATATGGGATTTAGTAATTCATGAGCCTCATATGTCGAACCACATTCGTCACATTGGTCTCCTCTTGCCTCATCTTTGCCACAGACCGGACAAGTACCTTCGACGTATCTATCTGGCAGAAATCTAATCTTATCTCCTGCAATCGAGCAGTATTGCTTCATAGTCTGCCTCTTGAGAAGTTGGGAGTCCAGTAATTTTGTGAAGACCTCACTAACCAGTTCTTTGTGTCTTTGATCGGATGTCCTATTGTATAGTGCCCCACCATACTCTACGCCCCTCGAATCAATGTTCTGTGGCCATGCACAACCAAGCTCACTTAGAGATTTTAATGCCATCTCGTGGTATTTGTCTACTACTTCTTGCGGTGTTACGCCCTGCTGTTCGGCTGTAATTGTAATAGGAGTGCCATGCTCGTCAGATCCACTACACATCAATACCCTGCGCCCCCTTGCTCTCTCATACCTATATTGTATATCTGCAGGAAGACAATTACCAGCGACATGACCTAGGTGTAAAGGCGCATTAACATACGGCCAAGCCATGAAAATTGTGACATATTCCGGCTCCGGCACATAGTGAGCGGTCAGTCACCTATTTATGTCGCAATCGGTCGTAAGGCAATCAGGAGCAGTCATTCGTGTCGGGTACATGTTTAATTTTCGCTCAAAACTGAGGAAAGATAGTTGGTAGACTACACGCTAATAATAGCCTATTCTGGACTAGCCCTAGGGGCATCCTTCTTGTGCAGTATTCTAGAAGCTGTGTTGCTTTCCACTAGCCATGGCCACATAGCCGCTCTGAAAGATACACATCCAAAGGTTAGTGATTTGTGGTCACAATGGAAAGACGATCCCGAAAGGCCCCTAACAGCGATATTGACTCTCAACACCATAGCCCATACCGTTGGAGCATTAGGCGTAGGGGCAGAAGTACAAACCCAATTCGGAGGGGGAACAATTGTACACGTCGCCGCGGCAGTGTTAACATTAGCAATTCTATTATTGAGTGAAATTCTGCCTAAGACCATCGGCGCATTATATTGGAGAAAGCTCACCATTCCATCGGCCAGAATTTTGAAGGCCATGATGTTCGCACTCTGGATAATTGTCAAGCCTATCGAGGTCACTAGGTCCCTACTTCCTGCAGTCGAGACCGAGACAGTTACTAGAAACGAGCTATCGGTATTGGCCGACATTGCTGAGGAAACGGATGTCATAGAGGAAGATGAAGAGGCCGTAATACAGAATCTGTTGAAACTCAGAGAAATCATGGTCAGCGATATAATGACTCCAAGAGTTGTCGTGACATCAGTGTCAGTAAACGACACTGTTTCAGATGTATTGGAGAGGATTCCAATAATGGTACACGGAAGAATGCCCGTCACTGGTGGAAATATCGATGATGTTACAGGAGTTGTTCTTAGGAGCGAAATACTTCGAAGAGCCGCTGTAGATGACTATGAAAAGATGATGTCTGAAATTTCCATGCCCGTTGATGTATGCAATCATAATGATTCAGTGGATAGAGCATTGGACATTCTCTTAGAGACGAAATCTCAGATTCTAATCGTCAAGGATGAGTTCGGCGGTACTGAGGGACTAGTAACCATGGAAGATGTCATTGAAACCTTGCTAGGCGTAGAAATCGTGGATGAATCTGATCAGGTGGCTATTGACGAGGGCTCACATCACGAAGATATGAGAGAGTTGGCTAAACAAAGAATCGAAGAAAGCGAATAGTGGAATCACTCGGGCTTATCGAAGAATTCCCACTGTACTTCAGCTAGCTCTTCATTTGTCGTCGCTCCAGAATAGGCTTCTAGTGGCAACTTATTCAATTCAAGAAAAGCAGGCCCATATGGGAGACAAGATAAAATCCTCTCAGCCTGCTCTTTCCTACCAAGAATATAGAGTGATGATGCGAAGGCTTCCGCGGTTGAAAGCCTTCCCGGCTTACCCCATGATATTGGATTAGCCGCTAGGAGTACTGGTAATGTTCTCCCTTCCAGTCTTGTATGCCTAGAAATAGAGTCCAAAGACTCGTCAAGCCTCTTCCACGAGCAGTCCAGTGCAACTATTGCCCCTCCTCTGGATATTGATTTCATATCATCCGGGCCCATCAGAATACCGCTAGATGGATCGAGAAGAAAACCTCTCTTTGGTGCGGCACGTGTATTTTTATGAAGTATGGCATGTCCATGCTTCGACAGTCTCCTGGCACTACATTTCTTAGGGTCATCCTGATCAAGATGTATGACATGTAATGGAACATTATGGAGATCAATTTTTTCCGAGGAACTCATCTAGTGCATCTCCTATAGTCATATTTCTACTGCTGGCTGATTTGATAGCTCTCTCAGGATCAGAATTTGCTTCTTCGAACAAGGAAATATCTAGGGCCTTTGCCAACTTCTCCAGAACATTATCCGCTGGTTGTACACCGGCCTCGGCCTTTTGTATGTCGTTAAGTCTTAAGTTCAGCCTCTTGGCTAGTTCACGGGCGCTCCATCCCTTAGTCTCCCTTGCCCTCTTTATCCTGATATGAAAATCAGTAGCTATTTCTTTCTCCATTTTACCAATATTTTTTGTATATACCTTAGATTTATGTGCAACGGGTCTAATTTCAGTTTTTACGGGTATCCTTCTTTCCAAGACAGTCAGATTGTTTGATTCGATACATCTCGTACAACATCTCAATTTTGCTCCTGAAATCTCTGAGAGAAATGTTGTAACCCTATCAGTTCCACACATCTCACAAGTTGCCATGCTCATCCCAACTAGTACCCGAACATATGGGTTGGGGTTATTTGAAATGAAATACCCCTTTCGCGCGACATGGCCACAGGTTCGGACGCTCACCGCAAGGAGGAGTCTTCAAACATATCTTCCGTTTCAAATCTCCAATCTGAAATAAAGGGACTTACTGAGACTGCTCAGCAACTACTCACCGACAAATTACTTCTGGAGAATGAGATAACTCAGGTAAAGAAGCGCGCTAATCGTCTCGAGGAAGAGATTCGAAACCTCAGAACGCCACCTATGGTAATTGGACACATACAAGACCTGACCGATGAGGGGGCGATTGTACGAAGCTCCAACGGCACGGTTTTCTTAGTATCCGTCAATCCCCGAATCGACTCTTCTCTCCTCATCCCAGGTTCAAGAGTCGCGTTGAACCAGGATAATCTTTCTGTGATTGAGGTTTTATCTGATTCTTGGGATCCGCTAGTTGTAACATCCGAGATTATTGAGAAGCCAACCGTGACTTTCGATGACGTTGGAGGGTTAGAAGAACAGATTGTTCAAATCCGTGAAGCTGTAGAACTGTCATTTACCAATCGCGACGACTTCGAGAGGTTTTCTATCGATCCTCCTAAGGGTGTCCTATTAACAGGGCCGCCAGGAACTGGGAAGACTATGCTGGCCAAAGCTGTGGCAAATTCCACTAATGCAGTTTTCTTAGGGCTGGTTGCTTCTGAATTAGCTCAGAAATATATCGGTGAAGGAGGGAGATTAGTAAGGGAGATATTTGATCTCGCTAGAAAAAAGGCTCCCGCTATTGTCTTTATTGACGAACTCGATGCCATCGGTTCTAAGAGACTTGACAGTGCGACCTCCGGAGATAGAGAAGTCCAAAGAACTCTGATGCAATTGCTTTCTGAATTGGATGGTTTTGCTCCACTAGAGGATGTAAAAATTATTGCCGCCACTAATAGGCCTGAGCTTCTCGATAATGCATTATTGAGGCCAGGTAGATTTGATAGAATTGTAGAAATCCCCCTCCCCGATGAAGATGGCAGACTTTCCATTCTCAAGGTCCACACCAAGAATACCCCAATTTCAAGTAGTATAAAATTAGATGAAATAGCTTCGAAAACTGAAGGTTTTAGTGGCGCTGAAATAAAATCTTTAGTCGTCGAAGCAGGAGTTAGTGCTATCTCTAAAGGTCATAAAAAGATTACAAAATCTGATTTTCTAGATTCATTGGATAAGCTGACGCGAAATAACGAGAAAGGAAGGAATGACAACTCTTCCGGACTATACGACTGATGAGTAATCCTAATCTCTTAATCTCCATGCGAGGGCATGGGCGAACCGCTGATTGAGTGCGTCCCCAACTTCAGTGAAGGCAGGAATAAAGACATCATCGATGCAATAATAAACTCAATTACGCAAGTAGATGGAGTTAGTTTACTCGACGTTGATATGGGGGCCGACTTTAATCGAACTGTAGTTACAATGGTAGGTAAACCCGAAGCAGTCCTCAAGGCGGCGATCAAATCTACTGGGGTGGCATTGGATCTAATTGATATGACTAAGCACTCCGGAGAACATGCTAGAATGGGAGCTGTTGATGTTGTCCCATTTATACCACTAAGTAACTCCTCAATGGATGACTGTGTTTCTCTTTCGGAACGTTATGCAAAGTCCGTGTCCGATAAATTCGGGATTCCAATATATCTTTACGCAGAATCAGCAAGAAAGGAAAGTCGAGTCAAGCTCCCAGATATCAGGAAAGGCGAGTATGAAGGTCTTAAACAGAAATTGTCCAAACCTGAGTGGAAACCTGATTTTGGTCCTTCAGATTTCATTCCTCGTTCGGGCGTTACCGCAACAGGCGCTAGACAGGTTCTGATCGCATTCAATGTTAACTTAAACACAAATGACAAATCACTGGCAAATATCATTGCAGGAAAAATCCGTACTAGTGGAGTCATTATGAGGGATGAAAATGGTAATAAAATCGTGGATTCAAGAGGAAACATACTCAGGAAATCTGGAAAATTCAAAGCCTTACAAGCCGCCGGTTGGATGTATGATGACGACACAGCACAAGTTTCTATGAATTTACTAGACCATACGACTACAGGACTTCATGATGTTTTTGATGCTATCAGACTCGAGGCCAATAAATTAGAACTAGAAGTAACCTCGAGCGAATTAGTCGGATTGGTCCCCATGCAGGCGATGATTCAAGCAGGCAATCATTATTCTCCCAATTCCGAGGAGTCAAATGAAAACAAAATTTTACAACATGCAGTAGACGGTCTATGTTTAGATGGCTTACAGGATTTTGATGTCAGCGCCTCAGTCATAGAATTAGCAGTACGGAGGAATGAACATTGAATGATGGTTATATCGATGTTTTATCAAAAATATCCTCATCATCACCAACACCTGGAGGTGGCTCAGTAGCGGCTATGACATTAGCTCATGCTCATTCTCTAGCACTGATGGTATCTAGGTTGACCCTGGGAAACGATAAGTGGGCATCCGGACACACATCTGCTTCAGAAGTTATCGAGTCATCTATCGTCGGCCTCGATTATTCCTTAACTTTGGCCGACGAAGATGCTTCGGCTTTCGATTTGGTCATAGACTCATACAGACTCCCTCGGCAAAACGATGACCAGAAATTAATCAGATCAGAGTCAATCGCTTCCTCAACTATCAATGCCGCCATTGTCCCACTAAAAATTATGAGGGCGTCATCAAACCTTTTAGAATCCATAATGAAACTTTCTAGTACCGGCAACTCAAATGCTTTAACCGATCTTCTCGGCTCATGCTATCTATGTCACACATCTTCCAGAATAGCATCATTAAACGTCAAGATAAATCTAGACTCATTGAATGATAGTTCAGAAAAGAGAAACATCTCACAAGAAATGGAAACTCTTCTTACTCATTCCGCAGAAAAATCTTCTTTGATAGAGTCCATTATTCGGGAGAGGCTAAAATGGGATTGACATTCAAACAGCATCTATTAAATGGCATTCCAAGTGAACTGCCCTCCCTAAAACCGTTAGATGATACCGTACCCCATGCCCCCACAAGGCCGCAAGTACTTAGCGAGTCTGAGAAGAAACTAGCAATACAAAACTCACTCAGATACTTTCCTGCGAAGTGGCACAGCACCCTAGCTCCTGAGTTCTTACAAGAGCTAGAAGAGCTTGGACATATCTACATGCACAGGTTCAGGCCAGACTACGATATCTTTGCAAGACCTATCCATGAATATCCATGTAATTGCCTCTCCGCGGCTTCTGTAATGCTAATGATTCAGAATAATTTAGATCCATCGATAGCTCAATTTCCCCATGAGCTGATCACATATGGCGGGAATGGGTCCGTATTCCAAAACTGGGCTCAGTATCTTATTGCTATGGAACTACTTTCAAAGATGAATGAAAGCCAGACACTTGTAGTTAATTCAGGACATCCACTGGGACTTTTCCCCTCTAATTCAGACTCTCCAAGGGTTGTTATATCCAATGGTTTGGTAATACCTAATTACTCCTCTCAATCAGATTATGAAAGAATGAATGCATTAGGAGTGACACAATTCGGACAAATGACTGCAGGCTCATACATGTACATCGGGCCACAAGGTATTGTCCATGGAACTACAATCACACTACTAAACGCGGCGAGAAAATACCTCGAAATTAACAATGAATCAAATCTATCTGGTATTCTTTTCATCACATCAGGCCTGGGCGGAATGTCTGGCGCCCAAGCAAAGGCCGCAGTCATTGCTGGAGCTGTCTGTATAATAGCAGAAGTGGACTCTCACGCAGCTGTTAAGAGGCATCAACAGGGATGGTTGTCGGAACTACATTACGATTTACATAGCGTTATTTTACGAGCTCGTGAAGCTGTTAACAACGGTGAAGCTGTTTCCATAGGATACGTCGGAAATATTGTAGATTTACTGGAGGCACTAATTGAAAATAATATCACTCCAGATCTTGGTAGCGATCAGACGAGCCTACACAATCCATGGCTTGGAGGGTATACTCCCTCGGGATTAACATACGACGAGGCAAAGAGATTACTATCCAATAATCCCGAGAATTTCAAGACTCATGTAAAGGAATCTCTCAGAAAACATGCAGATATGATAAATATCCTTTCATCTAGAGGAATGAAGTTCTGGGATTATGGCAACGCGTTCCTATTAGAGGCAAGTAGGTCCGGAGCCGATATCATAGACAATGAAGGACAATTCAAGTATCCTTCTTACGTTGAAGATATAATGGGCCCTATGTGTTTCGATTATGGCTTTGGCCCATTCAGATGGGTGTGTACCTCAGGCTCTCAAAAAGATCTAGATACATCCGACTCAATCGCCCACAATGTACTTTCTGAGCTCCATTCGCAAGCTCCAGAAAGAATTAGACAGCAATATTCCGATAACCTCAGGTGGATTGAAGAAGCTTCAAAAAATGACTTGGTTGTAGGTAGTAAAGCTAGAATTCTGTATGCGGATTCTACAGGAAGAAAGTCAATCGCACTAGCATTCAACGATGCTATCAGAAATGGAGATATTTCTGCACCAATCGTCCTCGGTAGGGATCATCATGATGTCAGTGGTACGGACAGTCCATACAGAGAGACTGCCAACATTAGGGACGGATCGATGTTCACAGCAGATATGGCGGTTCAGAACTTCGTCGGTGACTCATTTAGAGGGGCTACTTGGGTCAGTCTCCACAACGGCGGGGGAGTTGGTTGGGGTGAGGTAATTAATGGAGGATTCGGACTGTTCATTGATGGTTCTGAGAAATCAAGTAAGGCTATCGAATCAATGATACCATGGGATGTTGAAAATGGAGTTGCTAGAAGATCATGGGCTAGGAATGATGAGGCAATGTGGACAATTAACAGGGCTATGGATAACGATCCTAATCTACTTGTTACAATGCCAAATATTGTGGATAATAAACTATTGAGTGATCTTTTTGATTCTCGATGAGTCTATTTGCTATCGCCCTTACCGGATTCCATGAGAGAGCTAGTGATTGACGGCAACGCACTTAAGATTCGTGACGTCATAGACACTGGCTTGGGACTAACTAAAGTTGTCCTATCACAGTCAGCCAGAGAAAAAATGATTATATCTAGAGAAGCAATCATCGAGTTACTCAATGATGGGACTGTTACTTATGGCATTAATACCGGTTTTGGGGCGTTGTCTTCTGTTTCTATAGAACCCGACAAACTGGAACAGCTTCAAGCCAATCTAATTAGAAGTCATGCCTGTGGCATAGGGGATCCGATGGAAAATTCTCATACACTAATGATGATGCTAATTAGGGCTAATACGCTTTGTAGGGGTAATTCAGGGGCACGCCCCATCTTAGTCGATACACTGATTTCAATGATCAATAATGGAGTATGCCCAGTAATACCAAGAATAGGCTCACTTGGGGCATCAGGTGATTTGGCTCCCCTTTCTCACTTGGCACTGGGAATGATGGGAGAGGGAAATTGCAATATTAGAATTGGCATGAATAATTGGGAAACCACTTCTTCTGATTTAGCCCTAAAGAGACACGGAATCGTACCTGTAGTTCCCGCCGCCAAAGAAGGTCTTTCACTCATCAATGGCACTAGTCAGATGTGTGCATTTATGTGCGAAGCCTTGTACAATCTAGATATACTTTGTTTTGCTTCTGATGCGTCCGCGGCATGTACTGTTGAAGCCATCAGAGGATCGCACAAACCCTTCGATCAAAGGATACACTTGTCTAGGCCACACCCCGGGCAAAATACCTCCGCAGCAAGGATATCGTCGTTACTAAGTAACTCTGAAATCAAGCTGTCACATGCTGATTGTAACAGAGTTCAGGATGCTTACTCAATAAGATGCTCGCCACAGGTTCACGGGCCTGTTATTGACATGCTTAGAGAATCTAGAAGAATTCTGGAGATAGAGATAAACAGCTCCACGGACAACCCACTGGTTTTCATAGAAGGTGATAAAATTGAAGTTATTTCAGGAGGTAATTTTCATGGACAATACATAGCTTTGAGCAGTGACTCAATATCCATAGCATGTCATGAACTAGCCAGTATTTCCGAGAGAAGAATAAATCAGATTTTGGATCCAAAATGGAGTGGTCACAGTGCCTTCCTAGCTAATGATGAAGGTCTCGAAAGTGGCCTTATGATAATCCAGTATTCTTCGGCCGCAGTTCTAGCTGAGCTACATCTTCTTTCAAACTCAGCGACCACTTCAAACACTCCAGTTAGCATGGGCAAAGAAGACCACGCATCAATGGGTGCAACCGGTGCCCATAGGACCATGATCGCAACAAGATTACTGGCCAATGTAATCTCAAATGAGATCATCTGCGCTTCCGAAGCCCTGCGCAGAATCGAAGAAAAGCCTGGCGACGGGGTCTCTAGAGTTTTGGAATGGTCTAGAAGCATTGTTATGCCTCTAGAGGGCGATAGAGCATTATCTGATGATACTAAGAATTTAACCAAATCATTGCTAAATGGAGACCTAACTAGGATATTCATGTGATCTTATGCAAGAAAAATTACATCTTTCCCAACATCCAGGCCTCGACCCCCCCTCTTTCGATGCCAATATAACGCAAATTATTGATGATGGTATTTTTCTCGATAGAACATTTTGCTATCCAAGAGGAGGAGGTCAGCCAGGAGATAGAGGCACAATATCCGGCGGAGGTAATATTTCTAAGATGGCCGAAGTCAAACCTGGAGAGAAAATCCTACATCCATTAGAAAATCCAGATTGCTTCAGTGAAGGTGCCAAAATAATTTGTCATATAGATCCATTATGGAGGAATAGGAACACGATGATGCACACCGCACAACACGTTTTTTCTGCCATTGCTAATGACATGTATAAAGCCGAAACAGTAGGAAATCAGATTAGTGAACGTAACACTAGAATTGATTTGTGGTTCCCAGATAGGGGTGTCTTCGATGCTGAAGAAATATCGTCGCAAGTCAATGATATACTCAATTCAGGTGCCAATGTCCTAATTCATGAATGGTCAAGAGATAAAATTCTAAGTCATGAGAATATGAGACATACAAATTTCATGGATAGAATACCCTCTTCGATAAATATGCTCAGAGTAGTAGAAATTGAAGATATAGACCTATGCCCTTGCGGGGGGACTCATGTTGGCAATATCTCTCAAATACCCAGTATCACGATCGAGAATGTTAAGTCAAAAGGCTCAGGAAAACTTAGAATTACATACTCTTGAAATATAACAGTGGTAGTTTTCAAGTTACTGGTGGGCTCGGCAGGAATTGAACCTGCGATCTTCGCCATG
>CETY01012938.1_pt1 | contig 59106 bp, 52 predicted proteins | sample 361551 | NCBI WGS metagenome assembly CETY01 (sample SAMEA2623135, study PRJEB7988) | marine metagenome | biome: marine biome (ENVO:00000447); feature: deep chlorophyll maximum layer (ENVO:xxxxxxxx); material: "saline water (ENVO:00002010), including plankton (ENVO:xxxxxxxx)" | depth 45 m | reverse complement strand
ATTGCTGGTATGGAACTCCTAGGTGGAGAAACTGCAGAGCATTTCAGAGCAAGTGATTATGACCTTGCTGGTTTCTGCACTGGTGTTGTAGAGAAAAACGCTACTATTGACGGTAGTAATATTAGAGCAGGTGATGTAGTCATTGGTATTGAGAGTAGTGGACTTCATAGTAATGGATATACACTGATCAATGATATGTTGTCTAGACATAATATTTTTTATAAAGAGATGCCTGAGTTGTTGACACCAACTACCATCTACTCTGATCTAATCCAACAACTATTAGATGAAGTTCCTATCTTAGGTATGGCACATATTACAGGCGGAGGACTACCTGAGAACCTTCCTAGATGCCTCCCAAAAGGTCTTACTGTTGATGTTGATTACTCTGCTTGGGAGAGACCAGAACTCTTCAATAAGATCCAACAGGCAGGGGACATTGCTGAAGATGAGATGCGTAATGTATTCAATCTTGGGATTGGATTCTGTATAATTGTACCCGAAGAAGTAGTAACATTGTCTCAAGAAATTATTGCAGATCTACCACATGGTATGAAATCTTGGGTTATTGGAGAAGTTAAATGACAGAGAGAAAGAAAAGAATTTCCAAACCAAAGGTAACACCCAAACCTAAAACTCCTGCTAAACCAAAGGCAACAACTAAAAAACCAAAGGTAACAACTAAAAAACCAAAGGCAACAACTAAACCTAAAACTCCTGCCAAACCAAAAACACCTGCTAAACCAAAAACAACTAGTAAACCTAAAACTCCTGCCAAACCAAAAACACCTGCTAAACCAAAAGCAGTAGAAAAATATACTAAAAAACAAGAACTTATTGACTCTGGTTTTGTTGGCAATGATAACTCATCATTTCATGAAACATTTCCCATCAAGTTTGTACATAAGCAAAAAAATATAAAGGAAATGAAAGTTTGCTACTTTCAATGTGAAGAACATATGCAAAAATATATCAAACGGTATAGTCTGAGAAAAAATGCATATAAAATTAGTAAAACACCAAAAAATTGGAGATAACAAGGAGAGGAACAATGAGTCAATTTAATCCAGCAGAAATAGTGCTACAAAGCACTGCTAAAATGTTTGAATATGAAAAGTTATCACGTCAAATTGAAGAATGTGATGATATTGACATGCTTAGAGACATGGCAAGATGCTGGATTAAATTGTATATGAAACAGCAAGAAACTATGAGAACTATTGGATTAACTCCAACGGATGATGATCGTTAAAATGTTACCATGAACAAATTATGGGAAATATGGAAGTATTCAATAGGGAGTTTCTCCGATGATAAAACAAAACCATATGATAACTACGTGGCTGGCATACGTACTATTATATTCATTTCTTATATGGTTACTAATTGTTTTATTGTTAGCGGAGTAATTCGTCATTGGGACAATAATGTGCCAGATCAAAAATCGCACATTACGAACCCCAGTTAGGAAGTTATTTGATATACTACTAATATAGAAACTGATTCAAATGCTTTCTGACAACATTTATGATTTTGTAATTGAAACAGCAAAATCATCACCATCAAAAAAGAAAGTAGGTGCAGTTTTGTTGAGCAAGAATAAAGTCGTTGTTTCAGCAACTAATCTTGAAACAAAATCACATCCACTTCAAGCAAGATTTGCAGAGAGAGTTGGTCTTCATGAAAAGATCTTTCTTCATGCTGAAATTGCTGCCCTTGTCAAATGCAAGGAAGAGTGTGATACAATTGTTGTTGCAAGAGTTAATCCTCAAAACAAACTCAGAATGGCAAAACCATGTCCAATTTGTACTCTTGCATTAGAAGAGGCAGGGATACATAAAGTTTATTATACTACAGATAATGGATTTCTCTATGAATATCAAAATAGGTGACACAGTTGAATATGTTGGATGTATCAAAGAACAAGTCTTATGGGGTAACAATGATTGGCCTCCATGTACTGTGGGAAAATTTTACACTGTAAAAGATGTTAAAGTTCATTCGCAACATACAAAAATACAATTAAAGGGGATAGTGGGCAAATTTAATTCAGTTTGTTTTAAAGTTGTTGATCGTATGTTTTGTGACTCTAATGATGAATCTGAAATTTGTAAAAACCATTGGAACAATTTTTGGGAGCAAGATTATGGTGAAGAATAAAAAATTATCGTTCAAGGTTAAGTATTCTTATGATTTTTACAAAGAAATCATAGATTGTTACAATTATGAGATCAAAAACAACACGATCTATGGAAACATCATAACCAACTGACCCTTGACACCAGGATCAATCCACACTAAACTAAAAAGGTAATTTACACAAACCAATGACTCAAAAGTTTCTCTACGTCGTTAATCACTTTATTCCGTTCCCCAGATCTGAATATGGCGGTGTCTGGAATGTTGTTGCCGAAAGTGATAATGAATGTTTTGATTTAATTGCTGATGCAGATCAAGGAATGAATGATGACTCTTATGGTCGTCTTCGTGAGAATGTTATGAAAGCGCCAACATATGCACTTGCAGAGAATATTGAGTCTAAAATTGTAGAACAATTCACCACCTGATCATGTTTAAAGAAAAAACCTCAATCGAAGTCGAAAGTTATCTTTGCGAAAGAATGATTCATTTATTGGATCTTGGTCTTATAGAAGAGTCTGATTCTTTACGTAAAGAATTTCATTTGGATGATTCGGAGTTATTTGAATAAATACTCAAAAGATCATAAGATTTAATGAAATCTTTTAAACATTTTAAGGAAGATTCAGACTCTAATGATAAAGAGTCTGAATCAGTTTCTAAATTAATATCAAGAAAAGAACTTGCAAAGCAAAGATCTTTAGACAACTTAGAAAAGTTTAAAGAACGTTCCTCAGAGAAAAATAAAGATACTGAATCTGAAGTAGACGCAGCAGCAGAGAAGCGATCCAATGATGCTGAAGCAGCGAACGAAAAAAAAGCACGTCATATAGAAAAAAGCAAACAACAAAGACAAGAATTAGGCAGTGCTGCGTATAAACTTGTAAAAAAAGGAGTTAAGCGCACACTGGGTAAAAAATGACCAACTCTTTTCAAAATTTTAATGACCGAAGTGATGTAACTGGTCGAAGTAAACGAGGTGGAATTAAAAGAAAAGGAAGTTTCCTCACACGTCAGAGAGAAAAGTTAAGGCAACAGAGTGAAGAACCAACTTTAACAAGAATGGAAACTCTTTTGAGTAATCTTGCAGTCAACATGGATTCAAGATACTACATGAATGAGTTGATTGAAGTTTTGTCTAAAGAAGATTTAATTCACATACCAGAAATTAAAAGTTACCCAGTTCCAGGAGAAACTTATACCTTCATCTATGAAGCAAGAACACCTGGACTTCTCTATGATTATCATCCAGTCACCACAGTATTAGATTTTATTGAGAATGGATTCATTGGGTACAATATGCACCTGGGTTCAGTTAGAAGATACCGTGCTGATGATGGTAGAATAAAAAGTAGATTTTATCGAATCTATGATGATGAAATTGAAAACGTTTTGCAAGTTCCGTCTGAATTTTTGCGGATTTCCTACGGGTGAATATGAATATAATGTAAAGAAATTTGTGTTTTTGTTGATTTCCTGATAAAATACTAACAGTTAAACATTCTACTATGACTCTTCCGAAAGAAAAGAAAATTTGCCCAGAAGAGATCAATTCTATTGAAAAAGCAATCAAGGATTCTGGTATCAGAGCAGTTCATCCAGATAAAATGGAAGATTACGCAGAACATCTTGTACGAAAATTGAAAGAACCTGAGGATAATAAACCAGATTAAAAACTGTCACACTGACCCTTTACAAAACCTGTGAAGGGTTTTATATTTGTGATGAATTGAGGAAATCATGACCACCACACAAAAACTTCTTTTCGTTGGATCATTTCTATGGTTGATGAACTGGGGTGTACGTATTTCCCAAAAGGTAATCGATTATGCTCTTTCTTGATATTAGCGGCCACAAGGCACCTAAAAGGCGCTGTAAGGACGCTGTTATGTGGTTTATGGCAAAATATATGCCTAGGCATAAAATAGACATTGAAGTACATCATCGAGGACTTTTGCGGGAAGGAGTATATGGATGGTGTAGTGTAACTGATAATGATCATCGACCCAGATGTTTCTTGATTGAAATTCATAATAGACTTGATATTGAACAATACTTACGAGTTTTGTTTCATGAATTAGTCCATGTTCATCAACATGTCAAAGGTGATTTAAGAGACAAAGGTTCACTACGTCTTTGGAAAGGTGTAGACTACTCTGAGAGTGATTACCAAGATCAACCATGGGAAATTGAAGCACATCGTACCGAAAAAGTTCTTTTTGAACACTATTTTACATCAAAATTATAAATTCTAAATATTTTCTTTGAATATAAGAATTATGTGCATCTTACACAAAACCGAATACTTATCTGTCCCCTACCCCCATCAAGTATGACCTACGAACAAAGCTCTATGTTTTACCAACTCCACCGAGAACTTGAGACTCTCAGGTTTGAAATGGATAAAAAAGATGAGACGATTAAACATCTAAGGGAAATCATAGACAAAATGGAAAAGTATCAAAAGGGACTTATAGACAAAAAATAAACTGTCCACACCACCTTGACTGATCGTGATTTGGTCTGTATACTGACTAAGTAATCAATCTTGCAGATCTGATGACGATACACCGCAACCTAATTATTGCCAGAGTTATTGGTAGTTTTCTAGTAGTTTCGGCGTATTTTGTTATCCTTCATGTTAATGTCACTACTGGAGTGATCATGAACTTTATTGCAGATATGATTTCAATCCCATACTTCATTAAAAACAAGTCTTGGGATGTTGTAATCATGTTAGTGTTTCTTCTAACAATTTCTTCCACAAAATTAATTTCATCATGATTGACTCTGATCTCCTCATGCGTTACGAAAACGGAGAACTTTCTGAAGAAGAATTTTTGGATCTCTTTCAACAAATTTTCGACACCAGAGCATATCAGTGGTTGCAAGGTCATTATGGACGCACACTGTCCATGCTTGCTCAACAAGGTTTAATTGATCTCAAGTGATGAACCAGTTGGTAAAGTGTCCACTATCCTCCTACAGGGTATCAAAACCATGTATTCTATAGGAGTCAAAGGAACCCCACCATGAAACCTTATCCACTTGGCATCGATAACCCAATCCTAGTCAAAGCAGTTTGGGGTTCCACTAAGTGGGCACTCTATTGGAAAGATGACTTCACTAAGATTGCAACTTTCCCAAATCAATTCGTTGCTTACGAAGTACGTCGTTCAATTATTGATTCTCTCTGATGAAAAGCACAACTCAAACGTATCTTGTTCGACTCTACGATGAGTTCACAATGATGCAAACAACTCGCACTCTGCCCACCAAACCAACATCACAGAAAGGTATCAAAGCACAGAATAAGCGAGTGCTTAAGTGGGCACAGGAAACTTATCCCAATCAGATTCGTTATGAGGTTGAAGCATTAAACAGTTAAAATCATTCTTGTAAACCAATGTCATTCATCATGAGAGATCCATTTAAAGATCTTATTGCAGAGATGTCAAATGATCCAATGTTCATCGCACAATGTGAAGCGAACAATCGTCAATGGGATGAGGAAGCATCTGCTGAACTTGGCATGACAGTTGAAGAACTTCACAAGCATCTAAAATTGGTCTAATGCAACTCACTACATTCGTCACTACTATTGACTTTTTTCCCGAAGCATTTATTGCTGAGGAGTCTGGCACTGTTATCAAACGTTTCATGAAGCGTGTTACTTTCAATAAGAGTGGTCTCAAGAGTTATAGTGTTGTCACTGCTTCTACAGCACATAAGGAGTGGTCTGATCGCATTTCTAACGGTGCCAAGGTTACTGGTTACAATGTAGAAAAGATGCCTTCTTAAACCAGTTCAGGAAGTGGCACACCACCACTTCCACATCATTGATTTTAGATTATAGTAAGTTCATCAAAGCAATTCTTCTCATGACCACCACTACATTCGCTGAATACGCAGAATCTGCTGAAGCACGAAAGCAGATTGAGGAGGCAGTTCTTGCACATACACTAGCATTGTGTGAAGCACTGCGTCAGAACTACCTTGATTACAGTATCAGGATGCACAAATTGAACATCGGTGCTGATGGTGATTCTACTGGTTATCATGCTGAATGTATTGATAAACTTGAGAAAGGTATTTCAGAGTATGATTTTGTGATTGACACTGGTCGTAAGTATCACAAGGTTATAATGGTGAATAATCAACGTAGTACTCATGCATTTGTTGATAAAAGGACTGGTGAAGTATATAAAGCAGCATCATGGAAATCACCTGCCAAAGGTGTTCGTTTTGATCTAAGATTGATTGAGCAACGTGAATGGTTATTTAAAAATGCAGATTGGGCAGGAGGTTATCTTTATGCAAGATAATCGTTGGATACCAGTATCAATGTTTCTGGGAGTGATATTTGTCACTCTCAGTGTGATAGTTGCAGGTTATATTCATGGTAACATGGATGTAACCAAAGTATATCATTTCATCAAAGGTTAATTATGCCACGTTTCACTGCACAAGTCTGGGTTAAAGATGATCATCCTTATGATGCGGAGATCAATGCTCAAAATGTATTTCAAGCAAGAAGGAACATTGCACGACGTGAAGGTGTCGATGAAAAAGATGTTCAGAGAGTATTTTTAGTCCGAGAGGATAATGATGATCAATCAAATTCATCATCTGGTGGTAGTATAGATATTGGTAGTTGGGGAGGAATTGCAGTTGCTGCGGTTGTTCTCTTTTTATTGATTGAATTCACTCCTTGGATTTTGATGTTTGGTATGGGTGCAACTGGTGCATGGTTTGGTGAAAAGATCACTGGACAAAGTATTGAAGAATATGCTGATTCTGATGATGATAAAGGACATGGTGCCATTTCAGTTGTGCTTATATTAAGTTTACTTCTTGGTGGTATTGGATTTGTGAAAGGGAATGAAATCAAACAATCAATCAACAACGATACAACAACTGAGGTACAGGAATGAATTTCTACAAGAATGAAGAAGGTGATGTGATCTTTGCAATGACAGAGAAAGTCTTTGCTGATCGTGTCAAAAATGTAAAAGAAGAAGATCGTAGTCAGTATACGAATATTGATGAAGCACTTGGTATTTGGGAATGCTTAGACTTTGCAAACTTCTTTGATACCATCTATTCCGAATTTGGAAAAGGAACATATCAAATCAATGTCACAACACATCAAGAGATTGTTGTTGATAGTAAGTATATGAATGAAGATTTCCTTGTTGCTGTTGAAGGATCATGTGAATTAAAATTAGAGGAAGAGAATTTTTATTTGACAACAATTACTGATGTGAAACCATATGTATTTTTACGTCAACAGGAAGTTTATTTAACATTAGATGAATGGCGTGATAGAGTGAATAATAATGGTGATTTAGATGGTGATGTAAGAGAAACGATTTATATGTTAATTGATGGTGTAAATCAAAGTGTAAGAAAGGATTATATTGAAAAGAATATTATTCATCATATGCCAGTATGGGATAAGGTTAGTGCTATGAAATTAAAATGAAACAACAGTTAAATCATATTGAAGTATATCAAGATGCACTTACGAGTGCTGATTGTAAGGAAGTAATTAAAAGATTTGATGATAATGAAGGACGCTTGGCACCTTCATTTGAACCATTATATTATCAATTACCATTGAATATGATGGAAGATAACATCTTATCTGAACCTGTAAAGCAAAGAATCACACAGTATGCTCAAAAGCATAATTTTTTAATTCATACACCAGTTAAATGGGCAATTGATAAAGATGCTAATTTACAACATTATAAACCAGGAATGGCGTATAATGGAGAACATATGGAAACTGGTTATGATGAAGTCAGTTCAAGAAGAATGTTAGCATGGATGATTTATCTTAACACTGTAAGAGATGGTGGTGGTACAAGATGGTTACAACAAAAGGTTTATGCAAATGCAACTGAAGGAATGATGATTGTATGGCCTGCTGGTTGGACACATTCACATATGGGTATTGTATCAAATACTGAACACAAGTATATTGTAACTGGATGGTGTAGTTTTATTCCACAATGGATGCCTAATAGTAAGAAAGCACCTCCAAAAGGATTTAAGTGAATCATATTCAACAATACCCACATGCGTTCAGTCAAGAACAATGTGAGTATTATATTGAAAAGTATAAGAAGGATTCTAATAAAGATAATTGGACGGGGTTTTATACTGGTATTACAATTGATGAGATAATTCCAATTGAAGATCAAATTAAACATTATGAAGATCTATTCCCACAATTAAAATTAATTCATCATCACCAATTTCAATATAAGAATATACAACATTATAAACCTAATCAATGTTATTCTATACCTCACATTGAACATCAATATGATTTGGAAGATATGTCAAGATATCGTGTTCTTGTATGGATGATTAACCTTAATACTGTAACAGATCAAGGAGGAACTTATTTCCCAGAACAGAATACAATGATTCAACCAATACAAGGTAATCTTAGTATATGGCCTGCTAAGTTTCCATATGTTCATCATGGTGTTAACTCACCTACACAACATAAGTTTATTCTTACTGGTTGGAATGTGTTATCTGATGTATTGTCTTCTTTAAACCATAACGGTTAATATATTCAGTTAATGAGTGTTCAATCATAGTATGATAAAAGTCATATTCATTCGGAACTGGTACACCTTTCTCTAAACATGCACGATGTACTAATTTAATATAATCAGATATATCAGGAGAGAGTATTAAACTATCATTATCAATTATATTCTTATTACTATCATATACACGCTTAGGTGTCCATTCTAAGTTATCAATATGATTATTATCATGATCATCATTCTTATGTCTAACTCCCCAACTATCAGTAGGGTTAGGTATGAATGCTTCTGCAACTAATCTATGAATATAAAGAATCTTTCTTTTCTTCTCTGTATCATATAACTGTATTGCTCTATACTCACCAGGACAATATGTCCAGTATGGTTTTAATACCCTGGGTGTTCTACCCTTATGAGATACAACATAACCATCGGAATCTATCTCATATTCAGAGAATAGTTCCAGTCCTTTGATGTCACTTAGTTTCTTTCTCACCTCAAAAATACCCCTTTGAAAACCTTATAAATAGACTTCATTTTTTATTATGTAGGAGAATCATAACATTAAAAACATTTTAAGGTTTTTTTATGGTTTTATGTTCTTGATGGACAATTAGTTTTTCTTATTATTATCTTCTATTTCTTTCTCAATCCTTATAATTCTTTCTATTTCTTTCCTGATTCTTTCTTAATTCTTATGAATCTTTTTGTGAATCTTATGGGTGATCTTAGACGTTTTATTATAACACGACCATAAGTTTTTGTCAAGGGACCCGAAATATTTTCCCATAAGGTCTCTTTATCAATCAAAACCATAAGCACTCAGGGGTTGACAGAATCACTCTCATGCCTTATAGTTCTTATGTGGGGTTGCTAAGAATCTCGTCGAGACAACAGCATGGTCTCATGAGGTTCTTTTTTTCTAGTCGAGATCACACACTTATTCACATAAGAATCTAGTCGAGATATGTGAGTATTCACATATTTTATAGTATCATGTCTATATAAGATTATATGCATATCGAGACACATCGAGATCTGTCATACTCACATGTTGACAGGTCATCGATATTGGTCTATATTAACCTTAAGTTCATCGCAAAGGGTTCTCATGCCAGCTTATCTTCTCGGTCAAAAGCAAAAGTATCGCATCACTCTAGAACTAGAAGTACTAGAAGACTTCGACCCACATCAGATTGATTGGGAGAAGACTCTAGACATTCAGGGTGCCGAGAAGATAAACGCATACGTAGAGAACCTATCGTGTCCAGATCGTTGGTAATCTTATGACCCCGAGAGGGGTCTTTTTTTATGTCCTGAAATAATAACAATAAGGTTGACACATATGCATTATATGATTATAATAGGTTTGTCCGCTTTGATAAGGACTTTATGAACTCTGATCAATTCTACAAACTCTGGGAGAAGTTTTCCTGGAGTAATATTCTTAATGACTTACCAGAAGATCTTGAAAAGTATTGTGAAGAACAAGAGATTACAATTGATTACTTTATTGAGGAATTCATGTGATGAGTGATAAAGAACACGAAGAACTCATGTGCCACTGCGATAAGTGGTCTCAGATCTACAACGATCTCCTTTCGCTGGATACGATGGAGGAGTTCCACCCATTCTTCGAGGATGAACTCAGGTCAGTCAAAGTGTTTGATATTTGACTTGACAAACCTCTACCGATCCCCTATATTTGTGAAGTACTCAAGCGAGTGTGGCGGAATCGGTAGACGCACCAGACTTAAAATCTGTTGGGAGTAATCCCGTGGGAGTTCAAGTCTCCCCACTCGCACCTTAATCTTTTTTTCCTATCATGGGCACTCGTTCTCGTATCGGACTTGCAGTTGGTTCAGATCAGATCATTAGTGTTTATTGTCACTACGACGGTTACATTCGTAACAATGGTCGCATTCTTTGTGCTAAGTACACAACCAAAGAACAGGTTCAAGAGTTAATCGATGGTGGTGGAATGTCCTGTCTTGAATCAAGACATACATGGGATTCTAAACCACTCAAACGTCGTGTGATTCGTGCAGATGGAGAAACTGAATTAATCTACATGGAGCACCCTGATGGTTCCTGGATAATGGATCTTGAGAAAGAAATTCCTGGCCCTATGTACTACACCGAACGTGGTGAAGAAATAGAGGTTTGTATGTCTACTTTCGATGAGTTTCTCTCTGACGATTGTGGTGAGGAATGGTGTTATCTTTTCACCCCAGATCATGGTTGGCAGTGTTGGAAACTTGGTTGGGGTGAGACTAACACTGTGGAATATGATTTCAATACAGAAGAACCTTTGAAGGTACTTGAACCAGTTTGAGAACTGTCACAGAGGTACTTGTATTCTCCTACAGTGCCTCTATATTAAGTTCATGGGGAAAGACCTCAATCACTCAATCCTTTCAATCTCATGGATGAATTTGAACTCTTTTCAATTGCAGACTTAGTTGATGAAATGAATGAAGGATTAGATCCTTTTGAAGAATCACCTAAGTCTGATGATGAAACTTTGGAAGCATTTCTTAATTCTAAATGGGACTTCTGATTATGAATGAATCTGAACTCGAAACTCTTAAAGAGAATTACACTCACATGATCATCGATGGGATGGACATGGATACTCTCATCACATTTGCTTTTGATAGTATCATGGAAAACATCGAAACATGGAATGAGGAAGAAGTAAAAGCAGAAATTGTTGATCTTTATGGTGAGGAGACACTTAAAGATCTGTCACCAGATTCTTCCATCAAGGTATCTTATTCTGATACAATGAAACCAGCATCCTGAATCAATGAACTACACTCTCAAACAACTCCAAGACAGAGTATCAAGTATGATCAAAGAACAGGGTGAAGATGCCCATTGTGCCGCATGGATCTATACTAAAGAAGATTGTATGATTCGCGATGAAGGTGATGATGAACCGGTGTATCTTCCTGAAGAAATAACTCCTGAACTGGCAGAACGTATCTTCAATGATGTTGGGAACATTGATTACATCTACACTGTAATTCAAGATTGTGTGGATGAGGTCACGGAAGAGCAACTCATGTTACAACATCAACTTGCAACCAGTTGAAAAAGTGTCTAGTCGAGATTGACACTCACGGAAATCTAGACTAGATTATCGACATAGGAACGGCAGCGCCTTAAAGACTCCACTAGAAAACCTTATCGAGATTCACACTATGTTCGCTGATTTCACTTCATCCGCAATCGAGAGTATCACCAACAGCACCGATGGTAATGTTGATGTAACTTTCGCAGGTGGACGCAAGTACACCTATGGTGTTTCAGACGTTGAAAAGTTCGTTACAATGTTTAACGAAGCAACCTCTAAGGGTCAGTTCATCAATCGTGCCCTGCGCGAGGACATGCTGACTACCGTCACTGTCGCTGCCTGATGAACACACGGGTGTGTATGGTGCTCACACAGCGTACACACCCACATAACTTACACACACGCATTATCACAAATGCCTACACACACTCTGATATCATTGTTAAGAAAAGGATCAAATGGTAAAGAGATCATACAGATCCTTGATGCCATAATCGAAACTACCGAACATGATACAGTAAAGGGAGAATAAAAATAATAATATAAAAATTAAGTTTGTTAATTATTGTCAAGGGTTATTGGGGGAGATCTGGGAGGGTCTCCCCTTTTTTTTGGGTATCATGCCTGAGGTCATTTTGAGACACCTTGTGGACGCTTTTAGCAGTGGCACAAAGGTGGTTGCGTAGGTTGGATCTGACCGGCATACTATGTTCATCGCCACCACACCTCCCATGCTGAACTTTTCCAAAGGAAACGCCAAACTTGGCAAAAAAACTTTGATCTTTAATCTACCGGCAGGGAAGACTTGCCCTGGTGCTAGGTTCTGTAAATCGTCCGCAGTTTATGAAAGCGGGAAGCGTAAGATCTTGGATGGTAAGGAAACAATCTTCCGATGCTTTGCAGCATCATCAGAGGTTCAATATGATGCAGTATTTGAGAACCGTAAGAACAATATGGACATAATTGTTTCTGCTTTGAAGATCAGTCAGGAAGAATGTGCCAAAGTTATTGAATACGCTATCAATTATCATCGTACAAAAAACACTAAACTTGTGAGAATTCATGAAAGTGGTGACTTCTTCTCCAGTCTTTATTTGGAAGCATGGTTGATAGTAGCAAAGAACAATCCTGATCTTAAGTTCTATTGCTATAGTAAATCTTTGCCATTCTTTCTTACTAATGAATTGGATGCAGAACTTATTGATATGCCAGAAAACTTTTACATGACTGCATCTTATGGCGGACAATGGGATCATCTAATTGATAGAAACTATTTCCCAAGATATTCTAAAGTCTTCAAATATGAAGAGGAGGCTATTAGTGAGGGACTGGAAGTTGATCATGATGATTCACATTGTTTCGGTGATAATCCCTTTGCTTTGTTAGTTCATGGCACACAACCTAAGGGATCTGACTGGGGTGCTGCGATCCGTGATCGTCGCAAGTCGAAACAGTTTGCAGGTTACAGTAAGTAAAGTTTGTGGGGGGGATTGACCGATCCCCCCATTCTGTGCTTATAATAGGATCAGTTCAAACCAATCACCATGGATCCCTGGACAACTGATCAGCAGATTGAAGAACTCCTTCCCCCTGAGGATTACACTATCATCAGCGGGAAGACAAATGAAGAACTGGCACAACTGCTAGGAGTGGATGTTGCAGAACTGCTCTCCATCCTGTAGGATACGTTTATTCAAACCAATCACACCCTGAACATGTTTACTTCCATCACACAGCGCAACCGATTCGGAGCAACCTATCAGAATGCCATCTTATCGGTTCTCCCCATGGACAATGGCAGACCCGGACATGAGCAGGATGGTTTGCGTCCAACTGATATTAATGAATCCTTAGGAATGCCTAAGGAAGCACGTACAACCGTTTCAATCCTACTTAAGGAGATGGCACGGACTGGATTGGTAAAGCGTCACGAATTGGGAGCACGGTGGGTAGAATACACTCGCTTGGCACCACTGCGGAAACGTGAGAGAATCGCACGATTGATCTGGGGATGATATAATCCCCAGAAATCTAGACTAGATTATATCACACAAATCTAGTCTAGATATTTTGTGGGGGGGATTGACCGATTAAATCACACATATACATCTAGTTTAAATCACACAATAGTATATCACATATAATAGTATCATTTTAATAAGAATAGTTGTAGACAGGTTGGGTGTCGAACATTTTCGTCAACAAGGATACCTCTCCTCTCTTTATGTTTCACATAGTCTATCACACCTGATATGGTGTATAGACACCTTGTGGACGCTTCTGGAGGTGGCACAGCGCCATTATGTTCTAGATGTGTGTGCGCGTTATGTTTCATTTTAATTTTGAAATCTTTCGATGATTGATAATATTTTTTCTTTTGTATTTTTTCTCTTATTATTATTTTTTCTTTCTTCCAGTTGTTTATATTTTTCCTCTGTATCTTTCCCCTTATTGTTATTCTTTCTTCCCTTATATTCTTATTACCGTACTGTTCCGATTTGTCAACTGTCAGTGTGACACTTTTTAGATTGGAACCTCCATAACAGTTTTTGATGAATTGTCGAGTTTTTGTCACATAAATTCGTGTGTTGGTTTCAGGATTGATACAGGTTTGAGGGGTTGCCATTAGCAGGATCTGAGTCAGGATGTGGGGGAACCGATCCACCACCCATGAATAAGTTTTTGATCATTGGAGATTCTGCGGGATGTGCTGTTGTTTGTGTGAACCCACATAGTGTAAATGTTCATAAAGCGATCCGTGGATTGCAAGGGGTTCTGTGCTCTGTGAAAAATGCTCCTTCAGAATTCCTTCACAATATACCACAGCAGTCTCGGCAACTGTCGAATTCTCATGAGACTGCACTAGGTTCTGTGCCAGTTATTGAACTGGTCTGGTTCGGTGATTGATTTCACCCGATCCCTTATGATCCGGAAGTTCACACCACAGACACCATGATTTTCCTTGTTTTTTATCAGTCACCCTATGGTGATTGTGAATGGAGAACTCAAGAATTCTCTACTTTAGAAGAAGCTGAAAGGATGAAAACTTTCTACCTTTCTTGTGGTTCTCCCGCTAAAGTTCAATCCGTAGAACTTACTTATTCTTAAATCATGAAAAATTCACTTCCATTTTTAGCAGGCATTTTTGCCACCTGTGCAACATTTCTTCCTGCTCACATCGTAATGAATAATGAAGCAAAGTTGCGATGTTTAGAAAGCGGTGGATCACATAAAATCGTTTTTGGGAGAACATTTTTAGGTGATACCTATATGTGTATTCATCCTGGAAACATTTCCGCTCCGGTTGTATCCTACCGTTAAATCTTTAGGGTTGATCGTTTTCTGTAGTGTTCTGTTGCCAGTGTTCTGTGGTGGATCCCTAGCAGAACACTACCCAAAGCGATCACCTTATGGTATGATCCAATTGTTCAACACCACAGAACAGCATGACACGTTCACTCACTCAACACACCTCCATGCCATCCTACGATTATTGGAATGAGAGGATGCGGGCAGGAGATGAGACCCTATGGAAACACCTCCACGCCATGGAACTAGGTTGGGAGGGGGGATTCTCACAGCGTATGTTCGCAGCACTTGAAAAGGCAGATCTAAACAACAGGATCCGACTCTATCAAGCGTTTCCTGAACTCTATAATCCAAAGGGTATCGGGTATTAACTTATGTCACGGAAGGGTTCACACCCTTCCATTTTTTATGGTATGATCCGGTTGTTCAACACCACAGGACAATGAACAACACCGAACACCGTCCATGGTCTGAGGATCTCTCCCCTGCTGATCAAGCAGCGGAATTGTTTAGATCTCGCATCGGTGGCACCCCCTCGCCCTTCTCAGTCGTCCCCGAACAGTATCGTGACCGTTTCACTCCTGCTGATTGGGATCGATTCACAAGGGATCGTGCGGACGCTTATATGTCGTTCGCATGGTGTGTGACACCTGAACAGTGGCTAGCGGGTGAGAGGATCGGATACATCCGATGGGTCTGCACTAAAGCAGACAACCTGTAAACCGTCTGGGGACACTACAACAGGTGTCCCCTTACTGTTCGTTCGGGCACATATGACAGTTGTTTAAGCGTCCCCTCCGTGCCCCGTAGGGGCGTACCGGCCCCCCCTTCCTAAAAACGGTAGGATCCCTTAATCTATAAGGTCTTGCTTTTGACCTTTAGATATCAATAAAAATAAAAAAAATCCCGGTAGTAAAAATGCCACTTAGAAATGCTTCACGTAAAAAAAATCCCCGAATAAAAAAATCTCTCCGAGAACCTTATTGGAATTTTTGGCGTGTAGTATTTGCTGGTTGGTTTATACGGTATCCTTCCACGGTATTCCGTATCACTTGTGTTTCATTGGGAATTATGATAGTGTGGATACATAGTATATTGACATCATAATCATAAATGGAAACCAAGATTTATCACATATATGTAAAAAAACAATGCATATATTCAAATTTAACTGAGGACTCATTTAAGAAAACATGGAAAGAATTGAATAACATGGTAGGAATAATAAAGACTGATTATGATACTGAGGACTTATCGTATGAGGAACTAGTAATCAATAAAGAGGAAATAGCAAATTCCTCCTATTGACAAAAAATAAATATTGATATAGAATTGACATTGAGGTATTAATTTCTTATGGCCAAAGGATTCACTGTTAAGACCGTTCCACCAAAGAAGAAAGCGGAAGAAGCACCAGAGTGGGACTATGCAAAGATCAAAGAACGGATGCGTGGTAAGAGTATTGTATTCTGCCTACCTGGTAGAGGATGCTCTTACACATTTTTAAAATCGTTTGTACAATTATCATTTGATATGGTACAAAACGGGATGAATATTCAGATCAGTCAAGATTATTCATCTATGGTTAATTTTGCACGTTGTAAAGTATTAGGTGCAAATGTATTAAGAGGACCTAAGCAAGTACCATGGGATGGTCGTTTACAGTATGATTATCAGTTATGGATTGATAGTGACATTGTGTTTAACACTGATAAGTTTTGGCAACTATGTGATCTAGCAGTTCCTGAGGAAGGAGAAGAGAGAGGAATCACTGCTGGATGGTATGCTACTGAGGATGGACGTACTACAAGTGTTGCTCATTGGTTAGAGGAGGATGATTTCCGCAGTAATGGTGGAGTCATGAATCATGAGACTGTAGATAGCATTCAGAAGCGTCGGAAACCCTTTACAGTAGACTATACAGGTTTTGGGTGGGTAATGATTAAGAATGGAGTATTTGAGAATCTCGAATATCCTTGGTTTGCACCTAAGATGCAAGTCTTTGAATCTGGTGAAGTACAAGACATGTGTGGAGAGGATGTTTCATTCTGTTTAGATGCAAAGGATGCAGGATATGAGATCTGGTGTGATCCTCGTATTCGTGTAGGACATGAGAAGACTCGAATCATCTGATGAGTAAATTTAGACTTCTCTACAAGGATGAAGAACTATTCACAGACTTGTCATACGACGAAGTATCTGATATCATTGAAGAGATAGCGAGTCGTTATTATGACGGTGAGTTAATTGATCCCACTAAAATACAACTTGAGGAAATTAATTATGGCAATTAAGAAATCAGCACTCGGCACAGTGTTTTTAGAACCAACTCCTAAGAACACTCGACAAGGATCAGGGAAGCATACTAAGTATGCTGCAAGTTCACGAAACGGAAAGCGCAAGCGTTATCGTGGTCAAGGTCGTTGATCTTTCAGAGACTCATAAAGAGTCTCTTTTTTTATCTTATAAAATAGTGTGTTGCCCGGAACCGGAATCTCTATGGCATGTTTAATCGTTAATTTACCCTCTGAAGAAGTATGGGTAAGAAAAGAATATCTAACAGATCATCAAAGTGGTCATGGTGAATTTGTAAAAGGCGTTTGGGTATCAGCAAAAAGCATACCTGGGCGAGCATTTTATTTTGAGACATATTTACCAGAATATGCCGCAATGTATGACAAATTACCAATCAGCGCGTTCCTCTCAGAACCAAAGACACCAGATCCTGATATGACTTTACCAAATCTTCAATTTTGGAATTGTATGGACTATGGTGTTGTATCAATTCACAAACAATTCATTGGTTCAATGGATTTTGAGTGTTATACTAGAGATCATGGTATCATGAAAGGGACTTATATTTGTACTATTGACAATTATCACCAAGATTGCAATATGATTGACTATGCAACGAGCGAAAATCCAGCTGAACATAAGTCACATAACCTAATTGAACTAGAAAATGGTCAATATGCACTGTATCCAAACAATCGGATGCGTATTTTTGACAATAGTTTAACACCTGAGACCCCAAAAATGCCTGATTTTAAGGTTTCGACGCAAGTTTATCAAGTTGAGAACGGTTTTGACCGTCTTGGAATGGGTCGAGAGGACGAATACTTCTGGAAAACGTCAAAAGAGCGCAAAATTGAGCAAGAAAGTGATCTTGACATGTATAAATCTCAAGAAAATCGTTCAATTGACCCATAATAAATGAAAAAAGGGATAGCAACCCCTCTAAAAGTTCTGTTTTAACCAAATTTAGGAGAAAACAGATGGGAAACAATCCAAATCCAGATAGAGACGTTGAATATATGAGAAAAATGTGGGGTACAGAGTCACTTGTAACTGATTACGGTGATTTTACAAAAAAACCACAGAAAAAAGTCATCCAAGAAATTATGAATGATGATTCTGAAGATTTCCTTCAAGACTGACTAAATATTAGGAGACTTTATTAACTACATACATGCCTTTAGAACGAGTATCTAAAAGCTTTAAGGATGTTAGTATGTCATTTAAGGTTAATCCCTTTAATCGTGACATACTAACAATTAAAAATGAAACTGCAGTTGCAAGATCTGTACGAAATTTAATTCTTACCTCTAAGGGAGAAAGATTTTTCGATCCAGCTATTGGATGTGGTGTAAATAGATTATTATTTGATACTGTTGATTCATTAACTGCAGGTAGAATTAAAAGTGAGATTGAATTTACCCTTGAACAGTATGAACCAAGAATTAAGTTGATTAATACTCAATGCGAGGCAAATCTTGAAGGAAATGCATTTAATGTAGCAATAAGATATAGTATTATCGGTATTAATGTATTACCACAACAATTATCTTTCGTACTTCAGTCCAGCAGATAAATGGCAATTGCAAAGTTTACAAATTTAGATTTCGATCAAATCAAAGTTTCGATCAAGGATTATTTAAGATCTGATTCAAACTTTACTGATTATGATTTTGATGGGTCTAACTTATCTACAATTATTGATGTATTAGCATATAATACATACATCAACTCATATAATGCGAACATGCTAGTCAATGAGACATTCATTGATAGCGCGACTCTTAGAGAAAATATTGTAGCACTTGCTCGTAATATTGGGTACGTACCAAAATCAAGAAAGTCTTCTATAGTTGATGCAACGTTTTCAATTAATATAAAGGAATTAAGCATTGATCCCGTAACACTAACACTACAGAAAGGATCTGTAGGTATTAATGTTGGATTTATATTTTCAATTCCAGATGATATTATTGTTCCAGTTGTTGATAAAATCGCATATTTCAATAATATAAGATTATATCAGGGAACATTAGTTAGAAAATCTTTTACCGTAGATTCCAGTAATCCGAATCAAAGATTTATATTAGATAATGCCGGTATTGATGTTTCTACAATTCGAGTTTTTGTAAAACCATCTTCGGGATCAAATGTAAAAAAACGTTTTATTCAATCAAATAGTATTTTTGAAGTTAAATCAAATTCAAAAGTATTCTTTGTTCATGAAGTTGCAGATGAAAGATATGAACTAATTTTTGGTGATGGTATTATTGGAGAAAAATTAAATAATTTAAATGAGATAGAAGTTACTTATATTATTACTGATGGTGAATCTGCGAATGGATTAACCTATTTGAATTATAATGGTAGAGTAATTGATAATAATGGTATTGTCGTTAATGGAGATGAATCTTTACTATCTTTAGATGGACAAAGTTTTGGTGGTGCTGAAATTGAAGACGTTGAATCAATCAGAAAATTCTCTACTAAAATATATGCTGCACAAAACAGAGCAGTAACTGCATCTGATTATGAATCTATTATTCCCAAGATTTATCCAGAAGTACAATCAATTTCTGTTTATGGTGGAGAGGACTTAGATCCTCCACAATTTGGAAAAGTCTTTGCTGCGATTAAACCATTATTTGGAGACTTTGTTCCAAACTCAATAAAAGATAATATTATACGGGAGTTGAAAAAATATACTGTTGCTGGTATTCTTCCAGAAATAGTTGATCTAAAATATCTCTTTATCGAATATGATACTACTGCATATTATAATTCAAATATTTTCCCTGGCAGAGATCAATTAAACGATAGTATAACAAGAAATATTGATTTGTTTGCAAAATCCTCTGAATTAAATTCTTATGGAGCTAAATTTAAGTATAGTAAATTCTGTACTTTAATTGATAATACACATAAATCAATAACTTCTAATATTACTAATATTAGCATTAGAAGAGATTTAGCGGTCAAAACTAATCAATTTGCCGAATATGAAATTTGCTATGGAAATGCATTTAAGATTAAAAATCCAACTAAAGGATATAATATAAAATCTTCTGGTTTTGTTGTTTCTGGAATTAATGATACTGTTTACATTGGTGATTTACCAGATGCTAATGGTAAAGAAGGAACATTATTCCTGTTTACTTATGGAGCTAATGCTTCATTAAGATCAGTAAAACGAACTGTAGGTAGAATAAACTATGATAAGGGTGAAATTAATTTAGTAGCAATTAAAGTCTTGAGTACAACCAAGAAAAAATATGGTATAGATATAATACAAATATCAGTAACACCAGAGTCAAATGACATAATAGGTCTTCAAGATATCTATCTTCAATTAGATGTAAATAATAGTGAGGTTGATGTACTCACTGATGTAATGGCATCTGGAATAGATATTTCAGGATCTACACATGTATCATCTCCTAGCTTTACAAACGGATTACCAATAAGACCTTAAAAATGAATCAAGAGAGAATAAAAGTTAGTTCAATCGTTGAAACTCAATTACCAGAGTTTGTACGGACAGAATTTCCATTAATAAGTGAGTTTTTAAAACGTTATTACGATTCTATTGATGGGCAAGGATTACCTCAAGATCTTCTTGATAATATAGATCGATATGTCAAACTGGATGTATTGTCAAGTATTCCCGAGAGTACTAATCTAACTTCTAATGTACAATTATTTGATAATGAAATTTTTGTAAGTAATACTATTGGATTTCCAGATAGAAATGGACTTATCAAAATTGGTGACGAGATAATCTTATATAAAGAGAGAGGAAATAATTCTTTTAAACTTTGCAGCCGTGGATTTAATGGTATTAGTAAATCCAGTGTAACTGAAGAATTAGTTTTTAGTTCAACGAACGTTAGTGCTCATACTAATGGAACTAAAGTTGATAATATTAGTGGTTTATCCTTAAGACTATTTTTAGAAAAGTTAAAAAAACAGATATCTCCAGGATTTGAGAATAGAGAATTAGCAGATGGGTTAAATCAAAATTTATTTTTATCAAATTCAATAGATTTTTATTCTGCAAAAGGATCTGATGAATCTTTTAGAATATTATTCCGTGCATTATATGGAAAGGAAGTAAGTGTAACAAAACCTTATGAGAATACAATTGAAGCTTCAGGTTCAAAGTATAGAATATCTCAAAATTTAACTATAGAAATTTTATCAGGAAATTTTGAAGATATTAAAAATAGAACAATATTCCAGGATGAAGATGTATCAAATGGAATCAATTTTGCTCAAGGTTCTGTAAGTGATGTTCAGATACTATCATTAGGAAATGAAAGTTATTATACTCTTAAATTAGACTATGATTATGATAAAGATATAACGGTAACTTCTGGAACTGTAGTAGGACAATTTTCCATACATCCAAAAACTAAACTAACTGAAAGTGTTAGTAAAAATTCAACTACAATTAATGTAGAATCAACTTTAGGTTTTCCAGAATCTGGAAGTGTTATCTATCGTTTTCCTGGGAGTACTGTAGATTATGTAATTAAGTATACATCTAAAAATTATAATCAATTTTTAGGTTGTTCTGGAATAACTCTTGACTTATCTGAAAATGAATCTGTAAGAATTAATTCTTTTTCATATGCGTATATTGGAAATTCTCAAATAAAATTTAGAATATCTTCTATTGCCAGTGGAGTAGAATCTATAGATAGTGATTATTTCTATCAAGTTGGTGATAAAATTGAAATTGAAACTCTAGGAAAATCTAATGCTTTAGATATTAGAAATAGTGAATTGTTTTATAATTTGCCAATAAAATATGATATAGATTCTGTTATCATAGAAGGTGGATTATTTAAAGTAAAAACAGTATCTGAAAATAAATTTAAACTTAATGAGAAAGTAGTCTTTAAATTTAGAAATCTATTAGAAAAAGAATATGAAGTTATTGATATTCAGGATAAAAGTACATTCTTTGTAACATTAGATACTAGCGTAAAGGATATTATTGCCGAAGAATCTTTAAGTGTCAAAAGAAAACTTCAAAAGTTACAAGCTACTAATTTTCCAAATTCTTCTAATAATTTAACTAATATTCAAAATACTTATTATGATAAAGATGATAGTCTATACATTGTAGCATCTTCATTACCAAATTATAAAGTAAGTTCCATAAATCCAGAAAGAAAATTTTCTGGGCAATATAATGGTCCTTTAATACAGATAGAAAATCATAATTTTGTTACTGGAGATTTTGTTCAATATATTCCAGGACAAGGGAATAATAAATTAGATATTAGATCAGGATATTATTATGTTCTTAGAATTGACGAAAGAACCTTTCAACTTGCAAGTAGTCGTGCAAATTTATTTGAGGGTAATTATATTTCAATATCTTCAGGTGATTCCTCATATGTAGATAGTAATGGTAATACTATTGTTGGAGAAATATTTGAAAATATAATTATTCTCCAAAAATATTCAAATGATAGTTTAGAGTCATCAAAAATTGTAAAAAAAATCCCTCATCCAGAATATACAGATGAAAAATATCTAACTAAAGATTATGATACGGTTGGAATATTTAACAATGGTGTTGAAATATCAAATCATGTTTCAAAGGATTCAATATTCTTTGGTGGAATTAAAGAAGTAGAAGTTTCTGGTGGGGGTTCTGGTTATGATGTTATCAATCCTCCAAGTGTAACTATTAGTGACTCTGTTGGAGCTGGGGCAACTATTGATATTGAAATTCAAGGAAATTTAGAAAGAATTGATATAATTGATCCTGGATTTGATTTTTATTCTCAACCAAGAGTAATTATAAGTGGAGGTAATGGAAAGGAAGCAAGTGCTGAAGTAAAACTGGCAACAGTAGAAAATATATTATCATTTAATTCTGCAGATACAAGTAAAATTAATTTAACTAATAATACTATTGGATTTTCGACATTCCATAGATTTAGAGATTATGAAGAAGTTGTTTATGAACCAGGAGAAGATCAACAAATTATTACTGGTCTACAAACAGGATCAAAGTATTATGTGAATACTATTAATGATTTTTCTATTAAATTATTCAATAATCTAAAAGATGTTTCTGCTAATATTAATGAAGTAAATCTTAGTGGGTATGGTAAAGGAATTCAGAAGTTTAAATCGCTGAGGAATAAAAATAAAATTGAATCAATAGTTGTAACTAATCCTGGGTACGAATATGGATCTAAAAGAGTATTCATTAACTCTGAAGATATTGATATTCATAATAATAGTATCAATGTAAATGATCATGGTTATAATAATGGAGATATAATCAATTATAAGAGGATTGATATATACGATGCAATATTAGGTGTATTAGATAACACTAATTACCTTGTTAATGTTATTGACAAAAATAATTTTAGATTATGTGGAATTTCTACTGTTAATGGTGATGATTTTAATCTGAGAACCAATCAATATGTTGACTTTATCTATGTACAACCTAGATCTGTCCATGAGTTTAACTATCCACCAATTAAAGTAGAAGTAACGGGAATTACTTCTACCACAAGAAGACCAGTTTTACAACCCATTTTTAAAGGTAGTGTTGTCAGGGCATTTGTCAATACTGAAGGAATTAGATATGGATCTAATAGTATTTTTAATTACAATAGACAACCTACTTTTGAAATAGATACTGGAAGTAAAGGAGATCTTGAACCACTAGTTGTTGATGGTAGAATTGAAGGTGTGTTAATAAAAAATGGTGGTAGAAATTATACGTCTATTCCAGAAATTATTGTAAATGGATCTGGTAAAGGAGCAAAATTAATTCCCGTCATTGTTGGTGGTAGAATTGATAGAATTGTAATTTTTACAAAAGGAACTGATTATGATAAGAATACAACTTATATTACTATAATTCCAGCAGGATCTGGAGCAAAGTTAGAAGCTAAAATTGATGAGTGGAAAATTAACGAAGTACAGAAACTATTCACATACAAACAAATTACTAATGATGATGGTTTTATTAGAGATGGTAAATTTGGAATACAATATACACACTTATATGCTCCAAGAGAACTTAGAAAAACAGTTCTTGGTAAAAGGTTTACTTCAGGTAAATTAACATTTGATAAAGATTTAACTGTTGATGAATTTGGTATTGAAACGGAATCTGAAAGGCATTCTCCCATTATTGGATGGGCTTATGATGGAAATCCAATATATGGACCTTATGGATTTACTAATCCTAATGGTACTGGAGGAATTAAGTGTTTAGAAAGTGGGTTTACTTCAGTAGATAGTTTTGATGAGAGTAGACCATTTGGATATCCAAATGGATTCTTTATAAGAGATTTTTACTTTGCAAATTCTGGAGATCTTGATGAAAATAATGGTAGATATTGTGTAACCCCAGAATATCCAAATGGAGTCTATGCATATTTTACTACTATAGATCCTAATAATGTAGAAACCGATTCGGGATCTCCTTTTAGAAGATTTAAAAAACCAGTATATCCATATGTTATTGGTGAAAGTTATAAATCAAAACCAGTAGAATTTAATTTTAATCCTGACATTAATCAAGTGACGTATGATCCAATTGAAGAAAATCTTTTAAGAAATACTACAGATTATAATTTTACTGATGAGTTTAGTGAATACTCATATGTCAATAATCCATTAACTCAGGATAATCAAAGAGCTATTATTGATTATACTTCTACAGGTAAAGTTGATTCTTTTGAGATTGTAGATTCTGGAGATAATTATCAAGTTGGTGATAAAATTTCACTATCTTTAGAAAAAGACAGTGAAATAACAGAAACTGTAAAAATTAGTCGTATTGCAGGTAAAACTGTAAATAATATTTCATACTCAACTTACAATGAAACTGGTATTGAGATTTTACAAATTAATGCTTCTCAATATATTGGAGTATGTACCACTCCTCATCAGTTCAAAAATTTAGATGTTGTAAACTTATCTGGATTTACTACAGAAGTTTCAAATAATATTACCAAGGATTTATTTACATTAACAGTTGATTCTTCAAATTATACATTAAAAACAACATTAAAAAATTCTCTTGAAACTGGGGAAATTACTAATATAGGATTGAATGGAGATCTTAGTTTCCCATCATTAATGACTGATGATATTTTACAAATTAATGATGAAAAACTAAAAGTATTAGAAGTTGATAGAATTAGTAAGTATGTACGAGTTGAGCGAGAAATAGAGGGAACAGTTGGTCTTGCTCATTCTATTTCATCAATAGTATATCAGAACTCTAAAAAAATTAAATTTGATCTTGAATCTGATAATATCAATATTAGATCTAGATTAAATAAAGTATTTTACATTGATCCTGAAACAACAGTTTCAATAGGGTTAACTCATGGTCCTGGTATTGGAAATACTTTACCCATACCTAATGTATCCTCTGGTACTACTGAAGTATATGTTAACACTAGATCAATATATTATAGGGATCATGGATTAAGAACAGGAGATAAATTAGAATATTCTTCAAATACAGGTGCTCCAATAAAAATTTCTTTAGATGGTTCAACATCAGTTGATATATCCGAAGGGCAAAATCTTTATACTGTTTGGTTGTCTAAAGATATTATTGGACTTTCAACTCAAAGATTATTAAATAATGGTTCTGAATATAAGTCTGTTGATTATGGAACTGATGTATCTTTTAATGATGCACTAGTCTATTTTTCTTATGTCGGAACTAAAAATAACCATAAGTTTACAACTAATTTAGATAATATTGTAAAAATTGATGCTACTAGAAACTTAATTAATGTTTCTACAGCACAAACTCATGGACTATCTGTAAATGATAGTGTTTCACTAAATGTAAAACTAGGAATTACAACTAATTATAAAATTGTATATAATGATGCTAATAGAAGAATGGTTGTATCTCCAATCAATTTTGTTGGATCAGATTTGAGTGTTGCTGCAAATACTCTGACAGTTCCTAATCATATATTTAAAACCGGAGATAAATTAATCTATAAATCTGAAGGAGGATCGATAACTGACCTTGGAGACAGCAGGATTGTATATGCTGTATATTCTGATCAAGATAATATAAAATTTGCAGAAACTTATTACGAATCTATTCAAGAAAATCCTAAAATAGTAAGTGTTGTTGATCAATTTGATGGATACATTGGTAAAGTTAATCCAGAAATTATAGTATACAAAAACTCTAATGTAATTTTTGATCTTTCAGATCCATCATTATCTGATGATTATTTTGGTCAGAAAATTTCAGCGTTTACTTTACAATTATTTGAAGATAGTAATTATTATAATGAATTTTTTACTACAGAAAAAACTAACAAATTCAATGTAGTTTATTCTGGAAAATCTGGAATAAGTTCTGATGCTAAATTAACACTAAGTATAGATGATGATGTACCATCTCAATTATACTACAGTTTAGTTAAATTTAATGAGAATTTAATTTCTACAGAGAAAAGAGAGTATATTAATGATTCTGACTCTATAAAAAATAATAATTTATTGAATTTACAACCCAGTAGATATAATGGTACTTATGATGTTGTGGGTGTTTCTACATATTCATTTAATTTCTTCAATAATTCACAATTAGAATCTGATTACTATTCAGAAGAAAATAATTCAATTCAGTATACTACAACTTCAACTAGTGCTTACGGTCCGATAGAAGATATTTTATTAGATTCTTATAATCAACGTTATAAAAAAGAACCTATAATAAAATCTATAGATTCTGAATACGGGTATGGTGCTTTCTTAAATCCAATTACAAAAGATATTGGAAAACCTGGAAGTATACTTATTAGTGATACTACTTTTGAGTATCCTTCTGATATTACACTAAGACCTACTTGCATATTCCCACAATTACTAAAGGTACAACCAAGATATAAAATTGGTACTATTGAAATTTTTGATAAGGGTGTAGGGTATACATCTAAACATAAGTTAATCGTTGTTGATACATTTGATAACAAATCAGTTGAAAAAATCTCCATGGTCTATGATCCTGTAGATGAAAATGTAGAGATTTTAGGTAATGAGCAATCTTTAATCAATGAAAATCCTAAAGTCTTCCCTATCAATAATAGTAATGGTGTTGGAATTACTTCCGCAACTTATAATACTGAGACACTAAAGGTAACATTACAGTTAGACACTGCATATAGTGAACCAGAAAATTTCCCATTCTCTATAGGAGATAATATTTTAGTTGAGAATATCGTTCATGATGATGGATCTGGATATAACTCATCTGATTATGGGTATGCTTTCTTTAAAATTACAGATTCAGATCCTAATATTGGTGGATTTTTACCAACTATTAGTTACAGTTTGTCTTCATATCTAGATACTTTCCAAACTGCAGGAGAATTTGTCAGGCAGTTATCTTTTGGTAGAGTTATAAAAGAAGATGATTTACCAATATTTAATGTTTCTTTAGACTATATTAATTTTAATATTGGGGAAGAAGTTGTATTGGGAGAAAATCGTGGTAACGTATTGGGTTGGAATTATGAAAATAGAACATTAAAAGTTGCTTCCAGCACAATTTTTGATTCTGAAGGTGATCTTATAGGTAAATCTTCTGGAAATGTTTCAAAGATTATATCAAATACATTTACAAAATCTACATTTAATTTAGGTTCGTCTAGTATAAGATTAAACAATTGGATAGATCAAAAAGGATTTTTAAATGAATCTACTCAGAGGATACACGACAATGATTATTACCAAAGATTTTCTTATTCTTTAAATAGTGAAATATCTTATGATGAATGGGGAGAATCTATATCATCACTAGTTCATCCAGCAGGATTTAAAGAATTCTCAGAATTAACTATTCAAACAAGTCCTACTGAAGTTTCTGGCAACTGCGAACTAGTATCTGGTATATGTACGAGTCAAGATAATGGAGAATTTGTTGGAATATCAGAATTAGTAAGTGAAATTAATTTAGATTGCTATCAGGATTTTGATAATGTTAGAGAATTAACTCAAAAAATATCAGACAACCATGTTTCAAATAAAATTATATTTAATTCTAGAATATTAACAGATTATTTTGAATCTATTGGTAATAGAGTAGTTGAGATACAAGTTCCTGACATTGTATCACAAGTTCTTGGTGGTGAGGTAAGAACAGTTTTACTTGATCAATTTAATGTAGATGCGAAGAGATACAAAAAATATCTTACATACTCACAATATTCTGAAGAAGAGGGTAAAAAGCAAATTTCCTTACTTTCAGCAGCATTCTCTGGTGAAAGTTCTTACATTGATGAATATGGAATTATTACAACCGATGACAAGTATTCTGGACATTATAATTTTGAGGTTGATAATGGAATAGTAACCTTACAATTTACACCTACTGAGGATTCTCAGTTTGGATCTAGAGAATTTACTAATACAGTATTATCTCTCGATATTAATAATGATGTTGGAATTAATACCTTAGAGTTGGGTGATGTTGTAGAAATTTTTGGTGCCTATAGTTTAGTACCGAGTGGATCTACAGGTCAAACTATAATCTCAATTCCAAAATCTGAATTCAGATCTTCTAAAGCGATTGTGGCAATTAGTAGTGATACAAATAATTATATTCAAGTAAATGAATTAACTTTCGTTGCAGATGATTATATTGGATCTCAAATTTCAGATTCAATCAGTGTCAGTATTTTGGATTATGGAAAAATAGTATCTGATCATACTTCTGGTTTTGGAACTTACTTTGCATATGTTGATGGAGACTATGTAAAAGTTGACTTTATAGCAGACTCCTCACTTCCATATGATTGTGATTTTAATTCATCAATAGTCAAAGTTAATAATTATGATAATGTATCAACTGGTAGTACTAATTTAAATACTGGTACAGTTAGATCAATATATGAAAGTATTCCCATAGGATCTCAGACAGAAAATGCGGTTGCTAGTTATAATAATCAATATGAATTTGGAGCATATTTATTCTTAACTATTGAAAATAAGTCTAGTAATGAACATCAATGTACAGAGTTATTAGTTTTAACTGATACCGATAATTCAGAAGCAGTAATAACTGAATTTGGCACTATTGGTGTTGATGATTATCGCCATGGTTATTTTACAGCAACGGTGTCTGGATCTGATACTTTTATAAACTTTGTTCCATTATTTGGAACTGAGATTATTGAGGTTCGTGGATTTATGAAATCAGTTGGAGTTTCAAATCCAGATAATTCAGATTTAATAACAGTAAATCTTGGTAATTCTGCTATAACTGGATCAAATTCATTCTTCGGTGGATATTCTATTACGTTAAACAGATCTTTTGAAATGTTTAATAACTTGTATCCAATATTTAAACGTGCTTTTGATGGTTCCGATAATAATATCGTAAGTATTGCAAGCAGTACAATTGGTATACCTGGAAATAACTTTGTAACTGGAGAAAAACTTCGTTATTCTTATGGTCCTGGCAATATTCCAATTAAAATAATAGATGCAAATATACCAGGAATTGGTTTAACTAATATTTTACCAGAAGAAGTGTATGCAGTAAGGGTAAATGTTGGAGAAATATCTTTATGTGCGACTGCCGAAGATGCTCTTAAGAGTCTACCTCAAGTATTATCATTCTCTTCTGTTGGTATTGGAAATAGTCATTACTTACAATCAGATAAACAACTTGAAAAATGCTTAGTCACTATTGATAATGTCATACAATCGCCAATATCCAAAACCCCAGTAAAAACTAAACTTGATGCAAATGTAAATGAAACAACTTCATTCATTAGTTTGAGTGGTATTGGATCAATTTATACTGGAGATTTGGTTAAAATCAATGATGAGTATATGTTGATTGATGATGTTGGTGTTGGTAGCATTACAAATCTTTGTAGGGTAAGAAGAGATTGGATGAATATTGGAATTCAAACTCATTTATCTGAAACGGAAGTTAGAAAATATAGTGGAAATTATAATGTGAATGAAAACTTTATGACTTTTGTTGGAGATCCATTAAGTTTAACCCCACCAGAAACATCCAATCCTGATGAAATAGATTTCACAGGTATTCAAACTAGTTCTAGTTTCTATGGAAGAGTTTTCTTTAGATCTGGTGTAGTTGGTTCTTCAAACACCACATATAGAGAAAATTATGTATTTGATGATATTTCCTCTCAGTTTAAAAATCGTAGTGAAAATCTACTCATAAAATCTAATGAGTATAATGTTCACGATGTTGAAGATATGAACGCAGTTGTTCTTATTAAGGATATATTCCAAATTCCAAAAAGAGATGGAAATCCTCCTATTGATGGTGCTTATTATATTGGCGGAACTGGAATCAGTACTATTTTCTTTGTTACTGATGATACAAGTCAGGATTATGATATAAACACTTTCAATATTCCAGTGGGTGGAGTTATTCAACAAATTTCTAGTAATAATCCTACTGGATATCAACCACTATCTGGTGCTGGTGGAACAGCAGTTTACAACTTGTCTAATGACCTCGTATCTATTAGTATTGGTTCTTCTGGATCTGGATATAGACCTTCACAACAAGATCAATCAATTCCAGTTAGGTTAGTTGGTATATCTTCTGATGATTATGAATCAACATTAGATGTAGTTGTTGGATTTGCTAATGTAGCAGATGGAAATGTTTATAGTGTCACTATTACAGATCCAATTAATGTATCAAATGAAGTATATCCACCAATTGTTGTTATTGACGAACCAAAAACTTATGATAATATTCCTTTAATTTATAGTTCATCTTCCCCCGTAAATGGTATTGGCACACAAGCAACTGCAGATATTGTAGTAAGTCAGGATGGAACTATAGAAAGTTTTGAACTTAAAAATTATGGTTATTCTTATGATAATTTAGAAATTATAACAATACCAACTGATGGTGATTTTGGAATTCCTGTAGATGCTAGTAAACCTTTCAATGAACTGCAAATTATTTTAGATAGAGTTTATATTGATAAGTTCTCTGGATGGTCAATGGGAGAATTTGCTCCATTAGATTATATTGATAATATGTTTAATAGTCAGCGTTTTACTTTCCCATTAGCAATCAATGGTGAAATTTATCCAATAATTGCACGAAAAGGATCTAGAATTGATCTAAAAATGACTCTATTAGTCTTTGTTAATAACATTTTACAAAGACCAGATGTTGGTTACAAATTTGAAGGCGGAAGTTATATAACTTTTGCGGAAGCACCTAAGAAAGGAGACAAATGTGAAATTATATTCTATAAAGGAACTCCTGGAATTGATGTTGTCTTTAATGATATTATTGAAACTATAGAACCAGGAGATCATGTAACAATTAATAGTGATGATTTTTATTACCAAGAAGAAGAAAGATTGGTTAATTTAATAGAGTCTATTGATACTGTTGTTACTAATCCCTATTCTGGACCAGGAATTAGTAGTGACTTTAATTTAGAGCGTCCATTAGAATGGTGTAAGCAAAGATATGATATTATATCGGGTAATGATGTATTTACAAAGGATAGAGTAAGTCTTGAACCTCAAATTTATCCTACATGTAATGTTATAAACAGCGTTGGAATAGGATCTACACATATATTCGTAGACACTCTACTTCCATTCTTCAGTAGTGAAAAGGAAAATGCTGTTAGTGAAAAACGTAAAACTGTTGAGATTGTTTCAAAATTTGAAGGCACTAGAGCATCAGTAACAGTTGGATTAAATTCTGATGGTTACATTAATCAAACTGTTATAACTAATAGTGGATTTGGATATTCTTTCCCTCCTATAATCACCGTTGCCACCAATGTTGGTACAGCTTCTAGTGAAATTCCTCTACTAATTGCAAGTATTGATAATACTACGGGATCTATTACCAGTGTGAGTATTGCTCAAACTGGAACTAATTTTACAACTACTCCAGTAGTAACTGTAAATGAACCCGATTTAAAAGCAGAAACTCTAACTGATGTAGACTACCTTGGTGATTATGGAAACATTGTTTCAGTTGCAACTACCTCAATTACTGGAGCACCTATTGGATTAAAATTACAATTGGAAATTCCAAATGATTCTATTCTAAGAGATAAATCTATTGCTGGATTTGCTGCTACAGCGTCAGCATTAGAAAGGGATTACTACTTTAAGGTCTCTAATTCCAATGTAGGAAGTGGGTTAAATAGTTTAGATAGTAATGGGGATTTATTATTCCAATCTTCTTCTTTTATTGATAATATATACAAGGTAATTGACACTGAAATTGGTGATAATGTTATTGCATCTACTCAAGTGATAGCAGTAAATACTGAAGTTGCTTCTGCTACTATGATTGATTTATCTGGAGATGTTACAGTTAATGATGGTATTGAATTTACAGTTGGAGATTATAGTAATCTTAGTGTGACTGTTAGTGTAAACAACTACGGAACTCTAATTAGTGATATTAATGCTCCTGCAGATCCATACTACTTTGGTTCTTACAGTTGGGGTAGAATAGTTGCTACAGAGAGAAAACTTAAAAATTATTCCTTCGGATTCCCAAATACTATGACTGGTTTGGATGATTTACCTAATATTAGAAGAAAATCCTTCTTAAACTTTAAATTATACAATCTATAATAAATAACTAAAAACTCACAAATGGCTGCAATAATTACAGATCAATTAAGAATATTAAATGCGAAGAATTTTGTAAATTCTGTGAGAGATTCTAATAATTCATTTTATTCTTTTATTGGACTACCAAATCCATATGATTATGACTCAAATTGGAACGTAACTCCTCCAGCACCAAAAGATAATGGTAATGAAGAAAATGATTATTGGGATACTATTATTGCAGTTAAAAAAATTAGCAATGATGATGTTAGGCATGTTGTCAGAAAAACTATCTGGACAAGAGAAAATGTCTATGATATGTACAGAAACGACATTAGTAGAACTAACGTAACAAACTCATCATCTTCTTCAAGTATATTCGCTTCAAATTTTTATGTTGTTAATGAAGATTACAGAGTTTATATCTGTCTGAGTAATGGAACTGATCCAGAACATCCAAATGGTAGACCATCATTAGATCAACCAACATTTACTGACTTAGAACCAAAAGCAGCTGGTTTGAGTGGAGATGGATATGTTTGGAAATATCTATACACAATAAAACCAAGTGAAATTATAAAATTTGATTCAACTAATTATATTCCAGTACCAGACAATTGGGAAACAAATACAAATACTGCTGAAGTAAGAGATCATGCTGAGTCTAGTGGTCAATTAAAGACTATTACGATAAAAAACCGTGGTGTTGGATTAGGAACAGCAAATGTAATCTATACCAATGTTCCAATTAAGGGTGATGGAACTGGAGCAGAGGCATCAATTGTTATTGGAAATGATTCTAAGATTGATAGAATTATAGTTACCAATGGTGGATCTGGATATACATATGGAATTGTAGATTATATTAGTGGAGGACTACCTGTAAATACAATAGATCCGTCTTTTGAAGTTATAATTCCCCCAAAAGGTGGTCATGGTGCTGATGTATATAATGAACTTGGAGCATTTAATGTGATGGTTTTCTCTGCCATAGAGAATGATTTGGAGAATCCAGATTTTATCTTAGAGAATCAAATATCAAGAGTTGGTATTGTACAAAATCCAACTGTTTATAATTCTACTGATATTTTAACTTTAGATAAAGGAAGTTCTATATCAGCAATAAAACTAACTGGAGTTGGATTTAATGATGTATCATTTGATGAAGATAGTGTAATTGAACAGACTGTTGGATTGGGTAAAACTGCTATGGGAAGAGTAGTTTCTTATAATAAGAGCACTGGTGTATTAAAATATTGGAATGATAGATATACTCATGGAGTTGGGTATGGAGGAACAATTTCGTATACTCCAAAATATAGTCTAGATCGTTATGAATTTACTAATACTCCAACAGGAGCTGGTTCGATTGATATTCGTGGAAATGATGGAGACATTCTTCTTCAACTTGATACTGCATTCAGTGGTTCAACTTTACAGATAAATAATAGAACATATAATCTCGGGCAAAGTTTTGTAAATGGTCTTGCCAATCCAGAAGTTCAAAAATATTCTGGAAATATAGTTTACGTTGATAATAGACCTCCGATTACAAGGTCACAGAACCAAAAAGAATTAATTAAAGTTATACTACAGTTCTAAAGTATCATGCCTCAAGAAACCAATCTTAATGTAAGTCCTTATTTTGATGATTTTAATGAGGATAAAAACTTTCATAAAGTTTTATTCAAACCATCATATCCTATTCAGGCTAGAGAACTAACTACTCTACAAACCATACTTCAGAATCAAGTTGAGCGTTTTGGTAGTCACTTTTTTAAAGAAGGTTCTGTTGTAATTCCTGGTCAAACAAATTACACTAGTATAACTGCTGTAGAGATAAATCCAATATTTGCTGGAATCCCTGTAACTTCCTATACAGATAAATTAGTTGGTTTAACCATTAAAGGAAGAAGTTCTGGAGTTACTGCTAAAGTTTTATCTGTAATTGAAGCGCAAAAGTCAGAAAGAAATTCTATAACATTATATGTTTCATACATTGAAACTTCTAATGATGCCACTCAAATTAATTTCTTTGATAATGAAATTATTGAAGCAACTACTGCCATAGAAATAACTCGTAATGTTTTTATTTCTGTTGGAGAGGGATTTGCAAATACCAAAATTACCAATTCAGTTTCTGAATCATCAGCGTTTACTATAGAAGAAGGTATTTACTTTATTAGAGGTCATTTTGTAAAAGTAGCAAAAGATATTTTAATACTTAATCAATATGATGGATTTGCTAGTAATAGATTAGGACTAAGTGTCGAAGAAAGTCTTGTAAATTATTATGATGATCAAAGTTTGACTGATAATGCTAAAGGTTTTACTAACTATGCAGCCCCAGGTGCAGATAGACTTAAAATATCTGCAAAATTAGCTAAAAAATCTTTAGATAATTTTGATGATAAAAATTTCATTCAACTAGCAGAAGTTAGAAATGGTGAATTATTAAAAGTAGAAACTAAAACTGAATATAATATAATTGGAGATGAACTAGCTAGAAGAACTTATGATGAATCGGGAGATTACTACGTAAAATCTTTTAATGTTTCTTTGAAAAATAGTCTCAATGATGGACTCAATTCAGATGGAGTTTTTAAAGAAGGAAATCTAACAAGATCTGGAAATGTTCCTGATGAATCCATTGCTACTTTTAAAATAAGTCCAGGAAAAGCATATGTAAAGGGATACGAATGTGAAACAATCTCACACTCTTTTGTAGATGTAAATAAACCTAGATCGACTAAAAATGTAAGTGGACAGGCCATAAATTTTGATTTTGGACCTGTATTTAAACTGAATAGAACTTATGGAGCACCATTAATAGGACTTAATACTACAGAATACCTGTCCTTAATGAATACCAGAATTGGATCTTCTAGTAGCGCACAATCTGGAACTGAAGTTGGCGTTGCTAGAGCATATGATTTCTACTTAGATAGTGGATCATATGATTCCTCTACACCAGATAAAAATAAATGGGGTATTTCACTTTTTGATGTTCAATTGTACACTTTTTTAACTGTAAATAATTCTATTACTTTACAAACACCATCCAGAATTATTGGTGAAAATTCCGGTGCAAGAGCATTTTTAAGAACTGCCGTTAGTTCATCTACCACATTAATTCTTTATGGTGTCGAAGGGGAGTTTGTTCCTAATGAACCGATAAAAATTATCTCAGATAATGATGAAAATTTTGAGAGAAGATATATTACTGATCTCACAAAATATGGATTTTCTGATATAAAATCAATTTTCTCAAATGCTTCTGGTGGACAATTTAATGCAGATATTGTTCAGAGTGTTAAATTTAAAATTGGTTCTGCTACTATTGGAGCCAAATCTGGATCTACTTCGGTAGTAACTATTGATCCATTAAAAGTTCAAAAAGTTAAAGTTAGAGATATTGTATCTTTTAGTACTCCAACACAATCAGACCCAACGTATGCTATAGTTTCTTCTAAAACACTTACTACAATATCTGTTACTGAAATTACAGCAGTATCTGGAGTAAACTATAGCACGTTACCTTCTAGTCAACTAGTTGTAAGTGACTTTAAAGTAATAGAATCAAAACTTTCTAAAACTGAATATACTGGAAATCCTGCAGATAATAATTCTTTGTTTAGCGCATTACCTAAACCGAATGTTGCTTCTGTAGAATTTAATAAGGCTAGTATGGTAATTCGGAGAGTAATTAATGTAAATATTGTTAATAACTCTACTGGTGTTATCTCAGCAAGTCCAAATGAAACATTTTTACCTTTTAGTCCAGAAAGATATACTTTAATTACAAGTAATAATACTTATGAAGTTTTGACGGAAGATAAATTTCAAATTACAGATGGATCAACAAAATTAAAAATTAATAACTTAGGGGGTTATGATCTTGATTGTAGATTAATTGTAACTCTAAGAAAAAATAAAATTTCATCAAAAACAAAACTTAAGGAAGTTGTTGGATCTACTATTTTATCTGCGTCTTCAAATAAATCATCTGGATCTACTCAAAATAGTTTGAGGGATGGTCTAATTTATGATAACTATCCATATGGAACTAGAGTTCAAGATGAAGAAATTGCAATATTTCAACCTGACATCGTAAAAATACATGCAATTTATGAGTCAGTTAGTTCTGCTGATCCAGACTCTCCTTATATAACATTAGCAAATATGTCTGGGTCTACAGGAACTACCTCAGATTTAATTATAGGAGAAAAAATTGTTGGAAGAACTTCCGGTGCTATTGCAATGTATATGGGAAGTTTGAATGATACCCAATCCAGATTTACTTACTTAAATGATAGTATCTTTATACCAGAAGAACTTTTAGATTTTAAGACATCTTCTACTTCTGCAAAACTTAATGATATAGTCATTACTAGTAAAGATGTTACATCATCATTTACTTTAGAAAGTGGACAAAAATTAAGTCATTTTGAATATTCAAAACTAGTAAGAAAACCAGAAGTTGATATTCCAACCAGAAAACTTAAAGTATTTTTCTCTAGAGGTTATTATGATGCATCAGATTCAGGAGATGTTACAACAGTAGAATCTTACTCAGCATTTGACTATGGAAAAGAAATACCAAAGATTAATGGTATCAGAACGACAGATTTAGTTGATCTTAGACCAAGAGTTAGTACATACACATTATCATCAGGATCAAGATCTCCTTTTGAGTTTCTTGGAAGATCTTTTGCTGGAGGAGTTCATAGTACACCTCATATCGTTTCTAAATCAGATTCATTAGTTATGAATTTTAGTTACTATCTACCAAGATATGATAGTATTTTTATAGACAAAAATAAAGTATTTACAGTAGTATCTGGAACTTCTAAAGACGATCCAAAAATACTAGAACCTGTACCTGGTTCTATGAGAGTCGCTGATGTATTTCTCCCAGCATATCTCTATTCAGTCAGTGATGCTAGAATTGTATTAACTAAGCATAAGAGATATCAAATGAAAGATATCTCAAGAATAGATAACCGTCTCCAAACTATAGAAAAGATAACTAGTTTATCATTACTTGAATCAAATACTGAGAATCTATTTGTAGATGATGGAACGGGACTTAATAGATTTAAATCTGGATTCTTTGTAGATAATTTTACAACTACATTAGCTCAAGATACTTCTGCAGGAATAAGAAATAGTATTGATACTAAAAGAGGTATTTTGAGACCTGCTCATAATACTACCCATATGAAACTTGAAGTTTCAAATGATAGTATGTCCAGTTCCTCGCAAACAACGGTAAATCAAAAACAAGACTATAGATTTGCCGGATTACTTGCAAATAATATAAAGAGAACTGGTGATCTACTAACACTTAACTACACAGAAGAGAGTTGGATAAAACAACCCTTTGCAACTAGAATAATAAGTGTTACTCCATTCCTTGTGAAAGATTACACTGGATCCGTTAAATTAAATCCAGATACTGATGTTTGGATTGACACAAGAGTTATTGAACCTAATAGTGTAACGCTTGATGGTTCATTTGATGCTATTGCAAGTGCGTTGCAAGTTGATGTTGTAGATTCGGAAGATGGACTAAGATCTGGTGTAAGTCCTGTTCTTTGGGATTCCTGGGAAACAACAGGACTTATTTCTCAAGGTATTGAAACTACTACAGACAGATCTGACACTACTGCAGGGCAATGGGGGACTATTACAACTGCAAATACTATAGAACTAGGACAAGTTAGAGATGGACTACAATACTCAGTTAGTGAAAATATTCAATCAGAATCTTTAGGTGATCGCATTGTTAGTAGGGAACTCATTACAGTAATGAGACCTATTAATATTGAGTTTGTTTGTTCAGGTCTAAAACCATTTACAAAGATGTATCCATACTTTGATGGTGTTGACGTATCAGATTTCTGTTTCAATAAATTAGTTCAAATTCAAATGATATCTGGAACTTTCCAAGTAGGTGAAACTGCGCGATCTTCTGATGTCATTACGACTCAAAATGCTGTTACTTTTGATTCAAGTGGAGTTTTCAGAATTTCTGGTTCTAGTCATAAAGAAGGGTCATACTTATCACCAACCAGATTTTATGGAAGTAATATCTACGAAAGAAGCACAAATGTTGCTTCAGATTATAGTACTAATAGTATAACATTAAATATAGATACCTTTAGTTTAAGTGAAGAGACTGAGACTATTTTTAATGGTAACTTAAGACCGGGAATGATTATAAGAGGTGAAACTAGTGGAGCAGAAGCAACAGTCATTAGTGTTGATTTAATTTCTGATGAAGTTGGATCACTAACTGGATCTTTTAGAGTTCCTGACCCTACAGTAAGTGGAAATCCTAAATTTGAAACTGGAAGATCTACTTTAAGATTAACCAGTAATAGAACAAATTCACAAGTTCCTGGATCTATAAAATCATTTGCCGAGTCTATATTCTATAGTCAAGGTTCTACGGATGTATCTCAGAATACTACACTATCTATTAGAAATGCTGAAGTTGAAGTTAATACTGATTTTGTAGAATCTCAAAATATAAACTTTGAAGTTATTCTTGATCAGCAAGCAGTTCCACCCCCACCACCACCACCAGCACCCCCAAGTACTCCAAGTCCTCCAAGACCACCTGGAACAGACCCTCTAGCACAAACATTTACTGTCTGGGATGATACTGGAATATTTGTAACTAAAGTTGATGTTTTCTTTAAGAGTAAAGCAGAGAAACTTCCAGTTATGGTCGAACTTAGAGAAGTTGAACTTGGATTACCTTCCAAGAAAATTCTTCCATTCTCAAAAGTTGATGTATTACCTGAACAAATTAATCTTTCGGAAGATTCTACAGTATCTACAACTATTGCATTTGAATCTCCAGTTTATTTGGAATCTAAAAAAGAATATGCTTTAGTACTACTTTCCGATTCTACAGATTATGAAGTTTGGATTTCTCAAATGGGTGAAATTGATATCTCAACTTCACAAAATCAACAAAATCAAGTTCTTGTTAGTTCTCAACCTATTTTAGGATCTTTATTTAAGTCCCAAAATGCTTCGACTTGGACTCCTAGTCAGTATGAAGATTTAAAATTTGAAATGTATAGAGCAGAATTTTCTTCAAATCCTGGATCTGTTCAGTTACTTAATTCTAAACCTGACGAATTATTAAAGATTAGTAGACGGGATCCATTAAAGATTGAATCCAACAGAATTAGAGTTTCTACATCTTCTACAATAACAAGTGCAGACTTTACTTTTGGATCTACTATTTTACAAGATAGAACAGGAGTTGGAACTGCAACTGGAACAGTTATTGGTTACGGTGGAAGTATAACTTCATTCTCAGTAACTGATGTTGGAGTTGGATACACTCCTGGTAGTGGATCATTCACTTTTGAAAATGTATCACTAATCACTAGAAGTGGAAAAGGTAACAATGCTACTGCAGATATAACTGTTACTAATGGTGTTATTAATGCGGCTTCGATTCCAAGCAATGGTAATGGTGGTAGTGGATACAATGTTGGAGATGTATTATTAGTTCCTTCTTTGGGAGATGTTCCTGTTGGAGTAAATGGTATTATAACTGTTTCTGAAGTTTTATCTAGAAAAGAAATTGAAATTGATAATGTTCAAGGTGAATTTATACAGAGTTCAGTATTCCAACTTGAGTATTTAAATAGTGGATTAACTAAAACTTTGTTAAATGGTGGAGGAGTATATATTAATGATGCTCCAATAGTTGTAACTGATGGAACTCACATTAAAGTTCATCATAAAAATCATGGTATGTACTCAAATGTCAACTTTACCAAAATTACTGGTGTTGTAGGTGATATTGAATCAATTAAATTAAGTTCAGATTTCTTATCTGATGCTGTAGGAAACTTACCTGTAACTAATACAGTTAACTATAGAACTTTTGAAAATAGACCGATTAGTGCTATAAATCCTGGTTATGTAAAAATTGGCGACGAGTTATTAACTTATACGGGTTTTACAGACAATGAATTAACTGGTGTTCAAAGAGCACAAGATAATACTAAAACACAGTCTCACTACTCGGGAAGTATAGTATCAAAATATGAAATTAGTGGAGTTTCTTTGAGAAGAATTAATAAAGTTCATGACTTAAGAGATGTTACTGTAGCAGATCCAATTAAAAAAGATTCTTACTATATTAAAATTGATATGGGAACAAGAACTGATTTAAAACTCAATAAAACAAGTTCTCAAATAGGTGAAAAGAACGTTAGTATGTCATTTAACAAACTATACAATGCTATTGTACCTAGTATTAGTGAAATGCTTGTTCCTAATACAAATATATCTTATACAATGGATAGTATAACGGGAACATCAATTGGATCTGATGTAAGTTCTTGGCAGACTGCTCCACTATCATTTGTTCAAAATAACAAAATAAATTATTTTGAATCAACAAGGATAATTGGATCAGAAGATAACGAACTTCAATTCTTAGGAGATTATGCATATAATAAATCTCTCTCATTTACTGCTACATTTAAAACTTTAAATACAAAGTTAACTCCTATAATCGACTTATCTAGAACTGATGTTGCTTTGATTTCTAATGTCGTTAATGACCCTAATGTTAATTATGCTGACGATTCTTCTGTTGCATCTATAAAAAATGATCCACATCTATTCACATATGTAACAAAACCCATTAAATTAACAAATCCATCTTCAGGAATTAAAGTTATTCTTGATGCATATGTAAATGAAGATTCTGATTTAAGATTATTCTATTCTACTGGAGGAAGTGCTCAATTTACACCATTCCCAGGATATGTAAATTATCAATCTGGTGAAGCGATTAATACTTCATTAAGTGATGGTACATCTGATATAAAAATTAAGAAAACTGATTCTTACTCTTTCCAACCAGGATCCACTGAATTTATTGAGTTTGAATATACAATAGATGATATTTCATCTTTCACTGAGTTTAGAATTAAGATCGTCGGATCCACTTCTAACTCTTCTTATGTACCACAAGTTAGAAATCTAAGAGCAATCGCTCTTGGCGCATTATGAAAAAAAACTACATAAAAGTAAAAGATCATAAGAATCTGTATAGAGATTCGAGTACTAACTCAATTGTAAATGCAGATTCTAATGAATATGAAAATTATTTAAAAAGAAGAAATGTAAATCTTAAAAAGAGTACTGAAATTGATGAATTAAAAAGTGAAGTTAATACTATAAGAAATGATTTATCTGAGTTGAAAAATCTTTTGGAGATAGTTGTCAAAAATCAATTAAATAGATAGTATAGGAAATTTTTAAGAAATGGCACAACCATCAACTAGACAAGAACTTATAGATTATTGTTTAAGAAAACTAGGTGCTCCTGTTTTGGAAATAAATGTTGCTGAGGAGCAAATTGACGATTTAGTTGATGATGCTATTCAATTTTTCCAAGAGAGGCATTTTGACGGAGTTTACCCTTCATTTTTAAAATATAAAATTACTGAGGATGATATTAAGAGGGGAAAAGGTGAAGTAGGAATTACAACTACTACCACAACTTCATCTATATCGGGATCATCAGTAAACTTTGATTATGAAGAAAATTCAAATTATATACAAGTTCCTCCACATGTTATTGGTGTAAATAAAATATTTCAGTTTGAGGGAGACAGTAGCATTTCTAGTGGAATGTTTAGTATAAAGTATCAATTATTTTTAAACGATGTATACAATTTTAGTTCTTTAGAATTACTTACCTACAGTATGGTAAAAACATACTTAGAGGATATAAATTTCTTAACTTCTACCCAAAAACAAATAAGATTTAACAAAAGACAGGATAGATTGTATCTAGATATTAATTGGGATACTATTAAAGAAGATCAATATTTAGTTATTGACTGCTATCGAATGATGGATCCTTCAGATTACGCTAAAGTTTGGAATGATTCATTCTTAAAGAAATATATAACAGCATTAATAAAAAAACAATGGGGTCAAAATTTAATTAAGTTCCAGGGTGTAAAACTTCCAGGAGGAACGGAATTAAATGGAAGACAATTATATGATGACGGACAAAGAGAGATAGACACTCTTATGGATAAAATGACTTTATATTATGAATTACCACCTTTAGATATGATAGGTTGATATGTTAAATCCATTTTTTCTTCAAGGATCTAAAACAGAACAAGGTCTTGTTCAAGATTTAATAAATGAACAATTACAAATATATGGAGTAGAAATTTATTATATTCCAAGGCAAAATTTAACTACCAATAATATAATTTCAGAAGTAATTCAATCAGTATTTTCTAATGCCCAACCGATAGAGGCATATGTGAATACTTATGATGGATATGGTGGTCAAGGAACAATACTATCCAAATTTGGTGTTCAGGATATTGATGAGTTAGTTGTAACAGTATCCAAAGAAAGATTTGAAATGGAAGTTTCTCCTTTAACTAGAAACTTTGAAGGAGTTAATTTTCTTGGCAGACCTAAAGAGGGTGATTTAATATTTTTCCCTCTAGGTGAAAGATTATTTGAGATAAAATATGTTGAACATGAAAAACCATTCTATCAACTACAAAAAAATTACGTTTATGAACTAAGATGTGAGCTATTCCGTTATGGAAGCGAAGTTTTGGATACTGGTATAGGAAATATAGATGGTACAGTAGAATCTGAAGGTTACATTCAAACTTTAGATGTTATTGGTTTGGGTGTTACCGCAACTGCAACCACTGAAATAGTAGATGGTGGAGTTAGATTAGTTTCTATCACGAATAGAGGAGTTAACTACAAGTCTGAACCTAATGTTCAATTCTCATCAGGACCAACTGGTTTCACCACTGCTGTGGGAATCGCTACTATGATTGGAAACATTGTAGATCTTTGTGGACCAGACCCAACTAAATTTAGAGTACAGGGTGTTAATTTAACTAGTGTTGGATCTGGATATACATCTTCACCTGGAGTTGTCTTTACTGGTGGGGGAGGATCTGGTGTTGCTGCAACAACTATTATTGGAGATGGGGTATTAAGTAAAATTAATATACAAAATGGTGGAAAACATTATTATGAGTCTCCTACTGTAACCATTTCTGCTCCTGGATCTGGTCTTGCAAATGCAAAGGTAAAGGCAGTTGTTAGTGCTGCTGGAACAATTTCAGAATTTTATATTGTTGATGCTGGTATAGGATACACTGTTGCACCTACAATTACCATTAGTCCCCCAACACTCACTGGAATTGGAGGGACATTTATTAAAGGAGAAACTGTTACAGGGTCTGCTACTGGAACTACTGCTATAGTTAAAGGATGGAGTTCTGTGACTAATAAATTGGATGTTTATCAGATTTCAGGAGATTTCAGAGATTTTGAAAATGTTGTTGGAAATACTTCTGGAGCAGAGTATAAATTGAAACCAATAAATACATATGATATTAAAGATCAATTCGCTCAAAATGATGAGATTGAACTTCAGTCTGATCAAATATTAGATTTTAGCGAAAATAATCCTTTTGGAACTCCATAACAAATTTTAGAAATGTTTGAATATTTTTATCACGAAATTTTAAGAAGAACTGTAATTTCTTTTGGTACTCTTTTTAATGGAATTACTATTCAAAAAAAAGATTCTGATGGTGATACATATTCTAGCGTAGAGGTTCCTTTAGCTTACGGTCCTAAACAAAAATTTCTAGCAAGGATAGAGCAATCTCCAGATTTAAATCGTCCAGTTCAGATGTCTCTTCCTAGGATGTCATTTGAAATGGTTGGAATTAGTTATGACTCATCTAGAAAAGTAACAAATACTCAATCATTTTTAGCAAAGTCTAAAGATACCCCTCAATTAGTAAAAACTTATGTTCCTGTTCCATATAATATTGAATTTGAATTAGCAATAATGACAAAATTAAATGATGATATGTTGCAGATAGTTGAACAAATATTGCCATATTTTCAACCAAGTTTCAATCTTACAATTGATTTAAATTCAACAATTGGTGAAAAGAAAGATGTACCTGTTATATTAAGTAATTTAAATATGCAAGATGACTATGAGGGTGATTATTCTACTAGAAGATCATTAGTATATACTTTGAGATTTATCGCAAAAACTTATCTATTTGGTCCTACAAGTTCAGATATTTCTACAGATATTATCAAAAAAGTTACTATTGGATTCAATGCTGGATCTCCTGGATCGTCTACAAGAGATCTAAGATATTCTATTACACCAGTTGCAGCTAAAAATTATACTGGAAATTCTCTTGCAGTATTAAATGAGGATATTGATAGTGCTGGGGAACTAATTAAAATTACAACGAGTCAAACATTATCTGAGAGATCCTACTTTACTATTGATAATGAAACTATGTACTTAGAAAAAATTATAAACAGCACAGAACTTAATTTAGATGAACACTCTTATAATATTAGAGTTCAAAGATCTCAATATGCAACAGTTCCACAAAATCATGTTGCTGGAGCTGAACTATTCTTAATCGATTCTGCAGATCATCAACTAATAGAACCTGGAGATGATTTTGGATTTAGTATGGAATATTCTTAATAGGTAAAATCATGACTAATAAATATGATGGTTTAAATGAAACATTTGATACTGATTTTTCTGATCAACAATATGTTGATGCTAAGTTGGTAAAAAAAGTAAATGAACCTAAAATATACGATGATTCTGAAAATGAGATAAAAAAGGATTATAATTATACAAGAGGTAATTTATATTCAATAATAGAAAAGGGTCAGGAAGCGTTAAATGGTGTTTTAGAATTAGCACAAGAAAGCGATCAACCAAGAGCATATGAGGTTGCTGGACAATTAATAAAGAGTGTTTCTGATGCTACAGATAAATTATTAGATCTTCAGAAAAAAATTAAAGACTTAGAAGAGGATAAAACTCCAAAGGGACCAACGACAGTCAATAATGCATTGTTCGTTGGATCTACAGCAGAACTTTCAAAAATGCTAAAAAATAAGTCAATTGATGAGAATAATAAATAGTTAAAATGTTTATGAAAAATGGCTGCAGTAAGTAGTGTTAATTTAATTATACATAAAGGAACTAAATTTGAAGAGACTTTTAGTTTGACTGCAGATGATGATTCTATGTTAAACTTAACTGGATATTCTGCTTCTGCAGCACTAAAAAAACATCCTACATCAGTAAAATCATTTGATTTTAATACAAGTATAGTAGTTTCTGACGGTAGCATTAAAGTCTCTATGGGAGCATCTATTACATCAACATTACCAAGTGGTCGTTGTTATTATGACATATTAGTAAAAACCCCAACTAACTTAGTTTCTAAAGCAGTTCAGGGAAATGTTCTTGTACAAGAATCCGCAAGTAAACTATCATGAGTATTAAAGTAAAATTATCAACTCAAAAAACACCCATAAAAACAACCGTAGCATCAGGAACAATTATGGCAAGAACACTTGGGGAATTGTTAGATGTTAATATTGACAATGTTAATGATAAATACTTGTTAATGTATGATGGGACAACTCAAAAATATGTTGCAGTTAACCCTGATGATGTATTGATAAATGCTGTTGAGGAACCTATTTCTCCAGGATTACCAGATCAACTTAAGGCTGAATTGTCTAGTGACTTGGATAATAAAATCGATTTAGATGGTGGCATTTGGTGATTAGAGTTATTTTTCAAATTTACGTAAGGAATCAATGACTACTCCAGTATTACAGTTTAAAAGAGGACAATACACTCAATTACCAGGACTGAGATCTGGTGAACCTGGATTTACGACAGATAGATATGATCTTTTTGTTGGATTGACAAGTTCTCTTGCTGACAATAAATTTTTTGGTTCTCATCGATATTGGGATAGAGAAGATGGAACAACTTCTCTAAAATTCTCCTTAGTAGATAAAGATGGAGATAATTCGATTAATCTAAAATCTCCAGATACTTTATCTGGTGTAACTACATATACATTCCCAGAGAATCCAGTAAATGCAGCACTACTGACAACTAATGGTGATGGTGAGTTAAGTTGGGTTTCAATTATCCCGTCATTATCTCTAACTAATCTTGATGTAGCAGGTGTATCAACTTTCAGTTCTCAGGTTTTAATTGCAGATACTACGCAATCTGATAATAAAGACACTGGTTCATTAGTAATTGAAGGTGGTGTAGGTATAGAAAAAAATGCTAATGTTGGTGGTATATTAAGAGTTTCTGGAATATCAACTTTTGAATCTGATGTTCAATTATCATCAAATGTTAATATTACTGGAGTTACCACAGCAACCTCATTCCATGGAGAAGGTGGAGATTTAACTTTAGGAGCTCCTATTGATAGTGATATTGTTACTGGAGGTGCTTTAAATACTTTCACCAATACTACAAGAATTGTTGACGGCATTGATGATTTAAATGAATTAGCATACAATATTCTTGGAAATACTGCAGTATCTAATGTAGATTTTGCGAGTACTCCAACTGTTGGTGGATCTCCATTAAATGTAAGTTTGGCAGTAACTTTTGATGGTAATCCAAATCGTTATGATATTACTTGGGGTGATGGTACAACTACATTAAATGCATCTTCTTCAACAATCTCCCATACGTATAATGAAGCACTAGGTGGATTATTCTCAATCACTGCTACTGCAAAAAATATTAATGGCGTAGGTGCTGGAAGTAGTCAAACTGTTTCAAAAGCAAATTATATTACAGTATACACTCCAAACCCAGTTGTAGATTTCTCACTTTACAGAGCAGCAACTGGTGGATCTCCAATTAGTGGAAATGATTTCTATGTAGTTGAAGGTCAACCACTTTATCTAGAAAATGCGACAACTAACACTGCAAGTGCTACTGTTGACTATACAATGAATTGGGGAGATGGTTCTACAAATGATGCCATTGCAGATGATAATGTTAATGGTGGTGTGGCGGGATCTAGACTTATACATACATGGAATCAAGGAACAAATAGTTCTACTTCTAGAGATACATTAATTTTAACTCTCAATAATCACAATACTGCTGATCCTAACGTTATACCTACAAGTGATTCAGTTTCACTAAAAGTTTATGACGATGCTCCAACAGCTCCTAATGGATTAAGTTCTAAAACATTATCAAATGTTTCCTCCACTGGAACTTCGCCAAAACTTGCTTCTGGATTTACGGATAATACTGGTGGTGCAGTGTTATCTACTGGAGATAATGTAACCAGAATTACCTCTGGAACTGCAACTGCAGGTCCAATTACTACATTTGCATATAACGCTGACTCTGGAACTCTTACAGCAAACTTAAATCAGTCTGCAGACGGTTCTAAAGCATTCACAAGTGGAAATGATTCTGGAACTTATACAAGTCTCATAATTGATTCTGAAAGTGATTATCAGTTACTAAACACTGGTGGATCTTCTACATCTTTTGCGAGTAGTATTTACTATCCCGGTTTATATAAAGGATTCAAAGCAAGAATTTCAAAAGCAGCTTCTAGTATAAGTACTGGATTAAACAGTATGCAACTACTTCATAGTTCTACTGGAAATACAAATACGGTTGAATTTGTAAAAGATGATCTAACTTCATCACCTTCTACTAGTATATCTGGAGCAACATTAACTGAAAACGTTGCTGGAACTTACAGATACATTTCAGGTATTCCTTACTATAATTCTGGATCTCCTTCTTTGACATTGACTGGAGTTACAATTACCAACCTTGTTGGACAAACTTATACAAATCAATCTAATATCGTTGAAGTTGATAGTGGTACTAATCAAGAAGGTACTTCTTCTTCTGCAATTACAAATTCTGATTATAATTATTCTCAAATTGATGGTGCTTCTACAATGTTGAGTGGGGGAACTCCTGTTGTCAATGTTGGAACTTCTTCACCATATGCAATTAGTTCCTTAACTGTTTCAATTACGTCATCATCTGTAAGAACCATAGATAGAATAAAAACTCGCGCTAGAAATGTTAACGGGGTTGGTGGATATAGTAGTGATATTGCTACTAATATACAAGTACATAAATCATCTCAAAGTGGAATTAGTGAGATTGCAATTGATATCTCTAATAGTTTAGGAAACGGAACTTATACTGATGATGGTATAAGAATATTTGATTTTAGTGCTGAAACAACTAATAATCCTACATATACAAATTCTACTAATTTCTACACCAATAGCGTTTATACAGAATCTTCAGATTTAGGCGTTTCTGGGACAAAAGAGGCTTCAGTTAGAATTGGTAATATTAAATATGATGTAACCGATTACTCCTCTGGTTATTTGCCAGCAGGTCCTGATAGAAGTGGAGACACTGGAACTCAGTACTTTACCTTTGCATTTAGAAGACAAGTTGTTGCAAACTTTAATATTAATATTACATCATCTTCAGGTATTGCAGGTCTCTGGATTGCTGCACCTGGAACTAGTATAGATAATACTAGTACTTTAAATGGTTGGATTAGATCTGATACCCCATTTGCGGGTTCAGGTGTTCCCGGTGGAAATGTTGGTAATGGTGGTAATGGAAGTGATGGTTGTGCATCTACTTCTGGTGACGTTATTGCTTCTGGAACTTCTCTGAGTGGAAGTTACAGTATGACTTTAGGAAGTGAAAACTTAAGTAATGCTACTAGTAATGTTTGTTTGATTAGAATTGCACTTACTTCTGGCCAATCTATAACATCACTTAACATAACATAAGGAATCAAACGAAATGGCAATTACGGACACTCAAAAGGTTGATTATCTTTGGAAGAAGATTGGATATGGTAGGGTAAAAACTGATGTTAATTCCATCAAGAATGCTACCAATGAATCAATTTCTTCTCCTCTACTACTACGAGGTGAGGAAGTATGGGCAGAATCATACCAAATTCCTTCGACTATTCCTAGTAGTAGCACTAACGAAGTTACAGTATATCTTACTTCAAATCCTGTAGAGTGTACTGCAGATATAACATCATCAACAAATAGAACTTGGAAATCAGGAACTGTAGATTGGATTCCACCAGAAATTGGTTCTACCTATTTAATTAAAGCATATTTACATACTTCTGGTGATGCAGCAAATGCTGCAACTAGCGGTACTCAGGTATTTGGAGCAGGATCTGGAAATAATGACGAATGGTTTTTTGATTATAAATCGGGTGTCTTAAACTTTATTGGAACAAATTTACCGAGTGGAATATCTGGAAAGAGTGTTTATATTAGTGGAGCAGTTTATACTGGAATAAAAGGTGTACCAGTCCCTGGAGCTGCAGTATCATTCACTAATGTCAGTGCTACCGGAATTGCAACTTTCCTAGCAGGTTTAGAATCAAATGATATTCAAATTGGTGTAACAGCAGCAAATGAAATTGATACTCTTACATCAAATTTAATTTTAGATTCTGCTACTGGTCAAACTGTAATTGATGATGATTTAAGAGTAACTGGTGTTTCTACTTTTGTAGGTAATGTAACTTTTGAAGGTGGTATTATCAATTTAGGTGATAGTGACACTGATAATATTGTTGTTGGTGGAGAATTTGCATCTGATCTTTCTCCTGATGTAGATGCTACTTACAATTTAGGTTCTGCATCTAAAAGATGGAGAAGTTTATCTCTCAGTGGAAGTGCTGATGTTGGAGGTGTTAATAACTCTGGAGTAACTACTACAACTTCTTTAAAAGGGTTTTCATATCTACAAGCACCACATTCTGCATCTACACAAAACTATTCAGTAACTGTTGTTTCTAAAACAGCAGCTCATAGGTATAATGGAACTGGTAGTGGTAGTTGTTATGCTATTGATGGTGTAGAATCACCTATACTCCATTTAACTCCTGGTAAAACTTATAGATTTACTTTAAGTTCGGGTGACATGTCTGCTCATCCATTTAGATTTTACTTGGATGCTGATAAAACTCATGCATATACAAATGATGTAACTGTAACAGCAACATACACTGAAATTGTAATTACAGACTCTACACCTAAAGTTATTCATTATCAGTGTAGTGCTCATGGTTACATGGGTAATGCTTTTATTACTCACTCAAATGCAATAGATACACCCTATGCTGCAAACTTTGAAGAGACTATTTCTGTTGCAGGAATAGCAACATTTACTTCCAATGTTGACCTCAATGCCGACTTAGATGTTGATGGATATACTGAGTTAGATGAAGTAAATGTTAGCGAAACCTTAAGTGTTACTGGTATTGCTACATTTACTTCTGATGTTGACCTCAATGCCGACTTAGATGTTGACGGATATACTGAGTTAGATGAAGTAAATGTCAGTCAGACTTTGAGTGTTGCTGGAATAGCAACATTTACCTCTGCAGTTGATTTAAATTCAAACTTAGATGTTGATGGATATACCGAACTTGATGAAGTAAATGTTAGTGAAACCTTAAGTGTTACTGGTATTGCGACATTTACTTCTGCGGTTGATCTAAATTCAGACTTAGATGTTGATGGGTATACTCAATTAGACGAAGTAAATGTCAGTCAAACTTTGAGTGTTGCTGGTATTGCCACATTCAGTTCTAATGTGGATCTAACTGGAGATTTGGATTTAGATGGTGGAGCAGCAATTGATAATGTTCAAATTGGTGTTTCAGGTGATAATGAGATAGATACTAGTTCTGGTGATTTAACTTTAGATTCTGATGGTGGAACAGTTATTGTTGATGATGGACTATCTGTTGTTGGTGTAACGACATTTAATGCATTAGTTGATGCTAATGCTGCAGCACATATTAATGATCTAAGACTTGGAACTTCTGCAAATAATGAAATTGAAACTTCAGCAGGAAATCTAGTATTAGACTCTGCTACTGGAATGGTTTATGTTGATGATGATTTGACGGTTGCTGGAAGTTTATTTGTACAAGGATCGACTACCCAAGTTGATACAAATAGTATTACAGTAGAAGACAGAACTATTGAACTTGGTATCGTAAATGGTGTTGCTCCTGCATCTGCAACTACTTGGGATCTTGGTGTTTTATTCAACTATAATGATGGATCTGCTAAAAAAGCAGCAGTTGCTTGGGAAAGTAGCGTATCAAGATTTATATTTGGTTCTCAAGTAGCAGATGGTGGAGGAACTGGTAACTCAAATCCACAATTAACTTACACTGCATATGCTCCTGTAGAAATTGCAGCACTTTGGGTTAATGATTGTGCAGGACAATCACAAGTAATTTCTTGCACTGGTACAGAAAGACATTTAGAAAATATAACTATAGATGCTGGATCATTTTAATTAATTTTTTATGGATATTGAAGATTATAAAGAAGTAATTGCAAACTATCAACAAAAATGTTTTGAATTACTTAATGAAAATATTGTATTAAAATCTCAAGTTAATGTTCAAAATAGAACTATTGAACAATTAACTTCTAAGATAACTCAACAAATAGAAACATCCGAAGGTTTCAAATAACTATAAATAGTATTACTTATTTACTAATATATATTAGTAATTTACGGTATTTACCACTTATGGGAGTATTTGAATGGCGGATCCAAATATTAGGATAAAACGCTCTGCTGTACCCGGCAAAAGACCTACAGTAGAACAACTTCCTTCAGGAGAAATAGCTTTAAATACCCATGATGGTGAACTTTTTGTTCGTAGAGAAAGAACTGGAATAGGTTCTGACATTGTACGAGTTGCTGCAGGTACAACAGTTCAGAATGTATTATATGTAACTAATGATGGTAATGATAATAATACGGGAAAAAAGATAGGTGATGCTAAAGCAACAATTAAAGGTGCAGTAGCAATATCAACAACTGGAACTGTTATTAAAGTAAGTGCTGGAACATATATTGAAGATAATCCGATTAAGATTCCAAGACAAGTCAGTATTGTAGGAGAAAGTTTAAGAGAAGTTTCCGTTCAAGCAATGAACGAAGATGATATTTTTAGAGTATCTAATGGAAACTATATTGCTAATATGTCATTTGTTGGATTTTCTACTCTACCTCTAAATGAAGTAAGTGGAGATAGGGGAATTGCATGTGTTTCTTGGGATCCAGATGCACCACAATTTACAAATCAATCTCCATATATTCAGAATTGTACTAATTTTATTGACAATTCAATTGGTCTAAGGATTGATGGTTTTGAAGCAATCGGACCTACAAGGTCAATGGTTTTGGATAGTTTCACTCAATATAATCCTGCAGGAATCGGAGCTTTAATTACAAATGGAGCGTATGCTCAGTTGGTTTCGATGTTTACCATTTGTACTGATTATGCAGTTAAATGTGAAGGTGGTGGATCATGTGATTTAACAAACTCAAATTCATCTTTCGGAGTATATGGATTATATGCTGATGGAGTCAGTGGAGAACAGTTTTCTGGAGATCCAATTGGATTTAACACGGCAGGATTTGATACAATTACTCTTAATTTAAATAATATTCCACGAATAGTTTCAGATGTTAAGTATAATAATGTTTCTGGAATGTTATCTTGTTATTTTACACAACCACATGGATTAAATGTGGGAATGGCAGTAACAATTACTGATATGGTATTTGATTGTAATTCAAATGGAGGAATATCTTCTTCAATATTTCCAAGTGGAAACAATGGATATGTATTTACAGTTGTCGGAATGTCATCTGACACTATATTTGAAACTTTTGTAGGTGTATCTACAATTGCTCATACCTACAATACTGGAGGTTATGTTTCCCCATATGTAGTAAGACCTTATGATGGACAAGTGGTTACTTTTGGTGAAACTTACTACGAGGTTGAGAGTGTTAGAGTATCTATTGCAGGAACTGGATATACAAAAACCCCAAAAGTTATTTTTGGAGAACCTCCTTCTAGTTGGGGAGTTAAAGCTTCTGCAATCGCTGAAGTTACTGCGGGATCAGTTACTGATGTAAATATAATATCCAGTGGAAGAGGATATTTGAGTGAACAAATAACAGCAACTTTTGATGCTCCAATTGGAGTTGGATCTACCGGAAATGTAGGCGTTGGATCCACACAAATTGCTCCAGGTCAAGCATTTTTACAGGTTACTAGTACTCCAAAGTATTATTATGTAGAAAGTTGCACACCAATTAGATCTGGAATTTGTACTGTAACTTTAAATGAGACTGTTCCGTATGATGTTGGAATAGGATCAACAGCACATTTCTTCCGACAAAGTAGATTATTGACATCGAGTCATTCGTTTGAATACATAGGAAGTGGAACTGATATTGATTATGCCATACCATTTAATGGAGGTCTTGGAATACCTGAAAATGAGGCAATATCTACTCAGGGTGGATTAGTGGTTTATACAAGTACAGATCAGTCTGGTAACTTCAAAGTTGGTGATGGTGTTATTATTAATCAAGCTGCAGGAACTATTTCTGGAGAAAATTATACAAAGAGTTTATTTACAACTATGACACCATTTATTCTAGCATTAGGAGGAGAGTAAAAAATGGCATTAGCACTTAATCAATTTCAAACAATAGCACGATCATGTCCTAATCAAGACACTGAGATTTATGAAGCACCAGTTGGATACACCGGTGTAATTCTTCTTGCACAAGTTACAAATGTAGGAATTACTTCTTCTCATGATGTATCATTATCTCACAGAAGAGAAGTTGAAGGATCTGATGTAGATACTAGGATGTTATTAAATTACCCAATTCCTGCTGGAGAAACTGCAAACCTACTTACTGGAAAATTAGTTTTGGAGTCTGGTGATGGACTAGTTATTTCTAGTAGTGATGGAATTCAGCAAATGAACGTTGTAGTCAGTATTCTAGAAACATTAAATTAATATAGAAAAATGCCTAAGTTTTTATCGGGAAGACAGAAAAGTTTAAAGTTAGGTGTTAAGGGTTACACCGAAAATGAAAACGTTTTAGAAGTTTTAGGTAGAGTCGGTGTAGGAACATCTTTTGCAACTGAATATAATATTGGAATTGGTGGTTCAGTAAGAATTGATGGATCTGTAAGTATTGGTGGAACACTGATTACAGATTATATTGGAGTTGGATCAGTAAGTATTTCAAACCTGTTTGTAGATTCTATCTCTATTGGAAATACTTTAGGTGATGATGGTTCGTATATTAGATCAACTGGAACAGGAGTTACTTGGGCATCCTTTCCAACTCTAAGGACTGGATTTAGTACAGTTGGTGTTTCTAGTCAAACCCAAATAATAACTTCATATAATACTAATTTTCTCGATATATTTGTAAATGGTGTCTTACTAAATGCTAGCGAGTATCAGGCATCTGATGGATTTACGATTATATTTAATGATGAATTAGATGGTGGAGAAATGATTGATATTTTCTCCTATAATACTACCTCAAATTACACTGGAGGAGGTGGTGGTGGAGGAAATATTACTATTGGTGGAGATAGTCTCTGGACTGAAGCTGTTGTTGGCATTTACACTAACACCAACGTTGGTATAAATTCAGATTATCCAGAGAGTGCTTTAAGTATAACTGGTGATGTTAAAGTTCTTGGAGTTATTACTGCAACAAACTTTACTGGAGATGGTTCTGGATTAACTAATATTACTGCTACTGGAACTGGTGTACAAATCAGAGATTCTGGTGCTGTTGTTGGCACTGCAGCAACTATTGATTTTGGTGACAATATCAGTGTTTCTCCTATTTCTGCTGGAGTAGTAACTGTTACTTCTTCTGGTGGTGGAGGAGGAATTTCTGGTGCAGCAGGAACTACTGGAAATATTCAATTTAATAATGGTGGACCTTTAGGTGCAGATAATTCATTTAATTATGATACTGCTCAATTTAGATTAGCAGTAAATAATCTACAAACAAATGTTATAACAACAACTGATCCAACACTTGAAATTAATGCAGATACTGAAATATCAGGAATATTAACAGCAACTCAGTTTGTCGGTGATGGATCTGGACTAACAAATATTACTTCTACAGGAAGTGGTGTTCAGGTTAAAGATAGTGGAGTCACTGTAGGAACTGCAGCAACTATTAACTTTGGAGATAATTTATCAGTAGATCTTGGATCTGGAATTGCTACAGTCACTGCTCAAGCATCTAACTACGCAAATAATGCTGGAGTTGCTACTATTGCAACATACACTTCTGAGTGGACTTTAGGATCTAACTCTATTCAAGACTATACATTCTCTGGACCAGGATTGACTGGTGCGGAAGCTGATCCTACAATATATTTGGTAAGAGGGCAAAAATATAAGTTTACTAACAATATGGGTGCTCACCCATTTAGAATTCAGAGCACTCCAAATGGATCTGCTGGAACTCAATATAATGATGGAATCACTAATAATAATATAAGTAATGGAACATTAATTTGGGATGTTCAATTTGATGCTCCTAATAAACTTTATTATCAATGTACTTCCCATGGTAATATGGGTGGTGTTATTCATATCCTAGATGAAAGTGGATCTGGTGGAATAACTTATTGGTCTTCAGGTTCAAATGGAATTCATACAACTGCCAATGTTGGAATATCTACAAATGCAGCAAGTTCTTCATATGTATTGGATGTTCACGGTCTAAGTAGAGTAGTAGGTAATTTGGTTGTTGATGATGAGTTAAATGTAAACAATAATTTGTTTGTAACTAATGTTGCTACTGCAAGTACACTAACACTAACTAAAGATGCAACAGTTGGAGAAAATCTTACTGTAACAAAAGATTTAATCGTAAGTAGAAATGGTAACTTTAGTGGAGTTGTAACAGCAAGTCAATTTACAACTCAAACTGGTGGAACTCCCACAATTACAAGTCCAAACAACTTAAATCTAAATGCAAGTATAGTTGCTATAAGTACAGATGTAACTATTGGTAGAGATGTATTAATATCAAATAACTTAAATGTATCTGGAGTTTCTACATTCACAAATCTAACTGCAAGTAGTGCAAAATTAAGTGAATTAACTACACCCCACTCAACAACTACTAAAAATTATTCAGTAACTGTTGCTGCTAAATCTGATCACAGATACAGTGGTGGTTCTGGTAATGCGTATTATGTAGATGGTGTTGAATCACCAATATTACATTTAACTCCTGGTAGAACTTATAGGTTTACTTTAAGTTCGGGTGACATGTCTAGTCATCCATTTAGATTTTATCTTGAGGCAGATAAGACAACTTCGTATACTACTAATGTAACGACAACTGCAACATATACCGAAATTATAATTACTGACACTACACCTGCAGTTCTTCATTATCAATGTAGTGCTCATGGTTATATGGGTAATTCTGTTATTACTCACTCAAATGTAGTAAATACTCCTTATTTAATTACGGGACTAAATGGCGTCAATATTACTGGAGTTGTAACTGCAACATCATTCAGTGGTGATGGATCTGGATTAACTGGTGTAGCATCAACTGACAATATTATTACTAACACTGCTGCTACATTTAATAATACTACTAGAATTACAGGACTAGAGTTAGCAGGAATAACTACTGGATTAAATGTTTCTGGAGTATCTACATTTGCAAATGATTTATCAATTTCTGGAAATCTTACTGTTAATGATATAAGTGCAGCAAACATTACTATTGCTGGAACAGTTACTTATGATGATGTAACTAACGTAGACTCACTGGGTATTGGTACTTTCCGCAAAGGGATTGATATTAAAACTGGTGGTGCTAGTATTATTGGGGTTGTAACTGCAACTGGTGCCAATATTACTGGAGTGGTAACTGCAACTACATTTAGTGGTTCTGGTGCTTCTCTTACTACACTTGATGCTTCAGAACTTGATTCAGGAACCATCCCTGATGCTAGATTCCCATCAACATTACCCGCAGTAGATGGATCTGCACTAACTGGTATTACAACCACACAAATTGTAGGGTACGCCGGTGGAGGTAGCAATTCAATTGTAGTTGACACTGCGCCTCAATTAGGTGGAAATCTCGATGTAAATGGAAAAGATATTGTTTCTACTTCCAATGGTGATATTGATTTTGCACCTAATGGAAGTGGTTCTGTTGTATTCAAAGGTGTAACTAGTAACGGTGGTAATGGCGCAGGACGTTTTAAATTAAACTGTGAAAATAACAGTCATGGTATTACAATACAAGGTCCACCTCACAGTGCAGCAGCAAACTATACTTTAACTCTTCCAAATGATGATGGTAGTACAAATACTTATCTAAAATCGGATGGTTCTGGAAACTTAAGTTGGGATAGTCCTACTAGTGGTAGTTTAGGTAATCCAAATACTATTAGAACAACAACTAGATTCACCGCAACTTCTGGTCAAACATCATTCTCTGTATCTTATGAGGTTGGTTATGTTGATGTATTTTTAAATGGTAATAAATTAGATGGAACTGAATTTACAGCAACTGATGGTTCTAATGTTGTTCTAACAACAGGAGCAATTGTTGATGATATCCTTGAGTTTGTTGCTTATACTGGTGTGGGACTAATAAATACCACCCTCACAACTAGATCAACAACTAGATTCACCGCAACTTCTGGTCAAACATCATTCACTGTAAGTTATGCTATTGGTTATGTTGATGTATTCCAAAATGGTGTTAAATTAGATGGAACTGAATTTACAGCAACTGATGGTTCTAATGTTGTTCTGACAACAGGAGCATTTGTTAATGATATCCTTGAGTTTGTTGCTTATACTAGTATTGGTATTGCATCAATATCATCATCCTCACAAGGATTAGATGTTACGGGACAGTTGGAAGCTGATGATTTAAATGTATCTGGTATTGCTACATTTGGTTCTTTAACTGCTACCTCAGCAAACTTCACGGGTAACGTTTCTATTGCAGGAACTTTAACCTATGAGGATGTAACAAATGTTGATTCAATAGGACTTGTAACCGCTAGAAGTGGTATTAATGTACTTAATGGTGGTGCTACTATTACTGGGGTTGTAACTGCAACATCATTCATTGGTGATGGTTCACAGTTAAGTGGTATTGATGCTACAGCAATCAAAGATTCTGTTGGTGGAACAGTAAGAGTTCAAGCAAATACTTCTGGTGCTGTTGTAACTGGTATTCTCACAGCAACATCGTCAATTACT
>CETY01198086.1_pt1 | contig 59390 bp, 59 predicted proteins | sample 361551 | NCBI WGS metagenome assembly CETY01 (sample SAMEA2623135, study PRJEB7988) | marine metagenome | biome: marine biome (ENVO:00000447); feature: deep chlorophyll maximum layer (ENVO:xxxxxxxx); material: "saline water (ENVO:00002010), including plankton (ENVO:xxxxxxxx)" | depth 45 m | reverse complement strand
CCCATTTCTGGGAAGCACCTTGGGTGTCCATCCTAGGTTGCCGGGCCCGTTTAAGGACCTCTCTTAATGTTCTTTTGATTGAATCAGAATTTCAGCTATTCTGCAACCTTTGTAGGGATTTTTTGAAAAACTTTATCCTTGGCCACCACTTGTGTCTTTAACACTTTGCTTGCCTGACGATATCCAAGGCATCATTCCACGGAGCTCTTTCCCTATTTTTTCGATTGCTAAATTCTGTCCAGCAGCTTCGAGATCTAGGAAATTCTTTCGCCCACTTTTTGCCTCTGCTACCCATTCTTCAGCAAACTTCCCGGACTGGATTTCATTGAGAATTGTCTGCATCGTTTCGCGAACATGATCGTCAACAACGCGTGGGCCACGAGTCAGGTCACCGTATTCAGCTGTGTCTGAAATACTGTATCGCATTCCTGCTATTCCTTCTTCGTACATCAGGTCAACAATAAGTTTTAGCTCGTGAAGACATTCAAAATATGCTATTTCTGGCTGGTAGCCTGCTGATACGAGAGTATCGAAGCCGCTACGGACCAATTCGGTAAGGCCACCACAAAGGACTACTTGCTCACCGAAAAGATCAGTCTCGCATTCTTCAGTGAATGTAGTTTCAATGACTCCTGCTCTAGCTCCACCAATTGCATCTGCGTATGCCAAGGCGAATTCTTTTGCGTTTCCTGATGAATCGTTTTCGACGGCTATCAGACAAGGGACCCCTCCTCCTTCCTGATACGTTCTCCTGACGAGATGGCCTGGTCCTTTGGGAGCTACCATAACCACATCTACGTCTGATGGAGGCGTGATAAGGTCGAACCGTATATTGAATCCGTGTGAAAACATCAGAGTATCTCCGGACTCCATGTTTGGACCAATTTGGCTGTCATAAGTTTCTGCTTGTTCTGTATCAGGCAGAAGAATCATTATTACATTCGCCCATTTTGAAGCTTCGTTGATATCCATAACGGTAAGTCCAGCTTCTTGAGCCTTGCTGACAGATCCTGATTCTGCTCTTAATCCGACGACAACTTCAATACCAGATTCCTTAAGATTAAGTGCATGTGCATGACCTTGTGAGCCATAACCAAGCACAGCTACTCGCTTATTTTCAATCTGCGCTCTGTCTGCATCTGCTTCATAATATATATTTGCCACTTTGTTCTCCTTTATAAATTAATACTTTTAAAGTTGCTTATCGTGCGATTGTTGCAAGAGCAACGATTCCTGTCCTTTGAACTTCAACTATTCCATATTTTTCTAGAACTGTTTCAAATTCGTCAATTACTTCAGGCGGACCTGAAAGCGATACCATGATTTTCTTTTCTCCTACACTCAATACATTGGCATCAAATGACTCTATATCTCGCATGATATTATCTTCTTTACCTTCAATTAGCTTTACTGTTGCAAGGATTAATTCGCGATTTACAGAGTCTCTTTGTGATAGTTCTTGGATTCGGACTACATTTATGAGCTTATCTAGTTGCTTCACGACCTGATCAAGAGGTGCTGATTCAGCATCAACGACAATTGTTAAGCGACTGAAAAGTTCGTTATCTGTGGGGGCTACTGCGAGTGATTGGATGTTAAATCCTCTTCTAGCAAATAAGCCTGAAACTCTCGCAAGTACCCCTGGTTTGTTCTCTACCCGTACGACAAGAGTGTGGAATTGTTCTACCATGCTCAATTGTTTCCTTGTGATGGGTGAACGATTACATCACTATTTGACTTCCCGGCGGGAACCATAGGATAAACATTTTCGCTTGCTTCCGTACGAAAATCAATCACAACAGGCCGGTCATTAATTTCGTTAGCTTGATCAATCGCAGGTTGTACTTCCTCAGGTGATTCGACTCTAATTCCCACGCACCCCATTGCCTCAGCAAGTTTTTTATAGTCAGGTAAATCCGATTGAAGATGAACCTCGCTATAACGTTCGTCATAAAAGAGTTCTTGCCACTGTCGGACCATTCCTAGATACCCATTATTTAGAACCGCTATTTTTACTGGGAACTTTTCAAGTCTTGCTGTTACAAGTTCTTGGTTTGTCATTTGGAAACATCCGTCGCCGTCTATGGCCCATACCATTCTGTCTGGTTTTCCTGCCTTTGCTCCGATTGCAGCTGGTACTGCAAAACCCATAGTTCCCAAACCTCCTGAGTTTATCCAGGTGTATGGATGATTAAATTTCCAAAATTGACTTGCCCACATCTGATGTTGGCCAACTCCCGATGCAACGATTGTGTCGTCTGGAGTGTTATCCCTCAACTGCTCTATGACATATTGGGGTTTTAATCCCTCTCCTTCTTGCCACTCGTCGTAAACGAGAGGGAATCTTTCTTTCCACCCGCTGATCTGTGATTTCCATTCTGACCAGTCAGGGCGTTCATGATTTTCCAGTAACTGTTTTAAGGCTTTAATCAGCTCAATGATTGTATGACCAACATCGCCTTGGATAGAGACATTCGCTGATCGGACTTTATTAAATTCTGCTGGGTCGATATCGGCATGGATGACTTTTGCGTCAGGTGCGAACTCGTCAACTTTTCCTGTAACTCTGTCGTCGAATCTAGCACCGAGTGTTATCAGAAGGTCTGACTGTTGGATCGCTGTTACTGCTGTGTAATTTCCGTGCATGCCAGGCATTCCAAGTGCTAATGGATGATCGTCTGGGAAGCCACCCCTATTCATTAGAGTGGTTATGACATGGACATCAAGCAGTTCTGCTAGTTCTCGTAATTCATCGGCAGCTCTTGCCTTTAGGATCCCCCCACCGCTATAAATTATTGGCCGTTTTGATTGGAGTATTAGGTGGGCTGCTTTTAGTACTTCCTGTGGATCTGGGTCCTGAATGGGATTGTACCCTGGGAGGTCATGACCTGAAGGTTTGTAATCATCAAAATGTGATGCTGGATTGTTAGCATCTACAAGATCCTTAGGGATATCAACAAGAACTGGCCCAGGGCGTCCAGTTGTTGCGATGTAGAAAGCATCATGTATCACTTGAGGGATTTCTGATGCATCTGTTACCAAAAAATTGTGCTTGGTAACTGCCATCGTAATACCGGTTGTGTCGCACTCTTGAAATGCATCTGACCCTATTGCGCCACTTGCTACTTGACCAGTTATACAGACAAGGGGAACTGAGTCAAGCATCGCATCAGCTAATGGAGTCACCATGTTGGTGGCTGCTGGGCCACTAGTAACGATCGCTACACCCGGTAATCCTGTTGCATGGGCATAACCTTCTGCCATATGGCCAGCACCTTGTTCGTGCCTAACGAGGACATGGCGAATAGATGAGTCAAGGAGCGGATCATAAGCCGGCAAAATGGCGCCTCCTGGCAATCCAAAAACTATTTCTACACCTTGAGCCTCAAGGCTATCCATTAAGGCTTTACCGCCATTAGTTTTCATGCCGCTTCCTCAAAACGATTCATTACTGACTCCTTTACGCTATCCACATGTTTGTCAGTACATACAAGAAATTACTAGAATATGTAAAAGTAATAATTCCTAGGCTTTTATGTGGTTCGTTTTGCTTTCTAGGCATAGCCTCTCTTTGTGGGAACAAAAGGCAATAATCAGTCGAAATTTGGTAAATTCTCAAGTGATTTACCTTCGGGGTTATTCCTGATTGCTTTTGGAAGGTTTATTTCTAATGTTGCTTACAGAATGGTTTTCCCTTTTTTGCCTACAATTTCGCGCGGACTCGGCGTAACTACCGGAACTATGGGAACTGCTTTAGCTATGAGAGATCTCGTGGAGATGTCTAGTCCACTGCTTGGGAAGTTGACAGATAAGCGAGGGACGAATCAGGCAATGACTGCCGGAATTCTAGGCCTTGGCATGGCTTCTGTTCTACAAGGGGCAAGTTCTGGTCTGATACTTTTTGTTTTCGCGTTGGTCTTAACAGCATTTTCTAAGAACTCTTTTGATATCGGATCTAGCGCATGGACTGGGGCATCTGTTCCCTATGCATATAGATCACGAGCTATCGGATTAATTGAAACGACATGGGCCTTATCGTTTATGGTTGGCATGCCATTAGCATCCGTTTTGATTCGCGCTGGAACTTGGCGAACACCCTTTATTATTGTTGCCGCCTTATGTCTAGTTACAGGGATTATTTTTCATTATCATCTTCCGCCTAATCCCCCTGCGATTAGTTCACTTAAGGGAGTTGGATTAAGCACTACTGCCAAACGAGCAATCATCGCAATGGTTGCACTGGGGTCTGGGCATATGATGATGTTGGTTACTTTCGCTATTTTTCTTGAGGACGAGCATGACGTTTCAACTTCAGGCCTTGGGTTAGTTGCTTTAATTATTGGACTAGCAGAATTGCTCGGGTCCGGCGGAGTTACGCTATTCGGAGATAAGTTCGGAAAAGTAACTGTTGTCAAATATGCTCTCCTTCTCTCACTACCGTTATCTATTATTTTGCCATTCGGTAGTTCCTCTATTTGGTTAGCTCTACTTCTGATCTCACTTTGGTTTGTTTGCACAGAATGCGTAATCGTTTCGATGCTTTCCACCTGCACAGAACTTGATAAGAGGGCGAGAGGTGCGATGATGGGCTTCGTTTACGCGGGTTGGGCATTAGGGCGACTATTTGGCGCAATATTTGGCTCTAGAGTCTATGAAAACTCTGGTATTGTTCCCGTAGCTCTCGTAATGACATTCACTCTTACTGTGGCACTTCTCGTTATTTATAAGACGTTTAAAGAACCGATGCCGACTACTAAGAAAATATAATGAGAGCCGTATATCCAGGCTCATTTAATCCGCCGACAATAGGGCATATTGAAATAGTTAAAGCAGCTATTAAAAGCTTTCATATCAACGAAATACATCTTGTTATTTCTAAGGTCGCTTTAGGTAAGGAGAAACTTATTATTCCTTCAGCCTCTGACAGACTAGAAATTGTAAACAAATCTCTGTTATCAATCCCTGAAGCTAGTGTCTTCGAAACAACAAAACAGCTCATCGCTGATATTGCCGATGGCTACGACCTAGTAGTTCTCGGTGCGGATAAATGGGCGCAATTACATGACCTAGCTTTCTATAAGAATGAAATACATATGAGAGATTGCCTAAACCGGTTGCCTGCGTTAGCAGTTGCTCCAAGAAATGACATTCAAGTCCCTAAAGAGATCCTTTTAAAGGTCTCAGATGAAATCAACCTGATATCTTCTTCTGAGGTTAGGCGAGGGAAATTAGAATGGATGACTGCGGAAGCAAAGAAATATGCGAAAGCAAATAATTGTTGGGGTTTCGACTAACCAACATGCGTTCGAGCCCCCATAGCAAGTGCGATTAGTTTTCGTTGTTTCATAACTTGAAACTGATAAAACTCTGCTAACCTCCCTATCAATAATGGAACGAACCGAGCACGGCGGCATAATGAACGAACAACCAGTCCTGATGAATAAACACTCGTCACGGATCACCCAGCCTAAAAGCCAGGGTGCTTCTCAAGCGATGCTTCTGGCTACCGGTCTCAGCCAATCAGACTTAAATCAGGCACAAATAGGTATTGCAGCGTGCTGGTATGAAGGCAATCCATGCAATATGCACCTTGACGGACTTGGTATCCACGTTAAACGAGGGGTAGTTGAGTCTGGTCTCGTTGGTATGCGCTTTAATACCATAGGCGTCTCTGATGGGATATCGATGGGAACCGATGGGATGTCCTATTCGCTTCAGAGCCGCGACCTCATCGCTGATTCGATAGAGACGGTAATGGCAGCCCAATGGTACGACGGACTCGTTGCATTGCCTGGCTGTGACAAAAACATGCCGGGTTGCATCATCGCTATGGGTCGCTTAGACCGACCAGCAATGATGGTCTACGGTGGCACAATCCGCGCTGGGTGCGGCACCATCGGAGGCGTTGAAGAAAAACTCGACGTTGTCTCCGCATTCCAGAGTTACGGTCAATTCCTCGCAGGAACGATCACTGAGGAAGAACGACAGACCATTGTCTCATGCTCAATTCCTGGTGCTGGCGCATGTGGAGGAATGTACACAGCTAATACAATGGCTACTGCAATTGAGGCTATGGGTTTAAGCCTCCCATACTCCTCATGCACCCCTGCTGAAGACCCTGCCAAAATTCAGGAATGTGTCACCGCTGGGCAAAAGATGGAAATGCTTCTCTCAGAAGGTTTGACGCCTCGCCGGATCGTAACACGCGAATCACTTGAGAACGCAATGGTTGTGACCATGGCACTCGGCGGATCAACGAATGCCGTTTTACATATGATCGCAATGGCTCGTGCCTTTGAACTTGAGCTGAATCTCGACGATTGGCTTGCTACTAGCTCACGAGTTCCGCTTCTAGCTGACTTGAAACCATCAGGACAGTATGTGATGGAAGACCTCCATGACATAGGTGGCGTTCCTGGAGTAATGCGGTACCTACTTGATAAGGGAATGCTTGATGGTGACCAGATGACAGTAACAGGTAAGACATTGGGCGAAAACTTGTCCGATGTGCCTCATCTTCTCAAAGACCAAGATGTTGTGTCCTCCCTTGATACCGCAGTCAAGTCGAGGGGTCATATTTCGATACTGCGCGGCAACCTTGCCCCTGGTGGCTCAGTAGGGAAAATCACCGGCAAACAAGGCCTAACCTTCACAGGCCCAGCGCGAGTATTCGACTCAGAAGAAGAGATGATAGCTGGACTTGAGGAAAGTCGGATCCAATCAGGTGACGTAATCGTGATTCGTTACGAAGGCCCCAAGGGTGGGCCAGGAATGCCCGAGATGCTCACACCCACCAGTGCACTTGCCGGCGCTGGTTTCATTGACGATGTTGCTTTGATCACGGATGGACGCTTCTCTGGCGGAAGCCACGGTTTTATAGTTGGACACGTCGTCCCAGAGGCACAAGAAGGCGGCCCAATTGCCCTCGTGCGTGATGGAGACATCATCACGATTGACGATGAAAGTCATGAGATCACCGTGGGAGTTAGCAACAGCGAACTCGCTGCTCGTGCCGAGGAATGGGTGGCGCCACCGTACAAAGCCACTTCAGGCACCCTGTGGAAGTACATCCGCCTCGTTGAAGACGCTTCTAACGGTTGCGTCACCGATAGCTAAAGAAATTGGCAACTCCCGACACGCCAAGGGATTAATACATTGATTGCCAGCGATGTAAATCAAAATGAGAATCTCATTATTTACTTTTTATTGCTCTATTGAATCTTTAATCTGATCAAATGTTGTCCGAACTATCAACGTATACGTGTCTAAGATTGCATGCTCTCGGTGCGTTCTTTGCGCTTCTAGTCTTGCTGGGTCTTGGACTACAGCCATGAATGCCGCTTTACTCGGGAAAGCATTGAATCTGACTTGATCCCATTCTCTCCCGTCACCAACAATTGTACCTTCCACTCCGAACCATCCAGAAATACGAACGCCTTGATCAATGCCGACAGTGGCTGCTTTCGAAGTATATTCAGCCATTTGTTCTGGGGTTTCTCCTAGCTCAGCACGATCATTAAATTTTACTACATGCAGGGCGATTATCGGACCGTCTTCACTGGTAGGCGGATGTTGTACCTTCCCCCAATCAGGAAGGGGACTTTGAGGGTTTGGAAAATTCATGGGTAGGCAACCCATAATGATCGTTTCTTCCATTCCTGCCTCTTTATGCACATGTTTGTCTTGAAAGTCTTTTCTTTCTTGCATTTCTATGAATGATTTTCTTGTCGGGTATTTCACAACTGCTACCCGATCCCAATCCCGATAATCACCAAGAAGCTTGTTTTCAACTTCACCAAAATAAACGGGCTCCGCTCCTATCGCTTTAAGGGGCTCCAGCGGTGAGTAGAGGTCATCAGCTTCTTGACCTGTTATTTTTGCCCTACTTCTATCTTCATATTGAGCTACGTCATGATATTTCATGAGATTAACCATCCAAATAGGCCCATCTTCATCTGCTGTTGTGGTAGCCAGCTGTAGGGCGTAATCAAAATCAATTTTTCCGTATTTTGGTGATGCCATAGTTGTTCCTCTACTCCCCTATTTCTACCCTATGTAAGTCATCACCTAGTTCAATTGTTCCGGAGAAATACTGAGCTGCGATCTCTCTCCATTCTTCTTCCTGGCCTGAAGGAAAGGCAGGTACGTAATGCGTTAACGTAAGCGTTTCTATTCCGGCACGTTCTGCGGTTTGAGAGGCTTCTTCAACTGAGGAATGGTAGTCGCAAACATCTTGTAGTCGTTGGAGGGGAATATTCTCGATGATGTCCTTACGAATAACGGTATGAACAAGTCCTTTCGCTCCAGTACACAATTTGTCTAGTCCAGCACATGGGATAGTGTCTCCTGCGACAACAACCGCATCATTCCCATAGTCAAATCTGAATGCAATGGTTGGGTCTACTGGACGGTGGTCTGTAGGTTCGGTAGAAATTCTGGCGTTACCTTCTAATTCTACGATCCCACTTTCAATCTCAGTCACATTTACTGCGGGAGGTTCATTAAGATCTTCGTGATGATCTATTCGATATTTAATGTCGAAGCTAAGAAAATGCAAGAGCCTATCAACTACCTCTTTCGTGCCCGGTGGCCCAACGATTTGAAGAGGTTTCTGTTCTGCGAACGAAGTGATCCAAGCAGATGTGATGACGTCATTTAAGTCAGTTATGTGATCACTATGAAGGTGCGTGATCAAGACCCCGTTGAGCATATTTGCGCCGCAGCCTGCGGCCGCCAGCCGCATGAGAACGCCTCTCCCTGCGTCAACCAAGTAGTTCTCTTCACCAGTTTGTATGAGTGTTGCTGGTCCAGCTCTGTTGGGGTCAGGAATTGGTGATCCAGTTCCTAAAAGAGTGATAGCTATCATTTTTTCTCCTGTGTAGTTAATAACTTATTGCCTGGCATTTTCAGCTCGCGCCTGAGCTTCATCTGCGTCGGGCGCTCTTTTGGCTGCGAGTTGAATTTCGATTTGATGAAGTTTTCCCTTGAAAGGGAAAGGGCTTTCGTATCGAGGTGAGACAGCTGATCCGTGATCGTAACCTATGCTTGAGCCTACGGAAGATATCATTCTCATAAACAGGGGAACTCGCGTATAGCCAGATGATTCTCCGTTGACATAAATTGTGATTTCTCCACCTCTTTTGAGTCTACGAAATTGCACGCTAAGTGTTGAGTCCCCAGTTGGGATCTCGATGCTGGACTCTATAACCGAATGGTCATCAAATGCGTTGTAATCTACAAGTAAGCGTTCATTTTGGACGAATATTGAAATACCAGAGTTCTCTGTTCCAGTTGAAAACAATACACCTTCGTCACCTTTTGCTCTTGTGACTGTTGCTATTAAGTCAAAGCTTCTTCCACCAATAGCTGCACTTGCTTGACCCGGGATAGGAGACATGGGAGGCCTATACACATATTTTCGACTCGTTGGGTGCGGAGATAAATCCCTGAATCGCGCACCAAATAATTCAAATCCTCTGTCATCAAGTGGGAGAACGCCATGCTTTTCTGCTTCCTCCCACCATAGATTCTGCAACTCTGCTAATTTTCTTGGTTCAGACTCAGCGAGGTCGTTGCATTCGGACCAGTCATCAGTGAGTTTGTATAATTCCCATTGCTCGGTTTCGTAGTCGGCGCCAGTTTGGTGGCGGCAAACAGCTTTCCATTCTCCTGCTATGAGTGCTCGGCTACCTGAGTTCTCAAAGTATTGGGCCGTATTATTAGAAATCCCGTTTGGATCAGTCAGAAGATGAACAAAGGAATGACCTGAAATCGGAATTTGTGGAATACCTTTGTATGTTTCGGGTGCTTGGATATTCAGCAGCTCAAAAAGAGTAGGTGCGATATCAGAAACATTTACGAATTGGTTTCGTAAAGAACCTCGGTCCTTCTCCTCAATCCCTGTCGGCCAATGAATAATCAGAGGAACGTGGACTCCTCCTTCATGAGTATTTTGCTTGTACCACTTAAACGGGGTGTTGCCTGCCTGCGCCCAACCCCAAGGGTAATTAGTATGGCTATGTGCCCCCCCTATATCATCAATATTTTCGATTGCTTGATCTGGAGTTTCTAATATCCCATTGAAAAACTTCATTTCATGCATTACGCCGAAAGGGCCACCTTCTTGAGAAGCTCCGTTATCTGAGAGAAGAATGAAGATTGTGTTATCGAATTCGTCTGCGTCACGCAGTCCGCTTACTAGGCGACCGATTTGATCATCAGTATGATCAAGGAAAGCTGCGAATGCTTCTTGTAGACGTGCAGCTAAGAGTTTTTGGTTTTGTGGGAGATCATCCCACTTCTCGACTCCAGGATTTCTGGGAGCTAATTGTGTACCAGTTGGAATTACTCCAATTTCTAACTGTCGGTGATACCAGCATTCACGAACAACATCCCACCCTTCATCAAAAGACCCTCTATATTTCTTCATATAATCGGGAGGGGCTTGGTGGGGGGCATGAGTAGCGCCGAATGGGAGATAGGCGAAAAATGGTCGATCTGGCCGAACTCCTTTTGAGTCAGCAATCATTCGCAGTAAGTTATCGACAATGTCTTCACTTAGGTGATAACCATCTTCTGGTTTCGCTGGGGGCTCAACAGAGTGATTATCTCTTACAAGGTCAGGGTGAAATTGATCTGTTTCTCCCTCTAGAAAACCATAGAAACGATCAAATCCTCTTCCAAGGGGCCATTGATCAAACGGGCCAGCAGATGAACAGTTCTCCATCGGCGCTAAGTGCCATTTCCCGGCACAGAATGTGGCATAACCTTCTGCCTGGAGAATCTCAGCCATAGTGGCTGCTTCATTTGTTATGTGCCCCAACATGTGGGGAAATCCAGTGCGGAAGTTGGAAACTGACCTCATCCCAACCGCATGCTGTGAACGTCCAGTCAGAAGCGATGCTCTTGTAGGTGAACAGAGTGGCGTGACATGAAAGTTTGTGAACTGAAGCCCATCAGCTGCTAGCCCGTCAATATTTGACGTGTCAATGGAAGATCCATAGCACCCCAACTGAGCAAATCCGGTATCGTCTAATAAAACGACCACTATGTTCGGGGCATCATCACCAGGGTGCGTAGGAGGTTCAAACCATGGGTCAGAGTCATCAAGTGTCTTTCCAATAGTTCCTTTAAAGCTGCTCTCTTGGTCAGGTAATTTATTCATTCTTTCTCCTCTTTGCTGATTGGTAGCAGGCGATCGATACCACTGCTCCAAGCTCTACAGGTTTGCCCAGCGGTTCGGTTCATAGTCTGTCTAAACTGCTCCCATGATTCCACCGAAGTGAGAACTGAGATAGTAGCGACTGCGTCATCACGATCGGCTGGATTGAGTGCGCGAAGTTCAAGGTCAAAGTGGACGCGAATCTGATCTGAGAGTACCAATCGAGCGGAGTCGAGTTGCTTAGTCGTAATTGAGCTACCTTGAGAATTTTTCCGATTGAGGAGTTGGAGAGGGTGAAGTTTTTCGTGAAGTGCAACCCGGACTTTGGCGAAAGTTGTTATGCGTTGCTTACGGTCACCAGTACCTATCTTGGGAATAAAGACTAGTTCGGGGAAACGTTCCGTAACACGAATAATAGCGTCGTTACGGAGCTCATCAAGCGTCTCAAAATATCGGTACATTGACGCAATTGAAATACTTGCCCTTTTTGCTACCTCATCTGGGCTAGGAACGTTTCCATGCTCCAATACCAGATCAATGAACGCATCAACTGCAGATGCGCGCCTCTCAGAACGTCTGAGAGAGTGTCCGTGTGTAACGGCCGTACTCCGGGAATTATTAGTCATCGTCTTTTCGTTCCAAAGTGTCCTCGCAACAGCGCTTCGGTGAAAGTTTGGTACCATCATCATACATGATAGTGAGACTATCACTATCATATATCAATGGTAAATACATATGCTTAGGATCCACCCACAGGAAACATTTCTACGGACCCTTCTCTAACCGGCTGATTTGGTTAATTAGCTATGGAAGAAAAGTCAATCAGAACACGGCTACAAATAGAGATCTCATAGTCAGGGTATTCTCCATGAAAGGTTTGTACCATTTTTTTTATTGCATTTATGCATATCCCTGGCATCATGACATCTGTGGCTGATTGGCTACGAATATAAATGCTTTCCGATGGAAAAATACTAAGAACTTCACTTTCACCTATCCCCCCCTTCCTTTCATTGTCAAGAATCCTGATTCCGTCAATCTGTTTCATCTTGTCTGTTCTTAGCCGATACCAGATGAACTCCAAGAATGAACTTATTGAATCTCTGATTAGATTTACCTTTGAACCTGGAACTGAAATCCAATGGACGGGGATCTCCAAAATAGAGAAGTTATTTCTGTAGGCGAGGTCCAGAAGTTCTGCGTCTTGCGCAAACCCTTTCACTCTTGAAGATGAAAAGAGTATTTTGGCAATTGGGCTTCTGTATGCTTTAAACCCGCATTGGGTATCCGAGATTCCATGTCTTGTAAGTAATCGCAAAATGAAAGAGAATCCGATGGTTACGAATTTTCTTGCACTTGTGATTCCTTGAGTTTGTGACCCTTCAATTGATCGTGACCCTATTACAATGTGATGTTTCTGAAGTCCCTTCATCGCAGGTTCCATAGCGGATAGGTCAGTAGCCATATCTGCATCCATTGTGATTATTATTGGACTGTTTGCCGCCGCTACTCCGATACGTAGCGCACTCCCTTTCCCAGTACTTTTGGCTTTCGTTATCACTTTCCCCAAGGGAAAATGATCGTCAATGATTTGCTGACAGATAGAACTTGTATTGTCAGTGCTTCCATCGTCAACGACGATTAGTTCGATATTCTGAGGAATAACGGGTATTGAACGCAAAGCGTCCAATAGAGAAGTGATTCTTTTCTCTTCATTCAATGCTGGCAGAATAATAGAGACCTGAGCATGACTTTTAAAAAGGTACCTTTTCGGGTTCACAGCTGAATTTCAGATTTTGGGGATGGGACCTCAATAGCTGTCACAATCATGCCTTTACGCATCGTATATTTACCATGCATTTCTCTGATGGGGCCTTTTTTTTGAATGTGGACTGTAAAGGTGTTTCCTTGATCATGAAAATTGATGAAGGCTTCTTTGAAACCTAGCCATTCGTGGGTGATTGGAAACCAAGCTTTGTATGTTGCCTCCTTCGCTGAGAAGAGAACTTTTCCAGGATGTTGAACAAGAGTGCCGCCAACGGTTTTAACCCATTCCTGTTCTTGGTCATTACTTATTCTCTGAAGCACTTTGGAAGATAAAGGTTCGTCTGTTTCTGCATCTACACCCAATGAGAGGACGTCTGATTTTCTTGCGACTGCCGCAGCGGCATAACCATGTGAATGCGTTATAGATCCCACGATATTAAAAGGCCAGATTGGCTCCCCCTTTCCCCCTATGTGGATATGCCCTGGTTCTATATTTGCCAACTCCATTGCTTCATGAGCGCAAAAGCGACCTGCAATGAATTCTGTTTTTCGGTTTTGTGAAACATTCTCAAGGTAAGTTCGTTCAGCTGATGAGAGAAATGATGCGTCAATCTTTGAATTACGAGTTTCCATAACGGCCACAGAACTTGAAAATAGATCTTTTAGTGCTCCTGCCATACTGTGGACAGTACCTTACAAACCTGTTGTTGAGCACATGTGCATAAGTAATGCTTATTTATTGTCGATCGATCGTTCGTTTAGGATTTGGTTTATTACTTTCCCATCTGCTTGGCCAGATGTTGATTTCATGACCTGGCCGACGAAAAATCCTTGTACTTTCGAATCGCCTAAACAAAAACGTTCCCATTCATCAGAGTGGTCATTAATGAGTTGATCGACTAAGTTCTCTATTTCCTTTGTGCCGATTGCCTCAAAACCTAATTCCGTTGCTAACTCTGCCGGAGTGCCTCCACTTTTGACTAGCTCTCCTAGTATTTTTTTTGCTTGCGTACTAGTAATCTCTGACTTGTTTTCCATTTGGGTCAATTGTGCGAAAGCTTCTGTTGACAACTCTCCTAAACCAGCAGATAAATTATTTACCATGTGCTTCACTACTTGTTCAGGTACCCCTCCTCCTTCAATAACATCAAAAATGAAGGCATCGTGGTTTCGTTCTACAAGCAGGGCTACATCACTCGATTTAGCTCCCGTTAGGTTTGCCAAATCTTTCCTTCGCTTAGATGGCAATTCGGGCATTTCTTGATCAATTTTTGTAATTGTTTCTTCACTAGGATTAAGAGGCACTAAATCTGGTTCAGTAAAGTAGCGGTAATCTTCAGCATCTTCTTTCGACCGACCCGTACGGGTTCTTCCTGCACTTTCATCCCAGTGACGGGTTTCCTGCCTCGGAGATTCCCCATTTCCATAGAGGCTGATGTGGCGATTCGCTTCATAGTTTATTGCTCGGCCAAGTGATTTGAGTGAGTTAACATTTTTAATTTCACAGCGCGTTCTTAGGTTATTCTCGCCTACTTCACGAACAGAAACGTTTGCATCTACACGTATTGATCCCTCTTCCATTTTCGCGTCAGATATTTCTAGAGCTAAGATGATGCTGCGAAGCTCAGAAACGTACGATTTAGCCTGTTCAATTGTTCGTATTTCAGGCTTACTTACAATTTCAATCAATGGGATACCAGCACGGTTGTAATCTACCAAGGAATAGTCAGCACCGGAGATTCGCCCACTTGTTCCGATATGGGTCGTTTTCCCAGTGTCTTCCTCTATATGAGCTCGTTCAATTCCGATTGTTTTACCACTTGGGAGCTCAAGATAACCTTCGAGATTCGTTGGCAAGTCGTATTGCGTAATTTGATAATCTTTTGGCATATCAGGATAAAAATAGTTCTTTCGCGCGAATACTGACCGATTCACCGAGCAATGTAATGCTCTCCCTAATCGCATAGCGAAATAAACTGCTTTTTGATTAACAACTGGCAGCGACCCAGGAAGCCCTAAGCAAACTGGGCAAACATTTGTATTTGGTTCATTTCCGAACTGGTTAAGACATCCGCAAAAAAGTTTTGTTTGCGTTGCAAGTTCGACATGAACTTCCAATCCGACTATTAGTTCCCAATTATCCTTAAAAATTACTTGATTCATTGCGATGCCTTTTCCAAAGCATGCGCTACCTGATACATCACCGGTTCCTTCATTGGAGGCGCAAGTATTTGGACTCCTATCGGCATCCCATCTTTCCCTGAACCGAAAGGAATAGAGATAGCCGGATGACCTACAAGGTTAGAAGGAATCGTGCAAACGTCGTTTACATACATCATCATCGGGTCATTTACTTTCGCCCCTAGCTTAAAGGCAGTACAGGGAGAAGTAGGAGAAAGAAGTACGTCATAGTCTTTATATAGATCAGCAAAGTTCTCTGCTAAGAGTCTGCGTACCTTTAGTGCTTTTCCATAATACGCATCATAGTATCCTGCTGATAAAGCATATGTGCCAAGCATTATCCTTCGTTTGACTTCATCTCCAAACCCTTCTGTTCTCGTGTTGACGTTCATTTCATTCAGATTGGCGCCTTCAACTCGTAACCCATAACGTACTCCGTCGTAACGACTGAGGTTGCTCGATGCTTCTGCTGGTGCGATGAGGTAATACGCTGATAGGCAATACAGAGCAGCTGGAAGAGAAACTTCTTCAACTATCGCACCCGCATTGGATAGAGCTGAGACAGCTTTATTTGTTTGTTCGATAACTTCATGGGTGACACCATCTATCCCTCCCATCAGTTCGCTAATGACACCTACTTTAAGTTCGTTGATACCTTTATCGAACATATCCAAGAAAGACTCTGGGGCTTGTTTAATGCTTGTCGAATCTAGCGGGTCATAACCTCCGATGACTTCATGGACGATTGCTGCGTCTTTAACAGATGTGGCGAAGGGCCCTACTTGATCCAACGAGCTAGCGAATGCTAGAAGCCCGTATCGTGAGACTCCCCCGTATGTCGGTTTGACTCCAACAACTCCACACAGGGCTGCTGGCTGACGAATTGAACCCCCAGTATCTGAACCGATGGCGATAGGAACAAACCCTGCTGCGACAGCTGCCGCACTTCCGCCGCTTGACCCACCGGGGACACATGAAATGTCATGGGGGTTTCTTGTAGGTCCAAAGGCAGAATTCTCTGTTGAGCTTCCCATAGCAAATTCATCTAAATTTGTTTTACCTACAATTGTCGCTCCCGCTTCTTTAAGTTTCTTCACAACAGTTGCGTCATAGGGTGGTTTCCAGCTTTCAAGGATCTTAGAACTTGCAGTAGTGGTTATTCCTTTCGTACAAAGGTTGTCTTTAATCGCTACAGGTACCCCAGCTAACGGTCCTATTGTTACTCCTCTAGCAATTAGCTTGTCGGTCTCTTGAGCTACTGCTCTGGCTTCGTTGATGGTGACCAAGTTAAAAGCGTGAACATCTTTTTCATACTCTTGAATCTGGTTAAGATACCTCTCAAGTATTTCAATTGCGGAAACCTCGCCAGTAGCAACAAGCTCGGCTATTTCACTAGCACTTTGGTACTGTTCGGGAACCATGCCACTCATGATTCTTCCCCAAGAATTTTAGGCACAAGGAATCTTCCACCTTCTACTACTGGTGCTTCAGAAAGAAAGTCAGATGGTTTTAGCATGGGGCTTGGAATATCTTCTCGCATCGTATTTTCAATGGGAAGCGGATGAGACATAGGTTCAACATCATCCAGCTTGAGTGCTTCAACGTCTTTTGCATGGTCCAGAACTGCTCCTAACTGCTCTGTAAAGATTTCTAACTCTTCGCTGGTTAATCGTAATCGTGCGAGGTTAGCCACATGTTTGACTTCGTCGGAGGAGATTGAATCAGACATTTTCATATTCTACCCAACTAAGTGCATTCGACCTTAATATTGAATTTAACTTTCCACTTCTGTTAAGAGTTATTCAATTATCTCAGGGCCTTTAGATACAAAGACTTCTACAACCCCATCACGCATAATGGGTGTCCCAGACTCTGGATTTAACCTTATAACGACACCAGAACTTATAGTCGGGTGAAATATTTCTGTCTTTCGCACTTGTAAACCTTCAAGCACAATCGTTGTTTCTGCTGACTCAAATATACTCCCGACGAGACTAGTAGGAACTGTACGTAGCTCTGGCCCTGAACTTATATTTAGATCTACTTCTGATCCCGTAGGTAGCTCATATATAAAAATTGAGGGGCCGATTACTAATCCAGTAGCTATTTCTTCATGGGAAACCTGTGAAATCTTACCTAATCGCAACCGAGATCCAAGAAGAGCTGATTCTGCCTCTTCAATCGTTAATCCAGTCAATCCAATCGGAATGCCCTGAAGTTCTGAACCAAGTGAGAGAAAATAAGTAAGAACTTCGCCTTCTGCTAATTCCGAACCGGCAGGAGGGATAGTTTCTAGAATTTCTCCAGCTTGTGACCCATCTTTTCTTGTTAATGCTTCTTCAAGTAGCCAAAAATCATCAACCTTTTCGATGAGATCGGAGGCTGAAAGGCCAGAAATCTCTGGGACAACTGCGGTCCTAATCACCTCTTCCTCACTATTTTGATTGATTAAGATTGCTATACCTGCCACGATAGATGCCATTACCAGCAGCCACGACCACCGTCTGAGGTGCGCCTTTAGGTACAAAATCGCTCTTTTGAACTGCGCTTTTAATTTGTTTGGTGTTTCTACGTCAACGAGTTCTGGTTTAGGCGCAATGCCTCCGAAGAGGCTCGGGTTCAAGCTACTTTCAATTGGAAGCAAAGAGGGTTTTTCGTTATTTCGGTTTATTTGAATTAGTCGGTTCAGTAGCTCAAGCGCTCTGGGTCGCTCAGAAGGAATATTTGATAGGGCTCCAGAAAAGGCAGATCTTAAATCTTCCAATATGTTTGAACTATTATTCGGACTTTCAAGTTTTGATTCTTTATTGGTTACTTGCTCCTGAAGCAGCTTCGTTTCTATCAGTTCATTAAAGATTATTGCTATAGCAAAAATATCACTTTGGGGATTCGTGTATTCCCCTGATCGTTGTTCCGGAGAAATGTAAGGGTACTCACTTGTCAGCTTTGATTCATAATTTCTCGAGTAGAGTCTCCCAATCCCTGAGTCAGTGATCTTCAATTCCCCATTTATGTCAAAAATTATATTCTCAGGTTTTATGCAACCGTGGGCCATTCCCTTTTCATGGAGGTAGCTAACACCTTTCAGCATTTCGATAATGATAAATGTTATTTGCGCAACCGAAAGCATCGCATTTCGTTCAAGCATGGTTCTTAGATTTCCACCAGCGATAAATTTGGTCACAACGTATTGGTTTTCTCCGAGACCCCAATCAAGAATTTTAACTAAGTTCGGATGATTAGATCTTGATAGGCTCTTCATCTCATTCTGAAAATCTTCTATAAATTCATCGGTTTCATAAAAGGTTCCATCGAATACTTTTACAACAGTTTGCTTTCTAATTCGTACGTCATCGGCAAGGTATACCTGAGCGAACTCTCCATTGCCGATAGGAGAAATTAGTCTATAACGGCCATTGATGACCTTTCCGGCATGTAAGTAAGAAGATGATTCCACAATTAGAGCGTATTACCGTTGTGACGATTTGCATATCTTCTCTGATTGCAGACAGGGGATTTAATCTGGCAGACTATTGGTATGGAAAAAACACAGGGAATGAAACGCAGTTTAGTCTCTAGGATTCTCGGACCTACTTTGGTCACTATCGGGATAACAGGGGTCATCCTAGGATTTGCTCTCTCCAATAATGGGACTACTGATATCCGTGTAGAAGGTAACCCTGCGATAGAAGCATTATTTCCCGAACCAGATGCAGAGGTTCTTAGACAGACTTCAGTTGGTATTGACTTAGTAGCAGGGTACGAGGCAGAACTTACTATTAATGGAGTAGCTATCCCTCTTGATGAGATCAATGTTCTCCGCGATTTGGAGAACCCTAGAGAGAGCGCACAAACTAGCGGGACTTTTGGCGATACGTTGAACAGATTCCTGTATCAACCTCTTGAAGGAAGGTCGGTACCGGAGCTGCAGGGAGATAGTAACTGTGCGGTAGCGGTTTACTGGCCTTTGGCTGATCCAAGTGATAGAAAATCTATTGAGTGGTGCTTCACAGCTTTGTAACTAAATTTCGTTAATCAATAAACTTTCAAGTTCAGATACAGCATCAAGAGGATTAGGGCCTACATGTATGCTTTTAATTCCTAAGCTACTGGCAACAGTAACGTGCTCAGGGTAGTCATCAAGGAACACCGTCTTTGCGGCAGGTAATCCAGAAACCTGGAGAGCTAAAGCAAATATTTCTGGGTTAGGTTTTCTTGCCCCTACTTCGGAGCTGTCAATTATGCCGTCAAATAAGTTCTCAGGCAGCATTGATTTCCATGACGAGCTGAACTCGCGAATATTATTTGACAGAATATATTGAGCTAGTCCCATTTCTTTAAATCGACGAACAGCATTGAACATTGCTGCTGTAGTGTTGCTAGCGCCTCCTATTGATTTAAAAAAATCTCTAATTTCAAAACCTTTGATACCTGAATTTTCTACTGAACTTATGATTTCTTTCGTTGCATGTTTCAAGCTGATTTCACCTCTTTCGAGCTTGTGCCAATGGTGTTCACCATCTTCTAGCCCATAACCGAGGACTAACTTAGTGAGCTCCTGAGTTTCTATACCAAGTTGTTTAGAATAATTATCCGTTGCATAAAATGGAGAGCCTGTAAAGACGCCTCCGAAATCCCAAAAGATGCATTCAAATTGTGTTGAGTTCATGATCTAGGAAATTCCCCTGATTCAAGCAACTTTACAAAATCAGATTCATACAAAATCGGAATCCCTAATTCCTCAGCTTTCTTCAATTTCGACCCACCAGGATTATCGCCTACAACTAACGCCGAAGTTTTTCCTGAGACACTACCTGGTGATTTTCCACCTCTAGAAGTAATTGCCTCTGAAACTTGGTCACGCGTAAAGCCCTGTAATGTTCCTGTCACAACAATAGTTTTTCCCGAAAGGACATCATCAACATCTTGAATTCTGGGCCCAAGGAAATTGACATCTGCAGATCTAAATTTCTCAACCAATTTCTTGTGCCTTATTTCTTTGAAATAGTTGAACACACTATTTGCTATTACGGGACCTAGTCCTTCTATCTTTTCTAGTTCTTCTAATGTTGCATGAGTTAGTGAATCGAGATGGCCAAATCCGAGAGCAAGCAAGTCAGCATTAGTTCTTCCTACATGGGGAATTGATAGTCCAAATATGAGATTTCCAAGTGTTCTTGACTTTGAGGACTCAATTGCTGAGCGCAAATTTTTTACAGAGGTTTCGCCAAATCCCTCAAATGCTTTGATCTTGTCAAAATCAAGTGTGTACAAATCTCCCACATCACTTATCAAGCCCTCTGTTACGAGAATATCAATGGTTTGCTCTCCCAAATGCTCAATATCCATGGCTGTTCTTTGCGCATAGTGTTCGACTCTTCCTCTTACTTGCCGGGGACAAAAGTAGTTCGTGCAACGATGGCGAGCTTCTCCGTCAGGTCGGCTTAATTCAGCATCACATGATGGGCACGCTTTGGGAAAATTCCATTGAGGCAAATCAGAGGGCCTCTTTTCAAGAATAGGTCCGACAACCTCAGGTATTACTTCTCCAGCTCTTCTAACAATTACGGTATCGCCGGGGCGAACATCCTTCTCTCTCACTTGATCTTCATTATGCAATGTAGCAGTAGATACTGTAACGCCTCCAACAAAGACAGGCTCGAGTCTCGCAAAGGGTGTTGCTGAACCAGCAGCACCAATTGAAACCTCGATATCTATTAATTTTGTTGTTTGCTCTTCAGGCGGTAATTTGAATGCAATTGCCCAGCGGGGAGCTTTTGCTGTCGCCCCTAATTCCTCTTGAATCTGAAGCGAGTCAACCTTTACGACAATCCCATCAAATTCATAATCGAAATCAGATTTTTTAAGTCTGTACTCGTTAATGTATGCGCTGAGTCCTTCTTTCCCCGTCGTGATTTGTTTTGCATTTTGATTTACTGGAAGTCCCAATGACCGAAGATAGTCAAGTGTCTCAAAATGTGATTTGAGGTCGGGACCCTCTGAGATATGACCGATTTGGTAGGCCCAGAAAGACAAGTTTCGCTTAGCTGCTATTGCGGAATTCTTTTGACGTAGAGACCCAGCAGCAGCATTTCGTGGGTTTACATAAGTCTTTTCGCCTCTTTTCTTAGCATTAGCATTCAGTTTCTCAAATTCGCTGATAGGAAGATACACTTCTCCTCGAACTTCTAGGATCTTTGGCGCTCCTTCAATGAATTTGGGTATGTCTTTGATAGTTAAAACATTATGAGTTACGTCTTCACCTATGGAACCGTCACCCCGAGTTGCTGCTTGGATAAGCTTCCCATCTTCATAGCGAACTGAGATTGCGAGTCCATCAAATTTTAATTCACAACAATATTCTTGAACTTGAGAGACATCTGTTAACTTTCGATCAATTTTTTTTATCCATTGGTCAAGTTCCTGATCATCGAACGCGTTATCTAGAGACATCATCGGCAAGGAATGCTTAACTGGAGAAAATATTTGGGAAGGGGCACCACCAATTCTCTTCGTGGGTGATTCAGAGTCATAAGTTTCGGGATATTGCTCCTCTAACTTTCTTAGTTCTCTCATCAATTGATCCCATTCATCATCAGTTATGGAAGGGGTATCTGACTCGTAATAAGCAACGTTATGTTCCTTAATTATATTTCTTAATTTCTGAATCCTGTCTAGATCTTTAGCTGTCACAGTAGGAATTTCTATCTATCTCAATGCACTGATTAGCAAAGAACCAATTAGACTGCGAAAATTCTAAATATGGAGAGAATTTCTTGGGTACTCGCATTTCGGCTGGCATGGATTCCGATTCCTTTGTTTGGGTATGGTGTCTTTGATTCAGCGTTATCTGACAAAAGTGAAACTGTTCAAGTCACTATTGCTATAGGCTTGTGGGTCCTTTGGTCATTGGTTCTCTTAATATCTTTAGTTCCTAGTGTCAGTCTACTCACCCTTTATAGAGTCATAGTGCCTATTTCAGTTGTAGTTGCTATTTGGGGATCTTTAGAGGCGCAAATGGCTACAGCATCTATTTTTCTAATTTTCTGCTCTACTGTTTGTTCATCTATATCTTTGCTGCCTTCAATTGGATACTGGCATATAAATGGTTCTTCATACGGGGACGAAATCCGGCTACCACTTAGACCTCCAGCCCCTTTGCTACTGGGACCTATCCCTCTTGCTTGGTTAGTTCTGGCATCTACAATAATCTTTCCCATTGTTTTTCTCGCCTCAGAGCGTTATGTATCTGGTTTGATAACATTAATGGTTGGGTCAGGGTTGAGTTACTTTTCTTATCAATCATTATCTGCACTTTCTAATAGGTGGCTCGTATTTGTCCCTGCAGGAGTCGTTCTGCATGACAATATGATTCTCTCTGATCCTTTTCTTGTTAGGAAATCAATGATCAAGCAGATGGGGCCTGCTTTCACTTCAACGACCAGCACAGATTTGACTATGTCAAGTGTCGGGATGTGTCTAGAAGTCGAGTTGCATGAAGAAGTTGAATTAGCTCTACAAGTGAATCCTTTATCTCTTCCTGAAGTTACAAAGGTTCATTCATTTTTCATTTGCCCGTCGTTACTATCTAAGACTCTTCGAGAGGCTTCAGAACGCTCTATCCCAACCCTATGATCTAGTCACAATTCCAGATCCTACGACTTTGTCTTGAAGGTAGAAAACAGCTGCCTGGCCTGAAGCTATTTTAATGTGTGGATTTTCCCAGTAAATCTTGTCCTTTACTTTTGCCTCGGCTGTATGTCCATGAGCGCTTGTTTGGATATCAAGTACATCAGTTACAGGTTCTCCAGTCCATTGGATATCCCTTATAGGTGTTTCTGTATAAAAAAGATCCGTTTTAGAACCCGCTGTCACTGTGGCAGATTCAACATTTACATCTACTGCATATTGTGGTTCGCCCTCCCCCGAAACTCCTAGTCCTTTCCGTTGACCGATTGTTACCATCTGGACGGCAGGAACCTTTGCAATCCGGTTTCCTTGGGTGTCAACTACAGCTCCAGGAGTCATTTCCATACGTTGCTCCAAAAAACGTTGTCTACCTCCTTTCGTTCTACTGATAAAGCACACATCTTGACTATCAGGTTTCCCAGCCGTCTGTAAGGACAAGGATGATGCAATCTCTCTCACTTGATCTTTTGTTAAATCACCAATCGGAAGTCTTAGGCGAGAGATCTGCTCCTCATTGAGCATGTGAAGAACATATGACTGATCTTTCTTTAGATCTACAGATCTCCCTAGGCGTAATCCCTCTGACTGACTAAAGATTTGGGCGTGGTGACCTGTGGCAATTAGTTCAAACCCGAGGGCAGTTGCTCTTCGAAAAAGCTTGTCAAATTTCACATGTCTATTGCACTCAATGCATGGATTTGGGGTTTCTCCAATTTTATGTGCAGCCACATACGGGTCTACTACATGGGCATCGAATTCGTCACCGAAATTAAAGACATGATGTTCTATTCCTAGTTGGTCAGCTACTCTTCGTGCATCAATCACATCCGAGACCGAGCAACATCCGGTATCTGAGGTACCCCCCCACAACTTCATCGTCACTCCGATAACTTCATATCCTTGATCAATGAGCACGGAAGCGGCTACGGAAGAATCAACACCTCCGGACATCGCAACGAGAATTTTCTGCTTACTTATCATGACCCTAACTTACGCAACCTTTCTATTGACTCTGGAAGTATTTCTAATACTTTATCAATATCATTTTGTGTACTCGCATACCCAAGAGACAACCGCAAGGACCCCCTTGCCAATTCTCGACTGAAACCCATTGCAGCTAGTACATGCGATGGCTCCTGCGCCCCACTTGAACATGATGATGCCGCAGATGCGTATATACCTGATTGTTCTAACAGGAAAAGAAGAGCTTCGCTTTCTATGTCGCTAAAGCAAAGATGGCAAGAACCTGGGACTTTGTTACCTCGGTCCACACTTCCATCTTCATTTGTTTGGACACCTGTTTCATATGTGTTTTCTATATCTAAAAGACAATTCGCTAGGCTATCTCTTAAGGCCGTAATTTTCACGTTGTTCTTTTCTCTTGAGTCGGCGGTAACTCTCGCTGCAACTGCCATACCAACAATTCCAGCCGTATTATGAGTGCCGCTTCTGAGACCCTTTTCTTGACCACCACCTAGCTGTAAGGATGAGACTTTGGTTTGGTCTTTGACTATAAGCGCTCCAACTCCTTTAGGTCCTCCAAATTTATGAGCCGCTACACTTATTAGGTCTGCGCTTTCTGTGATCTCATTCATGTCCATCCATGGAATTGCTTGAACTGCATCTGTATGGATGAGAGCAGCAGGTGACTTTTCCTTCACAACTGTACTAATGGCAGCAAGGTCTTGGATAACACCGGTTTCCCCGTTAACGAGACCAACGGATACTAATGTCGTATTTTCATCAATTGCGTCTGCAAGATGGTTTAAGTCAAGGATTCCATCCTCAAGGACATTAACGACTTTGCCACCAACCAATTTTGTTGGCTCAAGAACAGCGTGATGTTCTGTAGCTGAACAAATTATTGAACCCCCTATTGCAGAATGCACACCAAAAATTGCTAGATTATCTGATTCAGTCCCTCCAGATGTGAAAATAATATCCTGAGATTTACAACCAAGAACATCGGAAAGTTCGTCACGAGCATCATCAATCAAACGGAGAGCTTTTCGAGCCATCGAATGCGATCCGGATGGATTCGCAAAGTTTTCCTTTAAAACCGGAATGATAGCGTCAACAACCTCATCTCTTATTGGGGATGATGCGGCATTATCCATGTAAATCATTTGCTCAGGCACATTCTAAGAATACTTAAAAAAAAGTAATAAAATCACTGTGTCGGAAATCACTAGATAATTCTAGTTGCACTATTAATCTTCCAACTAGGGTGAGTCCATGGCAAAAATATGCGTTAGTACTGAGATTAAGGCAACCAAGAAACAAGTCTGGGAAGTTGTGAAAGACATTAGTGACCATGTCAATTGGATGAAAGACGCTGAAAGCATTGCTTTTTTGAGTGAAAAACGAAGTGGTGTTGGTACAACGTTCGATTGCGGTACTAAAGTTGGACCCTTTCGGCTTAAGGACAAAATGGAGATCACCGAGTGGATTGAGGAAGAGTCCATGGGAGTGCGTCACGAAGGATTGGTAACGGGATCAGGCAGATTTTCTTTGAAAGAAACGAGTAATGGACAAACATTATTTACTTGGGAAGAAACCCTATATTTTCCTTTTTGGATGGGTGGCCCACTTCGAAACCCTGCTGGGACACGTATTTTAGCTTGGATATGGAAAAAGAACCTCAAATTACTCAAGCATCAAGTTGAGTCATCCGTACTATGATGCACTTCATCCCATCTAATTTAGTCATCGATTCTGATTTCATTTAAGATACGATAAGTATGTTTCTTGATGTAGTGGGCCACCAAGGTGGATGGGACGAAATTCTTATGGTTGTTGCCCCTATCATTCTTCTATTTTGCCTGTTGAAATTAGCAAATAGAAGAGCCAAACGCAGATAAATTTATTTCTCTCTAGTGATTTCTGCCCCAAGGCTACTTAGGTTATCTACTAGCCCTTCGTATCCTCTATCTATATGATATGGGTCGCGTATTTCAGTTTCCCCTTGTGCATTTAAAGCCGCAACGACTAATGCTGCGCCAGCTCTGATATCGTGAGCGCGAACAGGGGCTCCTGATAAATTTGAGACTCCACGAATTACAGCATGGTGTCCTTCTGTTCGAATATCAGCTCCCATACGAATTAACTCATCTATATAACGGAACCGCCCGCTAAACAGGTTCTCTGTCACAATTCCGACGCCTTCAGAGACCGTGAGCATAGCCACTAGAAATGGTTTATAGTCTGTAGCAATACCTGGGTAAGGGAGAGTTGCTAGATCAACTGCATTTAGTGATTTATTTGCCATAACCCACAAGCCGTCTGAATTAGCAGAAATGCGCATTCCCATCTCACCTACTTTTTGGCAAAGCATATCCATATGGTCTGGCCGTGCTCCGATTAAGTTGATTTCCCCTCCGGCAATGCCGGTAGCTGCAAGGTAAGTAGCTGCCTCAATTCGGTCAGGAATAACAGAATGCTCCACCGCATCAAGTTTTTGAACACCCTCAATGATAATAGTTGATGTTCCGGCACCAAGAACATTTCCTCCCATTCGGTTCAGAAAAGAAGCAAGATCAGCTATTTCTGGTTCGCGAGCTGCGTTCTCGATAGTTGTTGTACCCTCAGCAAGTACGGCAGCCATCATAATATTTTCAGTTGCGCCAACACTTGGAAATTCTAGAACTATTCGAGAACCAAGCAACTTCTTACATTTCCCTTCAATATAACCATGCTTCGACTCGAACTCTGCACCTAGCATCTCAAGGCCTCTTAGATGCATATCAATTGGTCTAGGTCCAAAATCATCTCCGCCAGGTAATGCAACCCTAGCGTTGCCATATCTTGCGAGTAAGGGACCTAAGACGACTATTGATGCTCTCATCTTTTCTACAAGTTCATATGGTGCCTCTGCAGTAAGATTTCCAGGATTTTTGATCTCCAAGGAATTTGTTTCAAGAGCTCTTACTGTCATTCCGAGTGAAACAAGTAATTCAGACATAAGCCTTACATCAGTTATATCGGGGACGTTCTTTAGATGAAAAGTCCCCTCTGCTAAAGAACAAGCGGCCATTAATTTAAGGGCAGAGTTTTTAGCCCCATTTATTTTTACATCTCCATAGAGAGGTCCGCTTGGTTTGACGAGGATGCGATCCATCATCCAATTATGCTCCGAGTAGTTATCGTTTCCTCATAAGTGTGATCTTTCACCAAAAAGCTGTTTAATTCAATAGCGATGACTTTATTTACACACACGTATATCGTTAAGCAAAACGAGCTTGCGGGCATTATGACTGCCCGCTCTAACTCCTTGTTGTGTGAGCAGGAAGTTTCCTCTGGGGTCTTCTCTCTAGTAGTAGGCCCTTTTGAGAATTATAAACGCACGGTAAAAGTGGAGACTAGAGAAACGGATTTTCTAGTAGAAGAAACATTCTCTTATAAAATATCCGCGCCGGTATGGCATTATCTACTTCACTTTCCAATCAAGAATGCGCTTAGGAATTTTAGATCTTCCAAGGAATCTAGTTTCTGGTGGGCACCCCCAAATAGGTTTGATGCGATGACATCACGAACTATAAGTTTGCTTTGTGTAGCTGCTGTCATAACAGGTTTTTTAGGTGCCTTGATCGGGCAGACAGCTACGTTTGCGGCTGAGGAATTTGGAGCAGGCGACAGGGCTCAAGGGGTTCTTTTAGCCACAGTAAGAGTTGGCGTACTACTGACAATCATTCTGACTAGTTTAGCTGACAGTCGTGGTCGAAAAAAACTACTGGAATTTTCATTGTACGGGGGATGTTTACTCTCAGTTCTAAGCGCATTAGCACCAAACCTATGGACACTTGGAATAGTTCAATCATTCGCACGGGGGTTCGCTACTACTATCAGCATCCTAATTGGAATTATGGCAGCTGAGGTTTCTCCCAAAGGCAGCCGAGCTTATATTGCTGGGTTATTGACATTAACAGCAGGGTTAGGAGCCGGAATTCCAGTTTGGATTCTATTTATCGCTGATACACATCTCAGAGGCTGGAGATTGCTTTTCGCTACTTCATTAGTATTTTTTCCTGCAGTAAGGTGGATTCAAGTTCACCTCAGCGAAAGTGACCGTTTTCTATCACATGTTAAAAACTATTCTGTCAACAAAGAAACGAAACAAAAAGTAGTTTTGTCGCGTGTTATATTTCTAGCAACTGTTGCTTTTCTGCTATTTATCTTTGTCTCCCCAGCCAGCCAATTTAGAAACGAATTTCTTCGAGATGAACGCAATTTCAGTGCAGCAAAAATATCTCTTTTCTTATTAACTGCATACACTCCTCAAATAATTGGAGTTGCTTTAGCTGCAAAAATTTCAGATACGAAAGGAAGAAAACCTGTAGCTATGACAGCAGTTGGGGTCGGAACTTTACTGACGGTTCTTAGTTACAGTATCTCGGGATTTGGCATGTGGTTTATGACAATGTTTGCTGGAATTGTTTCGGCTGGTGCTGGGCCATCGTTAGGTGTCTATAGTGCAGAAATGTTTGGAACAGGACGACGCGGTCAGATCAATGGAATTCTTTCGCTTATTGCAGTTACTGGAAGTGCTGTCGGATTACTCCTGTGCGGCGACCTTTCTGAAAGATTTAACAGCTTCGGAAAAGCTTTTGCAGTCCTATCGATAACTCCTTTATTAGTTGTCTTGATTGTTGGTTTTTTCTTTCCTGAATCTGCTAACCAAGAACTTGAAGATCTTAACCCTGACGGATAGCTTTAGCGAAGTACAGCTAGCCAGTTGCTAATTAACTTTGCAATAGTTGCATATTCTTTAGGGTCATGATTTTGTTTCTCAAGAGTATGAAACGACACTTCAGAGGTAATTCGATTTGCATATTGACGAAGTAAAGCAGGCGAACCAAATGGATCTCTATCTCCGGAAATAAAAATTGTTGGTCTACATATCTTATGCAAATGATCTACGCGAAGAGAATCTTGCTTACCTGGTGGATGCAGCGGGTAACTTAAAAGAGCTAGTCCTCTTGATGGTAAACCATTTGCCACAGCCATTGATGCAGCACGACCTCCAAGTGAACGACCTCCAACAACAAGACTACTTTGTGAAACTCCAATTTTGCTTGCAAAATTAGCTGACACTTCAAAAATTTCATCCACTAGTTTATGTACTCTCGGAGGTGGTCTTTTCCTGTCGGTTTGACGATAAATAAAATTATGCCTGAGAATCGGTATCTTACTAACGCCCTCTATTTCCAGAAAAACTTGGTGATCTCTATTGCCCCCCGCCCCGTGGAAGAGGATTATTCCTTTGGGTTTCATGATTTAATAACTCTTTCTAACTACCGAAGTAGTATTCTCCTTGCTTCTGACAGTTCTTGTATCCTCTTAGCGGCATCAATCTTGGTGTTATCTTCTCCGGTATCAGGGTGGGTTGTACGAAGCAATTTGCGAAATTGTTTCTTTACCTCTTCAGCATCTGGATTAATGCTCGAAATACCCAGAATTTGCAATGCCCAACTCTCTGAACTTTCATGACCAAGGTCGGCGACAAATTTATCATGACGACTCAAAAGATATGAAATAAAATCTGTTCCCACCTCGCCTCGCCATCTGACTGCTTTATTCATTAGATTTACAACAGCTGGTCGATCTTTGTAGGCAAATTGGCGTATGGAGTAAGCCGCTGCGAGTATATTTTGTTCAGCAGCCGCTTCATTTAGTTCAAAAGTAAACCTGTATTTCCCTTCATGGTCTTGCAACCGGTGTACGGTTCTAGCGAGCCCGATTCTATCTTCTTGAAATCTGTGGCGTAATCGTGGCTGAGAAATTCTCTCACCTCGTTGAATTTGGTACAGTAACTTTTTATAGTCATCATAGAAATCCTCATCAATATCTGGCATGAACCTAGCAACTATCCCCGCCAGCAAAACTGCTCCGTTTCCTGAACCTTTCTTTACCGGAAGATACACGTATCCCAAAGCAACACGACGAGTGGGTGCGTTAGTTCTTGAATGAAAAATTTCAAGTTCAGCTAAAACCATAATTTTAGACTAGATCTGATTATCTTTTCTCGGCATATCAAGAAGTTAATATTGAAAAAAAGCAATGTTTCCGCCGTAATACTTCGCTTTGAAGCCACACCGGTTGTAGCGTTTGAATAATACGAACTTGGAGTAGTTATGAGTGAAACAAAATCACCTGACCGTAATTTAGCAATGGAGCTAGTACGAGTGACTGAAGCTGCAGCGATGACTGCGGCAAGGTGGATGGGGAGAGGAGACAAAGAAGGGGCAGATGGTGCCGCTGTTAATGCAATGCGGTTTGTTCTTCGAAGCGTAAATATGGACGGCGTTGTAATTATTGGTGAAGGAGAAAAGGACGAAGCTCCGATGCTTTATAACGGAGAACATGTGGGTAATGGCACTGACCCGAAATGTGACGTCGCAGTTGATCCTATAGATGGGACTACTCTCACATCGCTTGGTAGAGGGAACGCAATTGCTGTACTAGCAGTCAGCGAAGAAGGCACTATGTTTGATCCCGGACCTTGCGTGTATATGGAGAAGATCGCTGTTGGCCCGTCAGCTAGAGGGCTGATTGACATTAACGCTACTCCTACAGAAAATTTGGAATCTATAGCTTCAGCCAAAGGAGAGCCAGTTCGAGATCTAACAGCTGTTGTTCTTGATAGACCGAGACATGATGATTTAGTAGCCGAACTTCGAGAAGCAGGCGCAAGAATACGACTTATACCTGATGGAGACGTAGCTGGAGCAATATCAACAGCATGGCCAGACTCAGGAGCCGATATCTTATTCGGGATAGGGGGAACTCCTGAGGGTGTAATAGCTGCTGCTGCGCTTAAGTGCATGGGCGGCGAACTACAAGGCAAGCTTTGGCCCAGAAATGAGACTGAGCGAAATCAGGCAATAGCGGAAGGATACGATCTTGACCAGACACTAACGGCAGATGATTTAGTAAGTGGGGATAATTGTTTCTTTGCTGCGACTGGTATCACCGATGGAGACCTGCTTCGTGGAGTGCATTATGAGCGAAACACTATTGTGACTCAATCTCTTGTCATGCGCTCAAAATCAGGAACTGTACGACAAATAAATGCTCAACATGCCCAAGATAAGTTAAACGAGATTAGTGATATCAATTATGGTTAGAAAGGACACGAGACATGACTGACTTGATATCAAAAACTGCTCTAGTGACTGGCGGTGGAACTGGTATTGGTTATGGCATTGCTGCAAAGCTCTTGGAAGCAAACGCAAAAGTTACAATTGCTGGCAGAAGAGAGGATGTCCTAAATGAAGCGGCTACGAAACTCGCAGCATATGCTTCTTCACCAACTGATATTAAAATTGTTTCTTGTGATGTTACTAATGCTGATTCGGTAAAGAATGCTGTTGAAATTGCAGCTAATAGTAACGGGGTTTTAGACATAGCTGTTGCTAACGCTGGCATCGGAGCTGGCGGGCCATTTTTAAGTATGACAGATGAAACTCTCCGTTCAGTGCTTGAAGTTAATGTAGTGGGCGCATTCAACACTATCCAAGCAGCTGCAGATACGATGCGTGAAACTGGTGGGTCCATTATCGCGATTTCATCTATCGCTGGAGCGCTTGGAGGAAGGTTCAGAGCTGCCTACGCATCAAGTAAAGCTGCGCTGGATATGCTCGTTCGAAGCGCTGCAGATGAATTAGGCGGATTTGGAATTCGCATTAATTCAATTCGTCCTGGCGTTGTAGAATCTGAGGCGACAGCGATGATGTTTGAACATATGCCTCATATCATTGAGGACTACAAGAGGAATATGCCACTCGGCAGGGTAGGCGAACCTGAAGAAGTCGGTGACGCTGTTGTATGGCTGGCAGGATCTGGGAGCTCTTGGGTAACAGGACAGAATATAGCTGTAGATGGTGGTCATACTCTTAGGCGAGCGCCTGATCTCGAACCAGCGATCCGAGCGCGCTTAGATGACGACGAATACTCAAAGCTTGCAAAACCAGGTTCAGGGCCTAACGGCTGAAATTTGATTAGAGTCCGGCTACGGCTTCGAGTCGTACTTCAGCTCTGTGGATAGCGGCTTCTGCCTCTGAACTTGACGTTTCGGTCGCAAGACTGTTTTTTGCATTCGCTAGTGATGTTTTTGCTCTCTCAACATCAATATCTTCTGCGAGTTCAGCGACATCACACAAAAGTGCCACATGATTATCTGAAACTTCAACAAAGCCACTGTGGACAGCTATCCGTTGGACACTGCCATCACTTAGAGCTATTCGGACAACTGATGAAACAAGATTACCAACAAATGGAACATGATCGGGTTGAAACCCTATCTCCCCATCGCTGGTCCTTGCGATTATAAGCTCAGCGTCTCCTTCAAAGACAATCTTCTCTGGTGAGACTAGCTCTATTCTCAATGACATCAGCAATGATCCAATCTTGTAAAACTCGTTATGCGTTTGACTCGAGTTCGGCAGCTTTTCTTTCTACTTCCTCTGCCCCACCGACCATATAGAATGCCTGCTCAGGTAAGTGGTCTAGATCACCTTGTACCAAAGCTTCAAAGGAGGATACGGTATCATCAATACTTGTAAAGACACCAGCTTGTCCGGTGAAGATCTCAGCTACAAACATTGGTTGCGAAAGGAATCTTTCAACTTTTCGTGCTCTATCAACCGTCACACGGTCCTCCTCAGAAAGTTCGTCAAGACCGAGAATAGCTATGATGTCCTGGAGCTCTTTATAGCGTTGGAGGACTTCTTGAACTCGGCGTGCAACATTATAGTGACGGTCTCCAACAACTTCTGGTGTGAGGATTGTTGACGTTGATGCAAGCGGGTCCACGGCTGGATAAATTCCAAGAGATGCAATGTCTCTGCTCAATTCGGTTGTACCGTCAAAGTGGGTAAAGGATGTGAATGGAGCAGGGTCCGTATAGTCATCTGCTGGGACATAGACAGCTTGTAGTGAAGTGATGGACTTCCCACGGGTGGACGTGATTCGCTCTTGCAATTCACCCATTTCGTCTGCCAGCGTGGGTTGATAACCTACTGCAGATGGCATACGCCCTAGGAGCGTTGATACCTCTGAACCTGCTTGAACAAATCGGAAAATGTTATCAATGAACAGCAGAACATCTTGATTTTGAACGTCCCTAAAATACTCTGCCATCGTAACACCGGCTAGAGCTATTCTTAATCGAACTCCGGGCGGTTCATCCATTTGACCGAAAACTAAAGCTGCTTTATCTAGCACTCCCGATTCTTCCATTTCTAGAAAGAGGTCGGTTCCTTCTCTGGTTCTCTCCCCAACTCCAGCAAATACTGAAACTCCTCCATGCTGAGTTGCAACTCGGTTAATCATTTCAGTGATAAGAACGGTCTTACCAACACCGGCACCACCAAATAGACCGATTTTTCCACCTTCCTTGTAAGGAGTTAAGAGGTCAATAACTTTAATACCTGTCTCAAACATATTTGCGGAAGGCTCAAGACTGTCAAATGAAGGTGCTGGACGGTGAATTTCCCACCTTTCATCAATGTCAAGGGTTTCCAAATCAACATCAAGTGGTTCACCGATCACATTCCATACATGACCTAATGTGACGTCCCCTACCGGAACTTGAATACCAGAACCTGTATTTCTTACTGCAGTTCCTCGAGTAAGACCATCGGTTGGCTTAAGAGATATGGCGCGGACTCTGCTATTACCTATCTGTTGGGCTACTTCGGCCAGTACTGTGATCGTTTCTCCATCAACAATAAGGTCAAATGATAGTGCTGAATTAATTTCAGGAAGAGAGTCCTCGGGAAACTCAACGTCAATAACTGGTCCAGCTATTGACACTACTTTTCCATCTTTAGTCATTGTATTTGATTCTGTTACTGTCATTTCTGCTCCTCGGCAAATGTGTCTTTGGCGTTAAACCGTGATTTCTGTCTCGTTTTGATCATGTTGGTCAGATTCTTTGTCGCTTCCATCTCCAAGTGCTTCAGCGCCACCAACGATTTCCATGATTTCAGTGGTAATTGCATCTTGTCTTGCCCTATTTAGAGCCCTGCTTAACTTGGTGATGAGTTCTTCGGCGTTGTCTGTTGCTGACTTCATTGCTCGCTGTCGATTTGCATGCTCGGATGCTGAGGCATCTAGAAGTGCTGAATAAAGCCTAGATTCAACATAGCGAGGCAAAAGAGCCGATAATACACCTTCAGGTGATGGTTCAAATTCAAAGAGTGCTCTTGAATCTGCATCTCCACCTCCTTCGGAGGCAACCGTTTGCATAGATTCCAACGGAAGAAATTTCCTGACAGCTACTCTTTGTGTCCCCATAGATATAAATTCTTGATAGGCCAAAATAACTTGATCAACTTCTTCAGAAACGAAGAGTTCTCGAACTTTAGCTGCAACGATTCTTGCATCTTCATACGAAGGCGTATCAGTCATTCCAGTAAATGATTCCTCGATATCGTAATTACGAAATCTAAAGTAATCGATTGCTTTTTTTCCAACGAGGACAAGCTTGTATGCTTTTCCTTCAGTTTGTGTCGCCATAATTTCTTTTTCAGCAGAACGGATGACGGATGAATTATATGCCCCCGCAAGACCGCGATCAGAGGTTATAACGACAAAACCAATGCAAGAAACGTCTTCAGAAGATCTGAGTAATGGATCTTCAATTCCAACTCCTCCAGCAGCAAGATCTTCAATAACCCCGGTCATCTTTGAGGAATAAGGTCGCGCTGCGTTTGCTCTATTCATAGCTTTGACAACGCGGGTAGCGGCGATCAGTTCCATAGCGCGTGTTATTTGTTTCGTTGACTGGACCGAATTAATCCGTCTACGGAGTGTTCGCTCTTGACCACCCGGCATAAATCAGCCCTCGCTGTCCTGTCCGCGCGCTATGTCAGTCTCAGGAAGAGTGATATCTGAATCAACCATTTCAGTATCAGCCTCAGGTTGCGCCTGAGCTTCGATAGAAATACCCGAAGAACCATCAGAAGTTTCAAAGTTTTCGGAGTATGAAGCGATGATCGAATTTAAGGAATCTTCATCAACAGTACCTGAGGAAACTATTTCTGACAGGAGACCAGTGTGCTGAGCGCGAACGAGGTCAAGTAATCCATTTTCAAATCGACTAACGTCTTCAACGGGAATGTTGTCGAGGTATCCTTGTGTCCCTGCAAAGAGTGACACTACTTGTTCTTCGACTTTCATGGGTGAATTGATACCTTGTTTTAGTAATTCCGTGAGCCTATACCCTCTATCTAGCTGAGCCTGTGAAACTGCATCTAGATCCGAACCAAATGCAGCGAAAGACTCTAGTTCTCGAAATTGTTGCAAATCAGATTTAAGGGTACCGACAGCAGTTTTCATCGCTTTAATCTGGGCGGCCGAACCAACTCGTGATACTGAAATGCCTACGTCAACAGCAGGACGAACTCCAGACTTGAACAAATCATCCTGAAGGAAAATCTGTCCATCGGTGATTGAGATAACATTCGTTGGTATGTAAGCGGAAACGTCACCAGCTTTAGTTTCAATCACAGGAAGCGCAGTAAGACTTCCGGCGCCCAAGTCGTCGCTCAGTTTAGCGGCCCGTTCAAGCAATCTGCTGTGGAGATAAAAGACATCTCCCGGATAGGCTTCTCGCCCTGGTGGACGACGTAGTAATAACGCCATTTGTCTATAAGCTTCAGCTTGCTTTGAGAGGTCATCGTAAACGACGAGTGCATGCTCCCCGTTATCCATCCAATGCTGGCCGACTGCGCAACCCGCATAGGGCGCTAGATATTTGAATGGTGCAGGGTCTGAAGCAGGTGCTACTACTACAACAGTGTATTCAAGAGCACCAAATTCTTCTAATGTCGCTACTGTTTGCGCAACTGTTGATGCTTTCTGACCAATCGCTACATAGATGCACTTAACTCCCAACCCTCTTTGGTTTATGATCGTGTCAATGGCGATCGTGGTTTTCCCAGTCTTTCTATCTCCGATGATTAGCTCTCGTTGACCACGTCCTACAGGAATCAAGGAATCAATAGCTTTAATTCCGGTCTGCATAGGTTCGTGAACAGGTTTTCGTCCGATAATACCTGGAGCTTGAACTTCCATACGTCTTGATTGAGCTCCGGTAATTGCTCCCTTTCCATCTATTGGATCGCCTAAAGCATTTACAACTCTTCCCAGCATTGCATCACCAACAGGCATGGAAAGGATTTCACCAGTTGAGCGAACTGGTTGTCCTTCTTCAATTTCAGTAGACTCGCCGAGAATCACCGCCCCGATAGTATCTTCATCTAGATTCAGCGCTAAACCTACAATGCCCCCTTCGAACTGAAGCATCTCGTTTACCGCAGCGTCAGGAAGACCTGACACTCTAGCAATACCGTCCCCAACCTCAACAACTCGGCCAACTTGCCCAGAAGCTAGGGATGGTTCGAATCCATCTAGATTTTTTCTTATCGCTGATGCGATATCTTTTGTATTTATCGTGAGCTCTGCCATATCTAAAACGCCTCTCGAAGCTGTTTAAGTCTTGTTCGGACTGTTCCATCAATTACTTCATCTTCAATCTGCACAAGCAGACCTCCCATTACTGATTCATCAATAATGACTTTCATTTCTACATCTTTACCTGTTGCAGACTTCAGCGCAGCTGCGAGCCTTTCCTGCTGGTCAGGAGATAGGTCAACTACTGAATAAACTTCTGCTACTGCTTTATCTCGTGACTCTGCACCTAATCCTATCATTTGGTCTGCAATAGCTTTAATTTCACTCCCCATACCTGCGGCTACGAGCATAGATACGAGCGCTGCAGTGGTTTGGCTCGCCTTTCCGTCAAGAAGGTCTTCTACTATTTGTTGCCTTCTCACGGAAGGAATAGAAGCATCGCTAAGGGTTGATTTTAATTCTTCAGAGGCTTGAACAGCCTGTGAGAATCGATAAATCTCATCTTCGACTTGCGCTGGATTACTTTCTGCAGAAGCTACAGCCAATATTGCCTGGGCGTAACTCTGTATCTTCTCGTCTGACATCAGTTCCTCATGTTCCTAGTTAGAACCTACTTGATTGATGTAATTCTCGATAAGGCGTGCTTGTGCTTGCGCATCAAGGTTTGCCTCAACGACTCTTTCGGCTGCGCCGACGACTATTTCGGAAACTTCGCTTTGGAGATCTCCCATAGCTCTTTCTCTTGCTGCATCAATATCTGCCGCTGCTTGTTCTTTCATTTCAGCGATTTCAGATTCAGCCCTTTCTTGAAGGTCTGATCGAAGAACTTCAGCTTGCTGACGAGCTTCTTCAATGACTGCTGCTGCAGCTGATTTAGCGTCAGCTAGTTCAGCCTCATATTGAGTTTTTACAGCTTGGGCTTCAGACTTAGCTTTGTCAGCTTCATCAAGATCCGTTGCAATCTTCTCTGAACGCTCATTCATGATCTTTTGAACTGCAGGGAAACCTTTCCATAGCATGAGAGCTAGTAGCACGACAAATGCGCCGCCCCCCCAGATTACCTCATTGATTTCAGGAATTATTGGGCTTGGAGCTTCAATACAACTATCAAAGATTTCGGCTAGCACCTCAATAGATGCTTCATCGCTTAAACTTTGTGGAGTTAGCTCAGCAGCTTCAATCTTTTCGTTATATTCAATAACTGAACATTTACCGAGACTTTCGCCTGAGGCCAAAGCGTTTCCGCCAAGACCAAATACCAGAATCAACCCGGTTAATGCTGAAGCAAATATAATTCGTTTCTTCATTTTATTCTTACCTTCGTTTGAGCTACCTATGGGAGCAACAGGATAAACACAACGAAACCGATAAGCGCAAGAGCTTCGGTGAACGCTATTCCCAAGAACATAGTTGTTCTGGCCGTTCCCGCAGACTCTGGTTGTCTGGTCATTGCGTCGATGGCTGCGCCTACGACTATTCCAATACCTATGCCAGGCCCGATGGCTGCGAGTCCGTAACCAAGGCCTGCGCCTATGGCTTTTAGACCTTCGCCTTCAGTGACTGCTGCGGCAAGGATACTTATTGTTGATGCAATTAAGCTGAGCACTGTTTCTCCTAGTGTTCTGGGTGTATAGCACCGCCCATATAAACGGCGGTGAGAATTGTAAAGATGAATGCTTGGAGAAACGATACAAGAATCTCAAAGCCAGTCATCAGGATTAGCATTGCAGCCGGAGCTACTGCTCCGACGTAAGTGCTGTCCCACAGCGTAGCTGATAGGACAGCGAACGTAACGAGTAGGAGGTGGCCAGCTACCATGTTGGCCCACAGCCGAATCGCTAACGAAAGTGGTCTGATTATAAATACCGAGAAGAACTCGATAGGTGTGACGATTATATAAAGTGCTTTGGGAACACCAGGTGGGAACAAACTGTTCTTTATGTACCCGAAGAAACCTTGGTTCTTTACTCCTAGGAAATTATAAATTACCCATACCATCAAAGCCATGGCGATTGGTACTGCCATCCTTGCATTTGCTGGGAATTGTATAAATGGAATAACTTCAAAAATATTTGAGAAAAAGATAAAGAAGAACATTGTGGTAAGAAATGGAACATATTTTTTTCCGTCTGGCCCCATAGTTTGTGCCACGATGCTGTCCTCTACGAAATTGATTCCTCCCTCAGCCACGTGAGAGATTCCTCGAGGAACAAGTCCTTTTTTAGAACCGGCGAGAAGGAACAACCCAAGTGTTAGGGCGAAAGCAAACAAGTAGATGAGCACTGTCTTGTTCATAGCCAACGGTGTTCCTTCAAACGCGAAGTCGGGCCACTCGAAAAGGTGACTCACGGGAGGGAATTCAAGAGCAAGGATTTTCACTTTTAGCACAGCTCCTAATCTAGACTCTTTTTGCGCATTTGTCTTTTAACGCGGGGCTTCAACCCCGGATACTTAAGAGTGGCAGAAACATAGCGCGTTTCCCAAATCAAAAGCCCTAAATGTGAAAAAATTAAAATTAATCCAAATGGTAGTATCTCAAACCATTCTTGATTTCTAATGGGTAGTACGACTCCAGTAATTATTGCCATGCGAAGTACAAAGCCTCCAAGGACTGCACTCATAAGTAATTGCGGAGAAATCTTCACTGCCCAATCTATGATCCAAGCACCAGCAAGAAAATTAGTGAGAATGATCCCTAATGCAATGCCTGCGCATGCGAGCCCTGATAGACCCCAAAAGATTATTGCCAAAGCCAAAAGCACGGGAGAAGCGATTAAGCCTCTTCGAAAGATGTCTGTCGCTACCTCGCGCTCAGGTGCTGTGCTGTGTTCTATAGCTTGATTATTCATTACTTCCCTTCGCGTCAGGAAGTGATTTCTCGTAACTTCTCATTTTTTGAGTATAGGTGTACCAGAGTTTCCAGATTTCATATACAGCTACTACACCGCCCATTGATGCAAGAAATATTGGGCTAGTCCCTAACCACTTATCAATCAGATATCCAAATAGAGCAAACAAAGCCGGGGTCAGAACTAGTTCGAATGCGGCTACGACGCCATCTTCAGCTGCTTCGAGAGCTCTGACAGGTTTTGTTACCACTCGTGATTCCTTCCTTGGAACTTTAATTGAGAATGACTCCTTACGGGCAATCTATCACCGCTCATACTTAATCAGTTAGGCCAGAAGTAATAAATAATCAGGGTTATAAGATATTAGAGATAGTTCTTTCCTTAGCTATCAAGCGGTTCGATAAATAAACTATTGTTAAAAAAATAGGTCACTTAGAATAAGGAGCCTTATGACCGGAAGTGTTCATCAAAAGAATTTATCTTCTGAATCTAACGCGTTTAGTTTCGGCCTTGAAGTGATTGGCAAAACTGAACCGTTAATCGCAGAGTACATTCGCGGCGAACTTCAAAATCAGCGTAGCCAGCTGAAGCTAATCGCATCTGAAAATTATGCTTCTCCTGCCGTTCTTCTAGCTATGGGAAATTGGTTTAGCGACAAATACGCTGAGGGGACCCCCGGACACCGGTTCTATGCTGGATGCGATTTCGTTGACAAGGTCGAGACATTAGCAGCCCAGAATGCTAAAGAGTTATTTGATGCCAAGTATGCATATGTCCAGCCACATTCAGGGATTGACGCAAACCTTGTAGCGTTCTGGGCCCTACTTGCCTACCGAGTCGAAGCCCCCTTTCTCGAAACTAAGAATGTCAAGCACGTAAATGATCTTGAAGATGAGGATTGGGATTTCCTAAGAAAGGCGTTTGGCGATCAAAGGATGATAGGTATGTCCCTTGATGCTGGAGGTCACCTTACTCATGGGTTTCGTCCAAATATCTCCGGAAAGTTATTTGATCAGCGGTCATATGGAGTTGATCCTAAGACTGAGCAGTTAGATTACGATTCTGTTAGGTCTCTTGCAGAGGAATTTCGTCCTTTAATTATTGTCGCTGGCTATTCGGCGTATCCTCGCAGGGTAAACTTTGCCAAAATGCGAGAGATCGCAGACTCTGTTGGCGCGTTACTTATGGTTGATATGGCACATTTCTCAGGATTAGTTGCTGGGAAGGTTTTCACTGGAGATTATGATCCCATACCAAATGCTCACATTGTGACTTCTACAACTCATAAGTCACTTCGTGGGCCAAGAGGAGGAATAGTCCTTTCTAACGAAACTGACCTTGCAGAGTTTATTGATAAAGGTTGTCCAATGGTTTTGGGAGGTCCACTTGCCAACGTTATGGCTGCTAAGGCTGTTGCATTTTCTGAGGCTAAAACAACTGCTTTCCAAACATATGCTCAGCAAGTAGTTGATAATGCAAAGGCACTTGCTGAAGGTATCGAAAAGCGTGGTGGCAGACTCGTTACTGGAGGAACAGAAAATCACTTGGTTCTAGTAGATGTTCGAAGTTTTGGGCTGACTGGGCGTCAGGCAGAAACCGCCTTAGAAGAGTCCGGCGTTATAGTCAACCGGAACGCTATTCCTTTTGACCCAAATGGTGCTTGGTACACATCAGGGATAAGACTTGGCACTCCTGCTTTAACTACTATTGGAATGTCCTGCGATGACATGGATGAGGTGGCGGAAATAATTTGTTCGGTACTTTCAGCGACCTCACCGGCAAGTACAACGTCGGGAGAAGAATCAAAAGCCAAGTTTATGCTATCTGATAATGTGAGCGTTGATAATAGGAACCGGTGTGCCGAACTTCTTAGATTAAATCCTCTTTACCCTGAGATAGATTCAACCATTTGATATACGACTCCATGAAAAGAAATTAGGGTTCTTGAGAGAAATGAAAACGGAGCAATTGATACCTGCCGTTTCCATTGTCCTCGAGTCAGGCTTTCCTGATTAGATCTAGATAGCTAGAGGTCATCAATTTTTTTGACTCTTTCTGCATGCCGCCCACCTTCAAACTCTGCATTCAAGAATGCCAACAAGGATTCCCTCGCAACTTCAGGACCTATTAATCTCTCTCCTAAGCAAATGACATTGGCATTATTGTGCTCACGAGCTAAATGTGCTGATGTCGCGTCATGAACTGTTGCAGCTCGGATTCCAGGAATTTTGTTTGCTGCGATACCAATTCCGATACCGCTACCACATACCAACAACCCCAGTTTCGCTTCACCATTTGAAACTGCTCTTCCTACAGCTGCGCCAAAATCAGGGTAGTCAACGCGGTCAGTATTGTGAGTGCCCAAATCAAGTACTTGGTAGCCAATCTCTTCCAAAAGAGCCACTAAATCTATCTTCAGAGAAAACCCTGCGTGATCACTTCCTGCTGCAATAATACTCATACTTAAGAAACTAGTTTGTTTCTGATGTAAATGTTGTGATTATTAGTAAGGCCAAGAAGAGGTTATTCCTATGTATCAGCGAGCGCAGCAAGAACTTCATCTTCAGGTATCGCACCTGAACGGATAATGTTGGGTTTGTCTCGACTCAAGTCAATTATTGTTGAAGCTGTGCCATGCGAACATTGTCCGCCATCAATGATTAAGTCGACAGCCTCAAACTCCTTTGGCATCTCCGAAACTAATAAAGGAGTAGGTTCTCCATGAAGATTCGCGCTAGTAGCTGCAATGGGGCCAACAAGAGAACTGAGATTACGAATATAATCATGGTCAGGGCATCTAACAGCAATTGTTTGATCCTTTTGAATTGAATGATGGATACCAGGTGAAACATCTGGAAGTATTAGTGTGAGTGCACCAGGCCAGAACCTCTCCGCCAAGACCTTCATCCCTCTTCCTTGGAAACGACTAACTAGTTCAACTTGGTTTACGTCTCCAATCAATAATGGGAGTGTCATGTCAAACGGTCGTTGTTTGAGAGCAAATATACGACTGATAGCATCAGTACTCTGAGGTAAAGCCCCGATTCCGTAAACCGTGTCTGTTGGGAAAATTACTAGACCGCCTTCCATAAGAGTGTCGCTGGCCAACCTAAGGCTGCTCTCATCACCTAATTTGATTTCTATTCTTCCCATATGCAACTCACAATACGAGGCTTTTTAGCAAGATCTTTATGAACTTTGATATTTGAATAACCTTCAGATTTAGCAGTTTCAGACATCTCCGTAGTCTGGTGAGGAGCCATTTCAATTACTAATGCACCGCCTGTAGTAAGCCATTGGGATGCTGAAATTAGAATAGATTCGATATCCTCGGTCCCCTTCTCTCCAGCAAAGAGAGCTTCGCTTGGCTCAAAATTCAGAACGCTAGGCGGTAAATCTTCACCAAAGGCTATATATGGAGGGTTTGAAACTATGAGGTCAAAAGAATTTCGCATACTCTCTGGGAAATTCTCAAACCATGAACTTTGAAGGATCCTTGCCTTTACTGCATGATTTCCCAACCCTGCTAGGTTTGCTGAAGCGACTTTAAGAGCATCCATTGAGTGATCAACTAAAGTGACTTCAACGTCATTGCATTCTTGAGCAATTGACAATCCGATAGCGCCGGATCCTGTTCCCAAGTCACAGATAATTTTGGTATCTGTTTGTTGATTCTGAGAGAGAAATGAAAGCGCAACTTCCACAAGCACTTCCGTTTCAGGTCTTGGAATTAGAACTCTTTTATCAACTATTAATTCCAAATTCCGAAAAGACCATGAGCCCAATGCATATTGAATTGGCTCACCTTCTATTCTCCTATTGAGTATGCGTTTTAAATTCCTAGTTGCCAGATTAGACGCAATCGTGTCTTTATTCTTGAGAAACCCTGCTTGGTCATAACCCGATGCAGAGAGAACTATCCATTGCCCTTCAACTCTTGCAGATTCGGGATAGAGAAGAGATAAAGTATTGACTGTTTCCTCAAGTAACTCTTCCCATGTAGACATGTTTGCAATATCTGGCTCTTTAGAGTGTTCATTCATTATTTTCGATTGCAGTCAGCTGCATTGCTCTCTCGTGCTCTGCTAAGGCATCAATGACCTGGTTTATTTCTCCAGAAAGTATCCGGTCCAATTTGTATAAAGTGAGTCCTATTCTATGGTCCGTGACTCGATTCTCTTTAAAGTTATACGTTCGTATTTTCTCTGAGCGACCTCCACTGCCCATTTGTCCTTTCCTTGAAGCTGATTGCTCAGCTTGCAAACGGTCTTGCTCTGCTTGGAGCAAGCGAGAACGCAAAACGACCATTGCTCGAGCCTTATTTTGAAGTTGACTCTTTTCGTCTTGCATCGAGACAATAATTCCGGTCGGTTTGTGCGTTATTCGAACGGCTGAGTCCGTAGTGTTCACCGATTGACCCCCTGGGCCAGAAGAACGAAAAACATCTACTTGGAGATCGGACTCTTCGATCTTGATATCAATTTCTTCGGCCTCGGGAAGAACTGAGACAGTCGCTGAAGAAGTATGGACTCTACCTTGTGTTTCAGTGACAGGAATTCTTTGGACTCTATGTGGGCCACCTTCATATTTTATTTGGCTCCAAACGTCATTCCCTTTAAGCATGAAAGTAATTGTTGTAAAACCGCCCTTATCGGATTGCTGACTATTTAAGACTTCTAGTTTCCACCCTCGCTTGCTTGCAAAACTGGTATACATTTCAAAAAGATCGCGGGCAAAAAGATTTGCTTCTTCTCCTCCTTCTGCCCCTCGGATCTCAAGAATTACATTCTTGGTCTCGTTAGGATCTTTAGGTATTAACAACTGGCGTAAATCTGTTTCTAGTGAATCAAGCCGAGATTGTGTGTTATTGATTTCTTCTCGCAATATTTCTCGATCCGACCCATCGGCTTCACTCAGCATTTCTTTTGCTGTCTCAATGTCTTCGTTCGCTGAGCGGATATCTCTTATGCATCTGACAATATCTTCAAGTTCGCTGTAGCGTTTTGCTACTTTCGCATACTCCGCTTGGTCAGCAAGAAGGTCTTGATCACCTAACCGATCCTGAATATCAAGGAACTCTTGCTCTAGTTCTTCATGAAGATCTGCCATGAAGTGAGAATACCCGCATTTGGAAGCGGAACGTGACGTTCTCTAAATTCAAAGATATTTATTATTTAATTAATTTTAGGCCATGGTTCGTTGATAGGTATAAACTTCGCTGGGACCTGGAGATGTTCAGCTTGTCTTTGGATAGCTTTATGATTATCCATCGGTGGATGGAAGAACCAAATCTCATCTGCTGAGGTTGCTGACAATAACTGAGCTGCTGCTGGGACAGCATTTAAATCCGCCCCTACATAACTTACAGATAATATAAATTTAGCCCCTGCTCTAGCCGTCGCAAAAGCTGGAAAATTCTCAGAGATCTTCATAGACCCAATAGGCGATGGTATGACTTGAAAATTTTCTAACCCATAATCCTCATGTGCTTGGGCAAGTTCGTAGATGAGCCACTTAGCTCTCGCCACTCTATTAAGAGGGTGCGGAATACTATTCTTATTTCTATATTTTAGAATTTCATCAATTATTTTCTGGAGTTTCATCTCAACTTGGGTTGTAGGATCAATTAACTTGTGGGCTTCTTGGTCATAAATTCCTACGCCGACCTGCAGGTGACCCACCTTGTTTTCATCCTCCAGGACTTGGGCTACTTCTAATCCCTTGACATAAGCCTTCACAATTCCATGCTCTGTCAAGACATCACAATGAGTTCTCTCAAGTATTTCTAGTATTTCATTACTCACAGATACTTTAGTAGAGATTTGCAGAGGGCTGATGGGAGAATGTTGCGATAAAGAATCCTTATCTACTGTCCAAAGAGTACATTGTGTTTTTAGGCCTAATATTTGTTGAGCAATCTCAATATCTTCCGCATCAAGCACAAGATTCAAATTCATATTTGGGTCAACTAGAGTCAAAGCTACAGAAAGTGACGAAACAGAATCGCTAGTTATGTATGCGAAACTTCTCTCACCTGATTCAAGTATGACCGCAGAATTCGTTGACTTGTCCGTGTATTGCGCTGGAGGAAACGTGTTCCTCAGTAGGCTGTTAAGCTTCGCAAAATTTAATTGCTTTAGTTGCTCAGGTTCGACCATAGCTAAATTGAATAGCTTGAATTACTCTTCGGAGTCAGTAGAACGCTTTCTCCTGCCATATCTCTTTTCGAATCGCTCAACACGACCAGCAGTGTCAACGATAGTCATTGTTCCGGTGAAGAAGGGGTGGCTAGTAGAAGAGATAGGGACTTTCGCAAGCGGGTATTCTTCCCCATCTTCCCATTTAATTGTTTCATCTGTTTCGATAGTTGAGCGTGTTATCCAGGATTCGCCTGATGAGGTGTCTTGGAATACAACTGCTCTGTATTCGGGGTGGATATCTGCTTTCATACTTACTCCATGAATTTCGTTCTTGTTATCGTACCTTTGGGCACTAGTTTCTGCACCTAAGGAAGAAATGATTTCTAAGAGATCTTGCTAAGTAGTTGTGAATTATCATCTGTCTCTGAGATTTTTTTAAGCAATAACTCCATTCCATCAGAATGTGAACCTTCTGTTATAGCCTTCCGGATTGAACCACGGAGCTTCATAATAGCTTCGTGATCTTCATCTGAGTTGAGGGATTCTTCATTCTGAGTATTGGATTTCCGTAAATCAATCGCAGGAGAACCATGAGCATCAAATAGTTCTTGCGATAAATAAACTTCTGAAGTGCTTCCTCCCTGAAGTTCTTGAATTAACATTTCATCTAACCGTGATGTTGTTCCACTAATCACACTTGCAATAACAGTCAGAGAGCCACCTTCTTCAACTTTTCTTCCAGCACCGAAGAATCTTTTGGGAAGGTATAGAGCAGATGCATCTACATCACTGGAGCTATTTCTTCCATTATTATTTGATATTTGATTGTAAGATCTTGCAAGAGAAGTCATTCCATCTATGATCACTGCGACATCTTCACCAAGCTCTACCATTCGTTTAGCCCGTTCAATCGTTAACTCAGCTATAGCAACGTGTTCTTCTGGTGATTGATCAAACGTGGAGGCGACGACATCTGATTTAATCAGCCATCTCCTCATCTCGGTAACTTGCTCTGGAGGTGTATCGACTAGAAGCACTAAGAGCTTTACTTCTGAATAATTACCTTCAATTGATTGGGCAATGTCTTTGATTACATCTTCTCTACCAGACCTTGGGTCAGCTGCAATCAAGACTCGTTGACCTTTACCAATAGGAGTTACCAAATCTAGTGACCTTGACGTTGTATTTTCTGGTTCTTCTGGACGTTCTAACTTAAGTTTAGTGTTTGGATATACGGGGGTCAGGTCAGCAAAGTCAGGACGGTCAAGAGCACCATCAACTTGAATTCCATTAATTGCATCGAGCTGAAGTAAGGCTGGATTCTTTTCGGATCTATTTGCAGGTCGGAATGCCCCTAGTAAGTGATCCCCCTTTCTAAGCCCATATTGTCGAACAAATTTGACTGGGACATATACATCATCTCGGCTTGGAAGAAATCCATTAACTCTCAAGAACCCATAGCCATCATCTCGAAGATCTAAGTGACCTTCTGCTGCGACGGGCTCCCCAGTCCATTCCTCCATAGCTTCTTTACTTTTACCCCTTCTTCGTCCCTTTCGGCCATTATTTTCTTCATTGCCACTATCTTTTGTTAAGTTTGGTTCTTGAGTGGCTTCTGCGCGTGCGTCTGCCATTGGGTCAGCTGAATACGCTGCGTTATCAGAAGCATTTTCATCTTCAGTCATATCATCAGAGACACTTCCTCCACCCGCTAATTCAATGATTGTGTCCACTAAATCTGATTTAGTTGAACGAGAAGTAGGCTTGCCACCCATTGCTTTTGCTATGGCCAACAACGATTCCTTATCTTTGGATTCAAGGTCTTTCCGGTCTGGGGCTTCAGTTGTCATTATCCTCTTTAATCTAAATTGTTATGAGCAGCGTTTGGCTTCTGACACTCACTGCCGGAGAACTTCATCAAACCGCACAATGATATGCGATTCAGTCCATTGCTACTGCACCCGACAACCTGACTTTATCGGAAAGATTACTAATCTAGCAACAGAATCGTGAATCTATTTTAGCGACGGCTATGTTCTAGGATATAAGCCTTTACAACTTGTTCATCATTTGGCAAAATTTCATAGGACTCTTCTCGTTCAAATAAATCACTCAGTTGTTGTGGAAGGCTTGGGGTAATCCCGCTAGCGTGCTCAACCGCATTCGGGAATTTGCTTGGGTGGGCGGTTGCTAAGGAAATAATTGGTGCGTCTAGTTCAGACATGTAGCTTTCAGCAGTTTTTAATCCAACAGCTGTATGTGGATCAATTAGGTAATCAAATTCATCAGCAATTTTTGAAATTGTTTCTAAAGTCTCTTGGTCATTAACCTTTCGGCTTAACCATTTGCCTTGAATTTCTAATAGATTTTCTTCGCCCACTGAAAGGCTGAGGTCAGTACGAAGTTCGCGAAAAGCTTTTTCGACAAGAGAACCGTTCCGACCATAAACCTCAAACAGTAGTCGTTCAAAGTTACTAGAAATTTGAATATCCATTGAAGGAGAGAATGTTGGTTTAACATCTCTTAGCTCCATTTCACCACTTCGAAAGAACCTATCAAGAACATCATTTGTGTTGGAAGCAACGATAAATTTATCTACAGGCAGTCCCATTTTGTGGGCACTATGACCAGCAAATATATTTCCGAAATTGCCACTCGGAACGCAGAAATTGACTGGTCCACTATCTGTCACTTGCATTGATGCCCACCAGTAATAAACAATCTGGGCCATCACTCTTGCCCAATTAATTGAATTGACTGCAGACATATTAATACGGTTACTAAATTTGACATCAGCAAACATAGCTTTAACTAAGTCCTGACAGTCATCAAAGGTCCCCTCAATAGCGATATTAAAAACATTTGCAGAACGAACGGAGGTCATTTGTCTACGTTGGACTTCACTGGTTCTTCCGTACGGGTGGAGAATAAAGATCTCCATGGCTTCCCTATCGCGACAAGCTTCAATTGCTGCTGAACCTGTGTCTCCTGAAGTTGCTCCGACAATCGTGATCTTCTCTGAATCGTTTTGAAGCTGAAATTCAAATAGTTCACCAACTAACTGAAGAGCAATATCTTTGAAAGCTAATGTTGGTCCGTGGAATAACTCAGCAATCCAAAGTTTGCTATGGATATGTTTCAACGGCACGATGTTATCTGCACTAAAAGAATCATACGCTCTTTCAACCAATCTCCCAAGATCGTGTTTCTCCATTGAGGATTCTACGAAAGGCCAAATAATCTCGGTCGCTAGGTCTTTATAACTATGATCATCTCCGAGAATTCCTTTAAGTTGATCCACGCTAAATTGGGGCCACGAAGTTGGAAGGTACAGCCCCCCGTCGGGAGCGAGACCGCTCAGAAGTACTTCTTTAAAAGTTACCTCAGGCGACTTGCCTCTTGTACTTATATAACGCATCTAAGCTTCAAGAACTTTAATAATAGTGCCCAGCTTTTCTACGCAAGATAAGCCTGAAAGGCGGGATAGAGTCTCTTCTAATTGATTCTCTTCTGCCTCATGTGTGATAAATATAAGGCGTGCTTCTCCACCCATTCCTTCTTGCTCCATTGTTTGAATAGATATACCATTATCTCCAAATATTGAAGCTACTGTTGCCAAAACTCCTGGTTCATCTATGACTTGGACGCCAATGTAATAAGCTGACTTTTGACAGCCTGCTTTCATGAGAGAAACTTCCTCTAAAGTCCCCATAGCCCTGTATGTTTTTTTTGAAAGGTTAAAAGCTGAATCGATAACGTCACCCATCACTGCTGAAGCGGTAGGCATACCTCCGGCTCCCCTTCCAAATAACATCAAATCACCAACAGCATTTCCCTCAACAAAGACGGCATTGTAGCTATCTCCTACAGATGACAAGGGATGATTCTTTGACAACATAACTGGATAAACCTGCACTTCTAGGTCATTATCTCGCTGCGCTACCATAGCCAGAAGTTTGATGGTGTTTCCTGTTTTTTTTGCGAAGGCCATATCTGCGCTACTAATATTTTCGATTCCTTCAAATAGGACGTCATTTAGTGCTACATCTGCGCCGAATGCAACCATCGCAATGATCGCCGCCTTAGACGCTGCATCTTGCCCACTCACATCAGCCGTTGGGTCGCTTTCTGCATAACCTAACTGTTGAGCCTCCAATAATGCCTCATCATAAGGTGCTCCTGTTTCATCCATCTGAGAGAGAATATAGTTCGTGGTTCCATTAACAATCCCCATAATTTTTTCAACTGGCTCCCCTGCCAAAGACTCACGCAAGACCCGTATCAGAGGAATGCCTCCCGCAACCGCTGCCTCAAAATGGATATCTACCCTTTTCTTATCAGCTAATCTAAATAGTCCCTTGCCTTCTTTCGAGAGTAATTCTTTATTTGCCGTTACGACTGGTTTACTGTTAGCTAGGGCTGTTTCAATAAGGTCTTTTGCTGGAAACAGCCCACCCATTAGCTCCACAACAATGTCTACTTCAGGGCTTGTAACGACTTGTTGAGGTTCGTCAGTAAGTTCTATTTCCGAATCTAAGCCATTGCGTTTCTTAGTAAGGTCCTTAACTGCTACATGGGTTACACGTAGCTCAAGCCCAGTCCTAGCAGCAATTGCTGACCTCTGTTCTTCAAGGAGAGCAATAAATGCTGAACCAACATTTCCAAAACCTAGAAGGCCTATCCGTATTTGTGTATTTCCCATTCTTCTAAGTTACATGAGGACAGCAACAAGAATGACTTAATTATCTTATTTGAGTACTACTCACGGAAGAAAGCTATTTACTGGGTTTAAGTGACATCACTATTTAAAAGGTCTGATAGTTCTTCTCTACGAACTACTAAACGAGACTCACCACCCCGCACAAAAACTACAGCGGGCCGAAGGACTTTATTGTAATTTGATCCCATCGAGTGTCCATATGCGCCAGTTACAGGAGTGACTAGCAAATCACCGACATTAAGGTCACCTTGGATGTCTCCTTGCTGGACCAATACATCTCCTGATTCACAGTGTTTACCCACCAGAGTTATCTTGCTTTCTCGAGGTTCATCTATCGAGCGAGCTAAGAATGTCTCGTAATCACTTCCATACAAAGCTGGCCGTGGGTTATCATGCATGCCTCCATCAACAGCAACATATGTTCGGATCCCTTCAATCTCTTTGATTGTTCCAACCGTATAGATGGTAACTGCTGAAGTAGCTACGATGCTTCTTCCAGGTTCTGCTGTTATTTCAAGTTTCAATGATGCCGATTTACTTATCTCGTGGACGATAGACCCCCATTCTGAAATAGAGATTGATGACTCGTTGTTAAGGTACGGAACTCCTAGCCCTCCGCCCACACAAAGTTCTGGGAGTCCAAAATTCTCGGCAAGGCCGACAAGGATCTCGGTTGATTTACGAAAAGAATCACTTGTGAATATCTGTGATCCTATATGAGCATGCAATCCTACCAGATCAATTGATTTTGAGGATTTAGCCCACTCGATAGCTTCGCTCGCCTGACTATTCTGTACTGTAAAACCAAATTTTGAATCCACTTCCCCAGTTGTAACAAATTTATGAGTGTGGGCCTCAACTCCTGGAGTGACTCGGATCAGAGCTTTAAGGGGCTCGTGGGTTTCTGAGTAAAGGTGCTCAATTCTTTTCATTTCATCAAAACTGTCAATAACGACTTTCCCAATTTTATTTTCTGATGCGTAACGTAATTCCTCCAGCGATTTATTATTTCCATGCAAAGTCAAATCTGCTGGTGGAACTCCAGATTGTAAAGCAACATAGGCCTCTCCAATTGTTGCGACATCAAGACCCATCCCTTCTTCAGATACTAATTTTGCGATGGCTTTACACAAAAATGCTTTTGAGGCGTAAGACACACCATCAGGAAAGGCTTTAACAGCTTCTCGACATCTACGCCTTATATGTTCTTCATCATAAACAAATAATGGCGTTCCAAACTTTCTTGCCAAATCATCAGCTCTAACACCACCAAACATAGCCATGCCATCATCAGCAATACTCGTGTTATCGGGAAGAAGAGCTCTCGAAATTCTCTCGGCCATTTTTAGTCCTACATTTGTTTGGGAGCGGTAACGCCCAATAAATCAAGGCCTACTTTTAGACCTTTTCTTGATGCTACTACGAGGTTGAGTCGCGCATTTGTTAATTCTTTACTGATGCCGTCTCCAACGACATAGCAATCATGATGAAAGCCATGGACAGAGTTAGCGAAATCTCTCAACCAAGTAACAATTTTGTGTGGGGCCAGCTCACGAGCTGCGAGTTCAATCGTTTCTGGGAGGATTTCTAAACCTCGGATTATGTCTAGTTCTCTTGAATGAACTAGTAAACCTAACTCGTCAATTGGTAGGAGGCTAAATTGAAAGCCATGCTCGTTTGCATTACGTTCCACTGAGCAAAGTCGAGCGTAAGCCATTTGCACATAGTAAACGGGATTATCCATAGCCTTAGATGCTGCGAGTTCTAGGTCAAATGTTTGTTTTGAGTCAACTGACTGTAAAAGATACATAAATCGAGTGGAGTCAGCCCCTATTTCTTCAATTATGCTTCGTAGCTCGATAATATCGCCTTGCCGTTTCGAAAGTTTGACTTCTTCACCGGCTCGTAGCAGTTTAACGAGCTGAGTTACTTGCACTGAGAGGTTCTCGGAATCGTATCCCAGCGCCTGCATGGCCGCTTTCATTCGCGCGATGTAGCCATGATGATCAGCTCCCCAGACATTAATTAGCCAATCAGATCTTTCGAATTTATTTCTGTGATAAGCAATGTCAGGCGTCAGATAGGTATATTCACCATTGCTTTTTATTAGGACACGATCCTTGTCATCCCCAAATTCAGCGGATGAGAGCCAAGTCGCACCGTCTTTCTTATATGCCACTCCTTCTGTAATTAGATCCTCAAGTACGCGATCTATTTCGCCATTCTCTATCATTGATTTTTCGCTGAACCATGTATCAAAGTGAATGCCGAGTTGATTTAACGCATCTTGCTGATCCGTTTTTGCGTATTCACAACCCCAATCAGTAATTTCTTCTAGTGTGAGGTTTTCAGGCATTATATCGGCCCACTCCATCACGTATTCCCCCCCATAGCCGTCGTCAGGAAGGGGTTCGTTATTCTTTCGTGCTTGTAGTGACCGTCCAAACACATTCATTTGGAGTCCTCTGTCATTCATATAGAACTCTCTATGGACCTCATATCCCACATATGAAAGGAGGTTTCCTATTGCATCTCCATAACAAGCACCGCGAGCGTGACCTGCGTGAAGTGGTCCCGTTGGGTTAGCGCTTACAAATTCAACGTTTACGTGTTTCCCAAGACCAGCATCAGATGAACCGTAACGATTTCCATTTTCTAGAACCCTAAGAAGAACCTCATGTGCCAGAACAGTTGAGATATGGAAATTGATGAACCCTGGACCAGCAGCTATAACTTCAGCTATCCCTTTAGGCGGATCGGCATTTAATGATTCAACAATCTCTTCAGCCAAAACTCTTGCTGGTTTCCCGAGCCTTTTCGAAGTCACCATAGCAACATTGGATGACCAATCGCCATGCTCTCGGTTTGCAGGACGTTCAAGGCTGATCTCGTCAGTTGCTACTGATATGCCAAGCGCTTCAAGCTTTTTCTTTAATGAATTCTTTATTGTTTCGGTAATCATGGAAAATATTTATATGCTGATTCTCTATCGTATGTTTAAGCGTACGTTTTCGCTTGCATATATTGATTATTCATCTGCTAATGGGCTAAATAGCACCAGCAGAACATGAGTAGAAGAGTTGACTTGTAGGTTGATAAGGTGACATTACAAACTGAACTTGCTGCATCTCCCTCGATCGGGAGCATATCAATTTGGCCTCCAGTTATTCTTGCCCCGATGGCCGGTGTAACCGATGTTCCATTTCGGTCTCTTTGTAGATCATTTATGGTGGAAGGCCTTTCGGGCGATCTAAGCGGTACTAATAAGTCAAGTCATGTGTCTGGACTGTTCGTGAATCAAATGATCACGGCACGGGCATTTGTTGAGGAGAACAAAAAGACCATGAAACTAGCAGAGTTTGGTGAAGATGAATCACCGCGCTCTATTCAACTTTATGGGACGGAACCCGTCTCTTTAAAGAAAGCTGTCAAGAAACTACTAGATTCAGGCCATGTTGAACACATTGATTTAAATTTTGGGTGCCCAGTTCCTAAAGTGACAAAGCATGGTGGCGGTGGAGCACTTCCATATAAACAACGCCTTTTCCGAAAAATCATCAAATCCGTCATAGCTGGCGCAAATGGCGAGATACCTATCACCGTTAAGTTTCGGATGGGAATAGACAGCGATCATCTTACGTATCTGGAAGCTGGGAAAATTGCTGAAGATGAAGGAGCTTCAGCGATTTCTCTGCACGCACGAACAGTTGAACAACTATATAGCGGGCATGCCGATTGGTCAGCTATTAGGAAACTTAAAGAACATGTCACGACAATACCGATTTTTGGTAATGGCGATATTTGGGAAGCCCATGACGCTGTCGAGATGATGCAGGTGTCAAATGCAGATGGTGTTGTTATCGGGAGAGGGTGCCTTGGACGTCCTTGGTTATTCAAACAATTAGCTGAAATATTCTCTGGTAAGGAGGTTTCTCAATTCCCGACACTTGGGGAAGTAGGCCGAACAATGCTTCGACATGCAACGGCCGTTGTTGAATGGAACGGTTCAGAGACTGCTTTGCGAACATTTAGAAAGCACGCATCATGGTATCTGACAGGGTTTGCGGTTGGTAAAGATACCAGAAGAGAAATACAACAGATAAATACACTGCAGGATTTAGGTAATATCATTAAGAATTTTGATGAAAGATTGCAGTTACCTGTTGAGTCATACCGTATTCCAAGAAGCCACACAGGTGGTCCGAAGAATGTTTCGCTACCCGATGGATGGCTCAATGACCCTCACGAAGATTTTGAATTAAATGAATTAGCCGGTCAGTTTGCGTCAGGGGGATAACCTAGCTGTAGACCAGAATTTCAGCAAGGTAATCTATAATTACTGCCCTCGTAGCTCAGGGGATAGAGCATTGGCCTCCGGAGCCATGTGCGCAGGTTCGAATCCTGCCGAGGGCGCTTTCATTTAATTCTAATTCGTATGAAACTTCTGTTTAATTCAACTTAATTAGAATAGGGGCTTGTATCATCGCAACATGACCAATGTTGAAACTGCCCCTACGGAGAAAAAGGCTCGTTGGACTTTCCAATGGAAAGAACTATATGACGAAGTAATTACCTCTGGATTATGCACAGGGTGCGCCGGCTGTGTTATCTCATGCCCTCATGACGTAATCGGCTATAAACATGAACCTGGCCAATATAAACCGTTCCATCTTGAAGAGGAGCTCGGTCTTTCGAACTGTGGACATGGAGAAAAGGGTTGCACAAGTTGCACTCGTGCTTGTCCTCGGTTTAGAGATTGGGAAACTGAGGCTGACCAACATCTGTTTGGAAGAACTCGAGAAGATGAAGAAATTGCTGGAATTTACAAGGATATTCTTTTGGTACGGGCGTCAGATGATTTCGTATATGACGTTGGCCAAGATGGTGGATTAGTTTCGTCAATACTTATTTGGTGTTTAGAAAATAACATCATTGATGGCGCTCTCGTTTCTGGACTTGAAGGTTCAAATAATGAAAGCGGAGACGCTGGCTGGAAGGCTATTCCAATGGTTGCTACAAATCGCGAAGAAGTCCTCGCCGGCGCTGGAAGTCGCTATACGTACTCAGCAAATACCATGGCATATCCAGAAGCTAAAGAACGAGGGCTTTCTAAGCTTGCCTTAGTTGGGATGAGTTGCCAAACATCAATTGCCCCTGTGATGTGGAATAGAAAAATAGGCAAGGTAGGAAAACCTATAAAACTAAATATTGGGCTTCTTTGCTCCAAATCGTTTGATGACTCCATGTTTGATGAACTTTTCTGGGTCAAGTACGGTCTACATAAAGATGATATTTCCAAAATGAACATTAAAGGGGTTTTTCAAGTTTGGATGAAAAATGGTGATTATCATGAGATCAATCTTAAAGAATGTCATGCTTGGACGCGAGAAGGTTGCAATCATTGCCCTGATTTCGCCGCTGAACATGCTGATATTTCTACTGGCGGTATAGGCGAATTAACTGACTGGACTCTCACTGTTGTTCGGACAGATCTAGGAAGGGCGATTATTGAGGCAATGATTAGAGACGGAGCTATCGATACACGACCTGGTGATGATGACCCTGGAGCCATCGCTCTGATGCAGAAATTATCCCAGAAAAGTAGATCACGATGGCCTGCGTGGGCCCACGAAAGCCCAAGACTTGGACTTCCTACGAAGAAATCGTAGGAGATGAATCTCGAATACATTGCTCAAACACACTTAATAGTTCTTCGGCAAATTCCTCATCGCCCTTTTGAATATCTTTGTCAAGGTTATTAAATGATCTGAATGCTAAGACCTCAATTTCGGTTAGCGATGCTGACGAGTCAGTTAGAGTAGCGGCTCGATCCATGAAGTACTGATAAAGACTTTCGTAGCTACACCCGCAAACTTGCAAAAGTCCTGTTTCTTGAATAGCTACAAGGTTTGGGATTGACCCTGATGCCCCAGTTACGCAGCCTTCCAAGAAGTTTCGCTTCACCTCTGGAACAGAATTCGGGTCTTCTCCGTCCTGAAGTGCTCCTATAAGGTTGGCTGAAATTGGTCCGGGATTCTTTGAAAATCCATTTTCGTTTATATCAGCTGAACAGCTAGCTAGTAAGAGAAAACCGCTAGCAAGAATGAGGAAGGAGAATGCAATTAGCTTTGGCATGAGGAAAATATTTCCTTCACGCGTGTGTCTAGGTTCCTAAAACCGTCATCTTTTTCTAGTTGTTTATCAAATGCCTCAAATGCTTTAAATGCTTCAATGTCCGAAACGGTTAATTCCCTTACAAACTCGACAAGCCCTGCATAACTGCATCCGCATGAGCTAGCCAATGCGATTATGCTGCCAGTTTCGTCTATCCCACCGCTCATACAACCTTCGATGAAATTTCTCTGAACTAAAGGAACTCCATTCGGATTTTCCCCACCCTGCAATAATTGGGTAGCTAGCTCTGTGTATTTACTTTGCAAGGGGCCAGGTTGATCAGTAAAGGTTTCTGGCTTTCCTGACGACCCGCAAGCGGTCAACGTTAGGACTGCGATTACTATAATGGAGATTCGTTTCATCATCATGTTTGACGCTATCGGATTAAGTTGATTCCTACGACCATCTAGTTAGGCTTTGTAAGTTTTTTCTAAGAGATTTCTTTGGCCCGTGCTAGCACCGCATCGAACATTTCATCTGTCAATCTTCCTGTAAAAGTATTCTGTTGACTTACGTGATAGCTGCATAGGATTACTTCACCCGAATTCAGCTCTACTTCTAACCCGTGGCGAAATTTGGGCCGTGGTTTTACATTTAGCTCTTTTGAAATCGCTGTGTATCCGATTAACCCCAATGCAAGGATCACTTTGACATTTTTAAGATATCTAAACTCTCGTTTCAAATAATCGCTGCATTTCTTTTGTTCTTCAGCCGATGGTTTGTTCTGAGGAGGAGCACATCTAACTGGTGCTGTTATATACGCATCATTAAGTTTCATGCCATCATCACTGCTTGTTGCATTTGGTTGAGTGGCATAGCCAGCTCTATGCAAGGCTGCGAATAGGAAATCGCCGCTCCGGTCGCCTGTGAACATTCGTCCTGTACGATTTGCTCCGTGTGCAGCTGGTGCTAAACCGACGATAAGGAGTCTCGCATTTGAATCTCCAAATGAAGGAACTGGTTTCCCCCAATATTTTTCATCACGAAAAGATGCTCGCTTCTCAATTGCAATACTTTCACGCCATTCAACTAGTCTGGGGCATTTTTTGCACTCTATTATTTCTTTATTTAATTGGAATAAAGTCATCATGTGCACAATAGCTTTTGTTCGCACACGAGCAACTCTCATAACAAAGTTCAGTAATTTTTTGTGACTTGAAACTTATGTTGGATCTGCCGGTAACGTGAAATTTGTGGTGAAAAAAACTAGTTCAACGAAAATGAGTACAACGGCGACAGTTATCATTCTCGTTCGCCATGGGCACACGCCAACGACAGGTAAAATTTTGCCGGGCCGGACCAGAGGACTTCATCTAAGTGAGTTGGGTAAAGAACAAGCGGATAAGGTTGCTTCAAATTTATGCTCTCTCCACAACGTTAAAGCTGTTTATTCTTCACCCATGGAGAGGACTATTGAAACTGCGAAACCTATTGCAAAAACTTTTGGGATGAAAGTTCAACGACATCAGGGATTGATTGAAGCTGATTTTGGAAAATGGACTGGTCGGAAGTTATCAGATCTAAGAAAATTGAATGATTGGGAGAAGGTCCAAAAGAATCCCTCTCTTTTCAGGTTCCCTGATGGAGAATCCTTTATGGAGATACAGTCACGAATGGTTTCGGCAATTTCAAGTATTTGCGAAAACCATAAAGGGGAAATTGTTGTCGCAGTATCACACGCTGACACAATAAAAGCTTTTCTAACCGCAGCACTTGGCACTCCCTTAGACCTATTTCAACGACTTCATATTTCTCCATGTTCTGTTAGCCCGGTGATTTTTAGTGCCAAGAGCCCATTTGTTCTTGCTATTAATTCAACTGGGGCTGATATTGCGGTGTTGCTTGGGCAGGATAGGCCATGAGCCAGTCATTCCATTTCGGAGACCTGCAACACTTCACTACCGGCACTGTCGGTCCTTCGGGCCAAAGAATCTTTTATTTGCAGTTTGGTAACCCTGGTGACTTAGCGACACTTCAACTCGAAAAGATGCAGGTACGAGCTTTAGCTGATTTCCTTCATCAACTAATTGAAGATGTGGAGCCGATTAGCCCAGATGAAATTCCCCTTGTGTTGGATTTAGTTGAACCGGTTTCTCCAGACTGGATTGTCTCCAGCATCGGTGTTGCGTTTGAGAAAGAAAAGTCTGAATTCGTTGTCGTAGCCGAAGAATTAATTGATGAAAATACTGAAGCTGCAATGGCACAAATTCATTTAACTCCTGGTCAAGTAAAAGCTTTTATTTCAAAAGCTACTGAAGTGGTTAGTGCTGGAAGGCCTCCTTGTAACTACTGTGGCGAGCCATTGAATTATGCTGATGCCTGGTGTCCTTGTTTTAACTAATCATGCAAGAAGAGGTTTCCCCATTCCGCGACAGACCAGAGATCTCAAACAGCGATGCCATTGAAATCCTCCAATCAAGCAAAATTGAAATTATCGGAAGAATGGCATGGAGTTCTAATTCAACTTACCTTGTGAATATTTTAGATGAGAAAACTGATTTACAGGGGATATATAAACCAACCAATGGGGAACGACCCTTGTGGGATTTTCCAAGTGGTTTGTATCGGAGGGAGATCGCATCTTTTCAGGTTGCTCAACTAATTGGTTGGGATATCATTCCACCAACTGTCGAAACTGACGGCCCATTTGGTATTGGGTCTCTTCAGTTGTTTATTCCTTGTGATTTTGATGTTCATTACTTTCATATGCTTGAAGACCCGAAATATCACAAGGCACTTCAGAGAATTTGCTTATTTGATTTTATAGCTAATAGCACTGACAGAAAAGGAGGACATTGCCTTCTAGGAAGTAGCGGGAGAATCTGGGGAATAGATAACGGCTTGACATTTCATATTGATTTCAAATTGAGAACTGTTATTTGGGATTGGGCTGGCGAAATGATACCTGAGAAATTCCTTAAGGATATAGAAAATTTTTTAAACTCTCAAACGGGCAATGAGCTTCTTACTTTTCTTAGCCCTCAAGAGGTAGATGCTATATTCTCCAGAGCGACAGTATTATTGGAAAGTGGTCGTTTTCCCGAAGATCCGAGTGGAACCGGTTACCCTTGGCCAATTATATAAAATACTAAACATCGGTAAAAGCGATTCAGAAAGAATTAGTAATCGTTTAAATAGATAAAGATACCCGATGTGCATTGGTAAATTCTACATTTTCTTTGCTCTTAGCTTATTTTGTGTATTTTTTTTAGAAAATAACAGAAAAATACCTATTTTCTCTACATCGAAAATCAGAGTGTGCTATTATTAGAGAATTCAATTGCTTGGGAAGC